>ENA-OQJN01000561-OQJN01000561.1-human-gut-metagenome-genome-assembly--contig:-NODE-561-length-14765-cov-2.634445_pt1 | contig 14765 bp, 18 predicted proteins | sample MGYA00242610_ERZ504777 | MGnify/ENA primary metagenome ERZ504777 (study PRJEB26092, sample SAMD00036350) | human gut metagenome | host: Homo sapiens | study: EMG produced TPA metagenomics assembly of... | reverse complement strand
ACATTGCACAGTTTTCTTCCGGAATCTGCAAAGATGCCGGGTATCAGGCGATTGCAGCGCAGATCGAGATATTTGGCAAGCTGGCGATCCTTGTGGTGGGGATGCCGGTCCTTCTTGCCCCTTTTGGAAACAATTCAGGAGTTTCTGTTATGAGAAAATATGGGATATTCGGCATTCTCTTTTTGAGCCTGTGCCTGTTTGGGGCGGTACATACAGCGTATGCTGCAGAAGAGGAAGAAAGCCTGCAGATCACACAGGAAGAGCTGTTGGATGAATTTGATTTTTCAGATCTCGATGACAGTCTGAAAAAGATGTTCCCACGGGAAAAAATGACCTTCCGGGATGTTGTGGAGACGCTTGTGTCAGGTGATTTGAAAAAAGCGGGGGAGCAGTTTACAGGCTTTCTTTTCGATCAGTTTTTCTATGAACTGCAGACACACCGGAAACTTCTGGTATATCTGATTTTGATCGCAGTGATTGCTGCGGTGTTTGCAAATTTTTCCGGCGCCTTCGGAGAACGTCAGGCTTCAGAGATTGCGTTTTATATTCTTTATATGCTGCTTATCGCACTTTGTCTGAACGGGTTTCGATTGGCAGTATCCGAGATGGAGGCTTCGTTAAACTTCCTGCTGGAATTTATGAAGGTGCTTTGTCCGACGTATTTTTTAGCAGTTACAGCAGCCTCTGGAAGTGTGACATCCATGTTTTTCTTTGAAGTGGTACTATTTCTGATCTTTCTGGCGGAGGCAGTAATCCTGAATTTTCTGGTGCCTCTCGTCAATGTATATATGATGATCCAGGTGATGGGCAATCTTACCGGAGAAGAATTTTTGTCGCAGTTTGCTGAGCTTCTGGAAAAACTGACGGGCTGGACGCTAAAGACCATGCTGGCGTGTGTGATCGGGATCAATGTCGTACAGGGAATCCTTTCTCCTGCATTGGACTCCCTGAAACGAAGTTTTGTTACAAAAACAGTGGAGGCGATACCGGGACTTGGAAACATGGCAGGTTCCGTGATGGATGTCGTACTTGGAACGGCAGTTCTGATAAAAAACGGGATTGGAATGGCAGGCGCGGTGATCGCAGCGGGTATCTGCATTATCCCGATCGTGAAGCTTCTTCTTCTGGCGTTTTTGTATAAAACAGTGGCGGCGGTGACACAGCCGATATCGGACAAACGAATTACAGCATGTATCGGAGGGGTCAGTGAGGGGTATGAAATGCTTGTGAAAGTAATGGCGACTACAGGGATTTTGTTTTTGCTGACCATCGCTGTGGTCGCGGCTTCTGCCACGTAAAAGGAGGGAGAAGACCTTGAAAGAACTCTATCAGTGGCTTCAGGATCTGGCGGTCTATCTGATTCTTGTCAGCGCCATTTTGCAGGCACTTCCACAGGAATCGTACCAAAAATATATCCGGTTCTTTTCCGGACTGGTACTGATCATTCTTCTGATGACTCCACTGTTAAGGCTGACCGATATGGAGGACAGTTTTAGAAGTCGGGTACAGGAACAGAACATGGAACAGGAGAGCGCTTCTTTTTGGAAGAATACCGGGAGAAGCAGGAAGAAGGAAAGGGAGAGATGACCCTGGAGACGGAAGAAAAAGAGCAGATCGAAGTGGAGGAGATTCAGATTGGAGAATAAATGGAAGCAGGTGGTATTTCCGGTATTTAGGAAAAAAAAGGGAAAAACTGCCGGCAAAACAGCAGCTTTTTGATCCTGCTTTTTGGCAGGAATCCTGCTGGTGGTGGTCGTTTCCCCGGTTCCGGATCAGAAAGATCCGGAAATCGGGACAGGGGCGGGACAGGAAGAAACGGAAACAGAAGGGGGAGAGGCGACAGAACAACAGTATGAAAGATTGTTGGAAAAAAGGGTGGAAGATACCCTGGAATGCGTGGAGGGAGTCGGGAAAGTAAAGGTGATGATCACCTTGAAATCTTCGGAAGAGAAAGTGGTGGAAAAGGACAGCCAGAGGGAAGAAAATGAAATCACAGAGGAAGACAGTAAAGGAGGGAGCAGGGTTTCAGAAGATCGTTCGCTGAGTCATACCAGTATTTATGAGCAGAAATCCGATGGGACACAGACACCTTATGTGAGTAAGGAAATGGTGCCGGAGATTGAGGGAATGGTGATTGCAGCTGATGGAGGAGATGATCCGGTCGTGGTAAAAAAATCTGACAGAGGCAGTGCAGGCATTATTCGGAGTGGAGGCGCATAAGATTAAAATAATGAAACGGACAAATGCATAAAACAGAAGGAAAAAGAGGAGGATATGATTTTGAAACGATTATTTAAGAAAAACCAGATCATTATTACAGCGCTGGCGGTGATGATCGCGATCGCAGGATATCTGAACTATTCAGGACGCCTGTTCGGAGCAAAAGAAGATGGGGCAAAAGAGGCGAGTGCCGGAACCGCCAATCAGGAACTTTTGGATATCTCGGCAGAAGATCTGGAGACAGACGGAGAGATTGCAAGCAATGATTCCGAAGTAGAGGGGACACCGGGGGAGGCTGTTTTGACCAGCGGTGAGGCGGAAAATACCGTAGCGCAGGCAAAAGTTGCCAGAGAACAGATGCGTTCCCAGAACAAAGAAACGCTCCAGGCGATCATTGACAACGCGAATATCAGTGAAGAAGAAAAGAAGGATGCGATCGCACAGATGCTGCAGATGACACAGCTCTCAGAGCAGGAAGTGGCGGTGGAGACATTGATGGCATCGAAAGGCTTTTCTGAATCCGTTGTCAGTCTGACTGCTGATTCTGCGGATATTGTGGTGAATGCAGCGGAATTAACAGATGCAAATCGTGCCCAGATCGAGGATATCGTGACCAGAAAACAAACATTGCTCCGGAAAAGATTGTCATCACACCGATCCATGAGACTGCAGAAGACCGAAAAATAAAGAAATTTGGATTGCGGCAGAGAAATGCTTGTGATACACTAAAAGGACATGTGTAAGTTTTATAGAACAGGAGAAGAAGTAAGATGTCAGATATTACAAGGAGATAAGAAAACGAAGGACATTTGCCATTATATCCCATCCGGATGCCGGTAAGACGACATTGACGGAGAAGTTTCTTTTATATGGAGGAGCAATCAATCAGGCAGGTTCCGTAAAGGGAAAGGCGACCGCAAAGCATGCGGTTTCCGACTGGATGGAGATTGAAAAGGAGAGAGGTATCTCAGTTACATCGTCTGTGCTGCAGTTTAATTACGGCGGATATTGCATCAATATTCTGGATACACCGGGACATCAGGATTTCTCGGAGGATACCTACCGTACACTGATGGCTGCAGACTCTGCGGTGATGGTCATTGATGCCTCCAAGGGTGTGGAGGCCCAGACGAGAAAATTATTTAAAGTCTGTGTGATGCGCCATATTCCGATTTTTACATTTATCAACAAAATGGACCGGGAAGCCAAGGATACATTCGATCTTCTTGACGAGATCGAAAAAGAGCTGGGGATTGCAACCTGCCCGGTGAACTGGCCGATCGGCTCAGGAAAAGAATTCAAAGGAGTGTTCGACCGTCAGAAACAGGAGGTTGAGCTGTTCTCGGATACGAAAAAGGAACTTCTGTGGGAGAAGTCAAAAAGGTAGATATCAACAACCCGGAGATCGACTGGCTGATCGGCACAGAAGCAAAAAGTGACACTGGAAGAAGAGATTGAGCTTTTAGACGGGGCGGCTGCCGAGTTTGATCAGGAGCTGGTGAGCAAAAGGAGAAACTTTCTCCGGTATTTTTCGGTTCTGCACTGACCAACTTTGGAGTGGAGACATTTTTGCAGCATTTCCTTGCCATGACATCGTCTCCTCTTCCGAGAATGTCAGATCAGGGACCGATCGACCCGATGAAGGAAAAAGATTTTTCAGCATTTGTATTTAAAATCCAGGCCAATATGAATAAAGCACACCGTGACAGAATCGCGTTTATGCGGATCTGTTCCGGTGAGTTTGAGGCCGGGATGAATGTGTATCATATCCAGGGGGGCAGAGAAGTACGCCTTTCCCAGCCGCAGCAGATGATGGCAAGTGAGAGAAAAATGATTGACAAAGCCTATGGCGGAGATATCATCGGAGTATTTGATCCGGGCATCTTTTCGATTGGTGACACGCTGACAACTTCAAAGGAGCGGTTTGTATATGAAGGAATCCCGACCTTTGCGCCGGAGCATTTTGCCAGAGTGCGTCAGGTGGATACGATGAAGAGAAAACAGTTCGTCAAGGGAATCAACCAGATCGCGCAGGAGGGTGCAATCCAGATCTTCCAGGAATATAATACAGGTATGGAGGAGATTATAGTGGGAGTAGTCGGTGTCCTTCAGTTTGATGTGCTCAAATACCGCCTGGAAAATGAATACAAGGTGGAGATCCGTCTGGAAAATCTGCCGTATGAGTACATCCGCTGGATTGAAAATGAAGAGATCGATATGAACCGTCTGGTCGGAACTTCGGACATGAAGAAGATCAAGGATCTCAAAGACAGACCGCTGCTTCTCTTTACACATGAGTGGAGCATCCGGATGACACAGGAGCGGAACGAAGGGCTGATCCTGTCAGAATTCGGGCGCTCATGACCCTTGTCAATGCAGGGCATGTCTGATATAATATGAAAAGAAGATTAGCGCAAACAGTAGACACAAACAGGAGGGTCTTATCATGGCAAAGGACGAAAGAAATATTTATACAATACAGGATGACTCCAGCATGGGAGAAGTAAAAATAGCAGATGAAGTGGTTGCGATTATCGCAGCACTTGCCGCTACAGAGGTAGAAGGTGTGGCATCTATGGCAGGCAATATCACCAACGAGCTGATCAGCAGACTGGGAATGAAGAATCTTTCCAAAGGTGTGAAAGTAGACGTGCTGGAAGGCGTTGTGACGGTATCGTTGGCGTTGAATATGAAGTATAATTACAGCATCATGGATGTATCTGCCAAGGTACAGGAAAAAGTAAAGAGCGCTGTGGAGAATATGACAGGACTGGAAGTTGCGGATGTCAATGTGAAAGTGGCAGGCGTGGAGATGGAGAGTCAGGAGTCTGCAAAATAGAAATTCATTGCAAAAGACAGGACAGCTGTAGTATAATAAAGGATGTCGCAGGACATCCTTTTTCTGTTTTAGAAAAAGCAAAAGCCCTGCAAAAAGAAATATGGACGAAAGAAGCATAAGGGACGGAAGGAGCCGATATGGTAAGAACAGAACTTCGGGAGCACATTTTTAAGATGTTGTTCCAGATTGAATTTAATACATTAGAAGAGATGCCAAAGCATCTGGAATTGTACTTTGAAGAGCTGACAAGCGCAAAAGAGAAGGATAAAGAGTACATACAGAAAAAGCTGGAAGCAGTGGTTGAAAAGCTGGAAGAGATCGATGCGATTTTGAATGAAAAAGCAACAGGATGGAAAACCTCCAGAATGAACAAGGTCGATCTGGCGATCCTCAGACTTGCGGTTTATGAGATCAAGTGGGATGATGATGTTCCTGTAAAAGTTGCAATCAATGAGGCAGTGGAACTTGCGAAGAAATTCAGCGGGGAAGAAGGTCCTGCATTCGTAAACGGAGTACTTGCCAAGATTGCAGATTAAAGATGGCGGGGCGGACAGATGCTGAAGAATGTCTACACAGTAAAACAGGTCAATGCCTATATCAAGAATATGTTTACACAGGATTTTATGCTGAACCGGCTGTACGTCAAAGGGGAGTGTCCAACTGTAAATATCATCCATCAGGGCATATATATTTTTCATTAAAAGATGAGTCCGGCACGATAGCCTGCGTGATGTTCGCAGGCTCACGGTCAGGGCTTTCTTTTCGTATGCAGGAAGGACAGCAGGTGGTTGTTCTCGGCTCGGTCAGTGTCTATGAGAGGGATGGCAGATACCAGATGTATGCCAGAGAGATCATTCTGGACGGAGCAGGAGAGCTGTACTTAAAGTTTGAAGCGTTAAAAAAGAGCTGGAAGAGATGGGGATGTTCGCACAGGAGTACAAGCGACCGATTCCGCAGTTTGTAAAAAAGTCGGGATCGTGACTGCATCTTCGGGAGCTGCGGTGCGGGATATCATCAATATTGCCGCCAGAAGAAATCCGTATGTACAGCTGATCCTCTGTCCCTGCCAAGGTGCAGGGGAAGGCGCAGCGGAAAGTATCGTGCAGGGAATCCGGATGCTGGAAGAACAAGATGTGGACGTTATGATCGTGGGACGCGGAGGCGGATCAATCGAGGATCTGTGGGCATTCAATGAAGAGATCGTTGCGCGTGTGATTTTTGAGAGCCGGGTGCCTGTGATTTCCGCAGTAGGGCATGAGACGGATACGACGATCGCGGATTATGTGGCGGATCTTCGGGCTCCGACTCCTTCGGCGGCTGCAGAGCTTGCGGTGTACGAATATCAGGCTGCAGAGAATCTGATGAAGGAATATCAGATGCGTTTGAGCAGTGCGGTTTTGAAAAAGGCGGAACAGAACCGTCAGTATTTGAAACAGGCGGCACTGAAACTGCGGCTGTTTCACCCAAGGCAGAAGCTCCTTGAGAACAGGCAGTATGCCTCAGATCTGGAGTTGCAGCTGCGCAGCCGGATGGAAGAAATCCTTCAGCAAAAGAGACACCAGTTTGCTCTTTATGTGGAAAAGATGAAGGGATTATCCCCGCTGGAAAAGCTGAACCAGGGATATGCTTATGTAGAAGATAAGAAAGGCCGCCCGGTGCGGCAGATTGCAGAGGTAAAAGAAGGAGATGCGATCCGTATTTATGTATCGGACGGAATGATCGAAGCGCAGGTAAAAGGAATGACAGAAGAAATCCAATATCACGCATAAAGGAGGCAGACATGGAAAATCAGGGACAGAATACGCCCGGTCTGGAGAAATTGTTTGCAAGACTGGAAGAAGTAACAGCAGACATGGAAAAGTCAGACATTACTCTGGAAGAGTCTTTTGCATTATATAATGAGGGAATGCAGCTGTTAAAGCAGTGTAATGAGACTATTGACGCAGTAGAAAAGAAAGTTCAGGTTCTGGACGAGAATGGAGAAGTTCATGAGTTTTAAGGAGATACAAAAAGAAAAAACAGCACAGATCGAACGGATTTTAAAAGCATATCTGCCCAGGGTGCAGGGGTATCAGGAAGTGATCATGGATGCCATGCGCTATAGCATGCTGGCAGGGGGAAAGCGTCTGCGCCCAATGCTGATGCAGGAGACATACCGGCTGTTTGGCGGAGCGGACAGTGTGATCGAGCCGTTTATGGCTGCCATTGAGATGATCCATACCTATTCCCTTGTTCATGATGATCTGCCTGCCATGGATAATGATGAGTATCGCAGGGGGCGAAAGACGACCCATGTGGTATATGGGGAAGATATGGGGATCCTGACAGGGGATGCGCTTCTCAATTATGCATTTGAGACAGCAGCATCGGCATTTGAGACGGCGCCGGAAAAGAGTCTTTTGATCGGAAAAGCAATTCGTATCCTTGGACAAAAAGCAGGGATCTACGGAATGATCGGCGGTCAGGTGGTGGACGTGAAATCTTCCGGTAAGAAAATTGACGGAGAGAAACTGGAGTTTATCTACCGTTTAAAAACAGGAGCTCTGATCGAGGCTTCCATGATGATCGGAGCAGTTCTGGCAGGAGCGGACGATGAGAGTGTACAGGTAGTGGAAGAGATTGCAGCAAAAGTGGGAATGGCTTTTCAGATCCAGGATGATATTCTGGATGTGATCAGTACTACTGAAGTGCTCGGAAAACCGGTGCACAGCGATGAGAAAAATGAAAAAATGACGTATGTTGTGTGGAAAGGGCTGGATGCAGCTAAACAGGAGGTGGAGCATTTGTCCAGAAAAGCCATCTCAGACGTAAGAGCACTGAATCCAAAAGATGATTATCTGGAGATTTTGCTGGAGTCATTGATATACAGGGAAAAATAAGGGGGCATACCTTATGCTATTAGAAAAGATTCAAAAGAAAATGATATCAAACAGTTAAAGCCGGAGGAGCTGGAAAAGCTGGCAGAAGAAATCCGTCAGTTTCTTGTGGAGAAAATCAGTGTCACAGGCGGGCATCTGGCATCGAATCTCGGTGTGGTGGAGCTGACGATGGCGCTGCATCTGGCGTTTGAACTGCCGCAGGATAAGATGATCTGGGATGTGGGACATCAGTCCTACACACACAAGATCCTGACAGGACGGCGCGCCGGATTTGACGATCTGAGAAAATATGGCGGCATGAGCGGATTTCCAAAGCGAAAGGAAAGTGAATGTGACGCATTTGATACCGGACACAGCTCCACCTCTATTTCCGCAGGCCTCGGGTACGTGGCGGCGAGAGATATCAAGGGAGAAGAACACAGCGTGATCTCTATCATCGGAGATGGAGCCATGACCGGAGGGATGGCATATGAGGCACTGAACAATGCGTCCCGTTTAAAAAGCAATTTTATCATTGTATTAAATGACAACAATATGTCAATTTCTGAAAATGTGGGCGGGATGTCCAGATATTTGAACGGACTGCGCACGGCAGAGGCATATACGGGACTGAAAAAGGGTGTTGAGGATACCTTGATGAAGATTCCGGTACAGGGTGAGAAGATCCTGTACCAGATGAAAAAGACGAAAAGCGGACTCAAGCAATTATTTGTTCCGGGTATGTTTTTTGAAGATATGGGAATCACCTACCTGGGACCGGTGGACGGGCATGATATCCGAAAGCTGTATAAGACATTTCAGGAGGCAAAACGGGTAGATCATGCAGTTCTGGTTCATGTACTCACCAAGAAAGGAAAGGGATACGTTCCCGCGGAGGAGAATCCATCCAGATTTCACGGGATCGTTCCGTTTGACATTGAGACCGGGGAGGCAAAAGAGAAGAGCTCTAAGGACAGCTATACCGATATTTTTTCCAAAGTATTCTGTGATATTGCAAAGCAAAATGATGCAGTAGTCGGAATTACAGCAGCCATGGCGGATGGAACCGGACTTGCCAGATTTGCAAGGATGTTTCCGGACCGATTCTTTGATGTCGGGATTGCAGAAGAGCATGCGCTGACCTTTGCGGCAGGACTGGCAGCAGGGGGATTAAAGCCGGTTGTTGCGGTGTATTCCTCGTTTTTACAGCGGGCGTTTGACCAGACGATTCATGATGTGTGCCTGCAGAATCTGCCGGTGATGATCGCAGTGGACAGAGCCGGCCTGGTGGGCAGTGATGGAGAGACACATCAGGGACTTTTCGATCTGTCATTTCTGAATATGATCCCGAATATGACGATCCTTTCACCGAAAAACAGATGGGAGATGGCGGATATGGTGCGGTTCTGTGCGGATTTCCAGTATCCGGTGGCACTGCGTTATCCAAGAGGCGCCGCTTACGAGGGATTGTCGGCGTTTCGTACTCCGATCGTCTATGGAAAAAGTGAGATCCTTTATGAAGAGGAGGATATTGCGGTGATCTTTGTAGGGCACATGGCAGAGCTGGCAGTTCAGGTGCGTGACAGACTGAAAGAGATCGGATATCATTGCTCACTGATCAATGCCAGATTTGTAAAGCCTCTGGATACAGAGATGCTGGAAGCTCTGACAAAGGATCACAGACTTTTTGTGACGATTGAAGAAATGTATTGTCCGGCGGATTTGGAGAACAGGTACTTCACTATGTATCGAGAGCAAAGCTGGATGTAGGTGTCAGATGCATCGGAATTCCGGATGACTATGTAGAACACGGCAATGTAGACTTGCTGCGCAGGGAAGTCGGACTGGATGCGGAGACGATTGTAAAACAGATTATTGCAGATTATGTGACGATAGGAAAAGATTGACATGAAAGAACGATTAGATGTATTGCTTGTAAAAAGAAATCTGGCAGAGTCCAGAGAAAAGGCAAAAGCTGTCATTATGGCAGGAAATGTGTTTGTAGAAGGACAAAGGGAGGACAAAGCTGGAACGACATTTCCGGATACGGTACAGATTGAAGTGCGCGGTCATGTGCTTCCTTATGTGAGCAGGGGCGGATTGAAGCTGGAAAAGGCGATCGCCAACTTTGACGTCAGTGTGGATGGAAAAGTCTGTACAGATGTGGGTTCGTCCACCGGCGGATTTACGGATTGTATGCTTCAAAACGGTGCCAGAAAGGTATTTGCGATTGATGTGGGAAGAGGACAGCTGGACTGGAAACTCAGACAGGATGAGCGGGTTGTGTGTATGGAGAAGACCAATATCCGTTATGTAGTGCCCGAAGATCTGGGAGAACCGATTGATTTTTCTTCCATTGATGTTTCCTTTATTTCGCTGACAAAAGTGCTGGAGCCGATCCGGAATTACCTGAAGGAAGACGGTGAGATCGTGGCGCTCATCAAGCCGCAGTTTGAGGCGGGCAGAGAAAAAGTCGGCAAAAAAAGGGGTAGTCCGCGAGAAGAGTACCCACCATGAAGTGATTGAGAAAGTAGCGCTGTATGCGCAGTCCATCGGATTTAAGATTTTGAATATTGATTTTTCACCGATCAAAGGGCCGGAGGGAAATATTGAATATCTGATTCATCTGAAAAAATGGCCGCATCCGGTGGAGGATGCACTCTTGGAAGATTTGAGTCTGGTTGTGGATAGGGCATTTGAGACACTTGCAAAATAAGAGGTGTGGTATGGAGCGTTTTTATATTATTACAAATCTGATGAAAGATCCGGATTATGGGATTACAAAGGAGATTCAGAAATATATAGAACAGCATGGCAGAGAGTGTATTCTGGCAAAAGAAGATGAGCAGGGATTTATTTTTCCCGGAACTGTGCCGGAAAATGTGGACTGCGGGTATCGTGCTGGGCGGTGACGGAACACTGATCCGTGCGGCAAGAGAGCTTGCAGAATATGAATTTCCGCTGATCGGGATCAATCTGGGGACGCTTGGATTTCTGGCAGAAGTGGAACGGTCGGATTTTTCATATGCGCTGGAGCGATTGTTTAAAAATCAAGTGGGATTTGAGGAGCGGATGATGCTTTCCGGTGAGGTTTCCGGCAACAGCAGTTATCAGAATGTAGCAGTCAACGACATCGTGATCACCAGAGATGGAAGTCTTCGGATCGTTCACTTTGATGTTTATGTAAACGGAACGTTGCTCAATAGCTATATGGCTGACGGTGTGATCATCTCCACTCCGACAGGAACGACAGGCTATAATCTGTCAGCAGGCGGACCGGTTGTAGAACCGACAGCCAGTATGTTTGTGATTACGCCGATCTGTTCTCATGCGCTGAATACCAGCAGTATCGTGCTTTCGGCGGAAGATACGATCGAGATTGTGATCAGCCAGGGACGATATGGAAAAGACGAGCAGGCACTGGTGACGTTTGACGGGGCAGATATGCTCCGCCTTGGTACCGGAGACCGTGTCACGATCAAAAGATCAGATCATGTGACAAGACTTGCAAAACTTAGTGAAGAGAGCTTTATGAAGACAATGAGAAAAAAGATGAAAGGAAACTAATACAATGAAAGTAAGCCGTCATGCAAAAATTATTGAACTGATCGCACAACATGACATTGAAACACAGGAAGAACTGGCAGAATATTTGAACAGAGAGGGATTTAAGGTGACTCAGGCTACCGTATCCAGAGATATCCGCGATCTGCGGCTTACAAAAGTGGCAGTGGACGGCTCCAGACAGAAATATGTGGTACTGGCACCCGAAAAGGATGAGATGAATGAAAAATATATCCGTGTGCTCAGAGACGGATATATTTCCATGGATATGGCGCAGAATATTCTGGTGATCAAGACCGTTTCCGGAATGGCAATGGCGGTAGCGGCCGCAGTAGATGCCATGAAATGGAAAGAAGTAGTAGGGTGTATCGCAGGGGATGATACGATCATGTGCGCGATCAGAAGCGTACAGGATACGGAACATGTGATGGATAAGATTCGAAAGATTGTGTCAAAAGGGATATAGGAAAAAATATGCTTCAAAATTTACATGTAAAAAATCTGGCGCTGATCGATGAGGTGGAGGTGGATTTTGGACCGGGACTCAATATTCTCACAGGAGAGACAGGAGCCGGTAAATCCATTATCTTAGGTTCCGTGAATCTGGCACTCGGCGGAAGATACAATGCGGATATGCTCCGAAAGGGCGCCAGGTTCGGACTTGTGGAACTGATGTTTTCAATTGAAAATCAGGAGTTGATCCGTCAGCTGGAAGAAATGGATATCTTTCCGGAAGACGGGATGCTGATCTTAAGCCGGAAATTGATGGAAGGCAGAAGTGTCAGCAAGATCAATGGAGAGACGGTGACGATGGGAGTACTGCGGGATGTGGCAAGTCTCCTGATTGATATTCACGAGCAGCATGAACATCAGCGTTTGTTAAATAAGCGCAATCACCTGACGTTTCTGGATGTATATGCCAAAGAGCAGGTGGAAAAGCCAAAACAGAAGATGGCCCTGGCTTACCGGGCATATCAGGAGTACAGTCGCAGGCTGGAAGCATCTGGAATGGAAGAGAAGGAGCGGCGCAAAGAGATTGATCTGACGGAGTATGAACTGCATGAGATTGAAAGAGCGCATTTACGCAGTGGGGGAAGACGAAGATCTGGAAAGTATCTATCAGAGGATGACGCAGAGTAAAGACCTGACCAGTGCGGTGGCCCAGACATACCAGTACACCAGTGAAGATGACCGAAACAACGCCAGCGACCTCTTAAGCCGTGCAATCCGTTCCCTTCAGGAAGTGGAAAATTTCGATGAAAAAGGAAATGCACTGTATGGACAGCTGGTGGAGATTGACAGTCTGCTCAATGATTTTAACCGGGAACTCTTGGAGTATGCCAAAAGCTTTGAATTTTCAGAAGAAGAGTTTTATGAGACAGAGAACCGCCTCAATGAGATTAATCGATTAAAGGCAAAATATGGGAATACAGTCAATGAAATTCTGGAATACGCAGAGGAAAAACGGCAGAGACTAAATGAACTGGAGCATTATGAGACTTATATTGAAAATCTGCGGTCTCAAACCGAAGCGGCGCAAAAGGAAATGCAAAGCTGTGCCGAAAAGTTGAGTAAGATTCGAAAAAAGCAGCTATTTCCTTTACAAAAGAGATCAAAGCAGGGCTTGAGGATCTTAATTTTCTGGATGTACAGCTGGAAATGCGTTTCTTACAAGAGGCAAAAATGTCTGCTCTGGGAATGGATGACGCGGAATTTTTATTTCTGTAAATCCGGGAGAGCCGCCAAAGCCGCTTGGAACTACGGTTTCAGGAGGTGAACTCTCAAGAATCCTTCTGGCAATCAAGACTGTGCTGGCAGATAAAGAAGACACGCCAACACTGATTTTTGATGAGATCGACTCCGGCATCAGTGGAATCACAGCTGGAAAGGTGGCGGAAAAACTGCATATCATCGGACAGAAGCGTCAGGTGATCTGTATCACCCATCTTCCGCAGATTGCGGCAGCTGCCGATGCTCACTATCTGATTCAAAAGCAGACGGATCAGACAACGACAAAAACAGGCATTTTTCCGTTGGATGAGGATGCTTCTGTGGGCGAGCTGGCGCGTCTGCTTGGCGGCGCCCAGGTAACGAAAAATATTCTGGACAGTGCAAAAGAAATGAAAGAAATGGCAAAGAGAGTATAGAATTCCAGTGTGAAAATAAAAAAATGTCACATACTAAAACGGATACCTTTTGGTGTCCGTTTTTACGTTTGGCAGAGAGGATGTGACAAAGATGAAAAGAAAGTATAGGCAACTGGCAGCTGTTCTTATGTTCCTTGTGTGTCTCTCCGGCTGTGCGATGTCTCCCAAAAAGGAGACACAAAAGGTCAGAGAAGCCAGTACCCAGGCAGTCATGGAGGAAGGCGTCATACCAGGCGGCATGCCGGTCGGGATTTACATGGAGACGGATGGTGTTATGGTACTTGGTACAGACCAGATCACCGGCGCAGACGGAAAACAGTATCAGCCTGCAGAGAATCTGGTGCGGCCGGGAGATTACATTGTGGCATGGAATGATGAAAAGATTGAAAATAAAAAAGAACTGTTCCAGAAATTATCCAATCTGGACGAAGATCAGGTGGCGCTGACACTGCGAAGAGGGCAGCAGGAGCTGACAGTTGCGGTCAAACCCGTAGAAACGAAACCAGACGAATATAAGCTGGGAATCTGGGTGAGAGACAATGTGCAGGGACTTGGGACGATTACCTTTATGACCAGAGACGGAGCTTTTGGAGCGCTGGGGCATGGGATTCATGATATGGATACAAGCGCGCTTTTGTCGATTCGGCAGGGGACTCTTTATAAGACCAGTATTCATTCGATTCAAAAGGGACAGAACGGAATTCCGGGGAGTATGGAAGGAATGATCGTGTACAGTCATTATAATCGTCTTGGAACCATAGATAAAAATACGGAGGCGGGGATTTACGGGACGATTGAATCCGCAGAAAAACTGTTTTTGCAGCAGGAGATGGTTCCGGTGGCAGAGCGGGGAGAAATACAAAAAGGAAAAGCTGTGATTCGCTGTTATGTTAACGGAGAAGTAGAAAATTACGACATTTTGGTGACAGATATCGACGATTCCGGACAGGAAATCAACAAAGGGCTGGTGATCGAGATCACAGATCAGAGACTGCTTGATGCGACCGGCGGCATCATACAGGGGATGAGCGGAAGCCCGATTTTACAGAACGGAAAGCTGATCGGAGCGGTTACGCATGTGTTTGTACAGGATTCGGCAAAAGGCTACGGTATTTTTATGAGAATATGTTGTCGAAT
>ENA-OQJN01000558-OQJN01000558.1-human-gut-metagenome-genome-assembly--contig:-NODE-558-length-14789-cov-5.246147_pt1 | contig 14789 bp, 8 predicted proteins | sample MGYA00242610_ERZ504777 | MGnify/ENA primary metagenome ERZ504777 (study PRJEB26092, sample SAMD00036350) | human gut metagenome | host: Homo sapiens | study: EMG produced TPA metagenomics assembly of... | reverse complement strand
AAGATGGTAATTGATATATAATCTGATTATTAAACAGTCGATTGCAAAGCAGTCGGCTGTTTTTGCTTAATTAAAAATGGAAAATTGCGGTCGGCGGTGTGCCACCGCAATCTATTCGAGAAGATACTCGGATAAAGGAATTGCATCAGATGCCCGAATACGGCATTGATGCAATTTTTGTTTTATATTGCTTTATATGAAAGTAAATGTATACTTGTAGGGGTAGCCTTGCGACCGCAGGTAAAGGCAGAAATTGTATGCCAAAACAAATTTTATAAATGCCGCAAACCCGTAGGGGCGTTCATTGGACGCCCGCATTGATGAAACTATTTGTTTTATTAAAATGTTTTGATGTGATGAAAATTATGGATTGTTTGTAGCGGCGAACACGGTTCGCCGCTACGGGTTGACAATTACTTTATGACATTTATTATGTTTTGCATTTATCATACATTCGTGTTAAAATACAAGATGAAAAGTGTGTGGAAAGAAAGCGGTGACTGTTAATGAAAAAATCCGAAAAACCAATCGGCAAAATAAAAGTCAAAAAGTCGATTTTCAAAAGGCTTTTCTTTCACATACTTGTGCTGTTTATTTTGGCGGTGATTGTTTCGGGTACGCTCAATTGCATTGAAAACATTCAGCGCACAAGGCGGTTTACACGACAGCTGACCGAAAGTGCGTCAAAGGTTGCAACAGAAACTTTTGAACGCTGCAATATAAACGCATTGCTTGATAATCCCGATTCCGAAGAATATCGGAAAGCCGTTAAGACCTTGAGGTGGATTTGTCAGACGAATCACCTTGAATATATGTACATTTACATTCCGAATTTTGACGAAAACAAGGTTACATATGTTATGACTGTTGCCGATGATGACAGCGAAAAAGAGAATGTTTTAAATGTGAGAAGTGCAGGTGCAGAGGTTGACCACAGCTTGTGGGACGCTGAAAAAGAGGCGTGGGAAAATCCTAACCTTGTCACGGCTTACGAATATCAGAACGACAGCTTCGGCAGTTTTTACACGGCATTTTCAGCGATTCAAGGCAAGGACGGCAATCCTGTTGCGTTAATCGGTGCGGACTATTCGCTGACGCAGATTTATACGGAAATCATTTTTTATACTGCAATGCGAGTTCTTGCGTTGTTTGTTGTGCTGGCAATTGTATTCTTACTTGTAATGCGGTTTGTCAGAAAAAAGATGTATAATCCGATACTTTTGATTTTTGAAAAAATTCGAGGATATTTTTCCGACAAGGCTGACGGCACAAATACAAAGAAAGCGTTTGTGCCGATAAAACTCGGCTCTGACGATGAAATTCAGCTTTTGGCTGATTATTTCAACGATATGGCTCACGATGTAGAAACTTATGTTGAAAAAAATTCCGCCCTTGCGAGTGAAAAGGCTAAGAATGAAACCGAGCTTGAGGTTGCAAGGCGGATTCAGTACGGAATAATTGCGAGAGAAAAGAATGTTGTCTTTGCCGATTGTTTTGATGTTTCGGCAAGAATGGAGTCTGCAAGACAGGTAGGCGGCGATTTTTACGATTGCTTTGCATTGCCTGACGGCAGAATATGTGCCGTAGTCGGCGATGTGTCGGGCAAGGGCGTTGCGGCGGCAATGTTTATGGCTTTTGCAAAAACTCTTATCCACGAAAAAATGACCGAAAATGCAGAACCCGACAGGGCATTTGAAGAAATCAACAGGGAACTCTGTTCGTCAAATCCCGAGGGAATGTTTGTAACTGCATTTGCCGTGATTTTTGACAAAAACAGCGACAGCTTTTTGTACATAAATGCAGGTCATAACAAGCCTGTTACGGTGTGCAACGGCAAGGCTGAATTCTTAGAATGTAAGCCGTGTATAATGCTCGGTGTGTTTGATGATGCAAGATATGTTGTGAACAGCGCTGAATTTGGAAACGGCGATATAATCTGCCTTTACACCGACGGTGTGAATGAGGCAACAAATGCGGATAATGAATTTTTCGGCAACGATAGACTTGTGTCTGCCTGTCAAAATGCCGAACAGACTGCAAAAGGTGTGTGTGACGGAGTTTATGACGCTTTGACTGACTTTACCGAAAATGCGGAGCAATTTGACGATATAACAATTGTTGCAATAAAAAACAGCAAAAACAGAGATTGAAGGGTTATGAATGTTTAAATCGGAAAACAATCAGATTACAATAGAACAGGTGAGAAAGCTTGACGAGGAATATACTCTTGTCGATATCCGAGATGAAATTTCGTTTGAATACGGCCACATTGACGGAGCAAAGAATATTCCGCTTGCAAAAATCAAAGAGGATAATTCACTTTTGCCAAAAGACAAGCTTGTTGTCCTCTGTTGCAAAAGCGGTCAGATAAGTGACGAGCTTGCAGAAAATCTGCGTGATGACGGGTTCAATGCCGTGAATCTTGAGGGCGGTTATTACAGTTGGTTGAGAAGTCAATTCGAGAATGAGGACTATGCAACCGATGTTGAAAAGAGCATCCGCAAAAAGTTCAGCAAGACGATTTGGAGCAGATTTACTGCGGCGATAATCGAGTACAAGCTTGTTGAGCCGAACGATAAAATTGCCGTCTGCATTTCGGGCGGTAAGGATTCAATGCTGATGGCAAAGCTTTTTCAGGAGTTGAAAAGACACAATAAATTTCCGTTTGAGCTTGTTTTTCTTGTAATGGACCCGGGCTACAGCGTTGAAAATCGTGATGTAATCGAGAGCAATGCCCGTAGGCTGAACATTCCGATAACTGTTTTTGAAACAGATATTTTTAATTCTGTTTACAATGTTGACAAATATCCCTGCTACCTTTGCGCAAGAATGAGGAGAGGTTATCTCTACAAAAAGGCAAAGCAGCTTGGCTGTAACAAAATCGCACTCGGTCATCACTATGACGATGTTATAGAAACTATTCTTATGGGTATGCTCTACGGCGGTCAGGTTCAGACGATGATGCCGAAGCTCCACAGCACAAACTATGAGGGAATGGAACTTATCCGCCCTCTCTACCTCGTTCGTGAGGCTGAAATCAAGCATTGGCGAGATTACAACAAGCTGAATTTCATTCAATGTGCGTGCCGTTTTACGGACACCTGCACAACCTGTTCCCCAAACAGCAACACAGGCTCAAAACGACAGGAAATAAAACAGCTTATAGCAAATCTGAAGAAAATCAATCCCCAGATTGAAAGCAACATTTTCCACAGCGTTGAAAATGTCAACCTCGACACGATTATTTCATATAAACAAGGCGATAATAAAGTTTCGTTTCTGGACAGATATGATGATATGGGGAAGGGCAAGTAATTAAAAATTTAAAATTGAAAATTGAAAATGAATGTCGGGAAGACAGTTTGCAAAATGCAAAGCAATGTCTTCCCGACTGTTTTTGTTTGTGTTAAAGTTGTTGTTTAAATGTAGGGGCGTTCATTGGACGCCCGCAGGTAATGGTAGAAAATATATGTTAAAACGAATTTGATAAATCCCACAAAGCAATTGTTATACTGTAGCGGCGAACAGTGTTCGCCAATCGAAACGATTGTAAAATCGGTTCGACTTAATACAAATCGTTTGTTATATGAAATTTATATTTGCTATTGCCAAAAAAATTGGTTTTGCTTGATTTGTGTTTGCACACAAATCAATTGGCGAACCGTGTTCGCCGCTACAAATGAATACATAATTCTCATTACACCATAATATTTTGTTAAAACATAAAATTTCTGCAATGGCGGTGGTCACTGACTGCCGCTACTACTGATTTTTTTCTTCTTTTATTATGACTGCGATATTTTCAACAATTTCTGCAATTCGCAATTGTTGTGTGTCAGGAATTTGTTTTAACGCTTCTTCAATTCGCATTTTTGCCTGATTATTAGTTGGCGATGAGTTGATTTTGGAATCAAAACAAATAAGTTCATTGATTGTTATACCGAGCGCACAGGATATTTTATACAGTGTGTCTATTGTGGGACACTTTTCACCTCGTTCAAGTCTGCCGAGATATGCAGGATAAAGACCTGCCGACATAGCAAGATTTTCTTGGCTGATATCAATTTTTAAACGATATTTCCGAATGTTTTGTCCTATCTTTTTGTTAAGTTCGGTGCGTTCCATATGCTTCATCCTGCTCTTTAGGGTACTTTTTAATTATACTAATACACATTTATTTTGCACACAATGTAATAAAAAGCATAAAATATGCACTATAGTGTTGACAATGCCTATACTATAGTATATAATCTTATTGTAATCGTTAATTGAACATTGTTGAAAAAACAAATTAAAGCAACAAATAATATATTATGAATTGAGGAGAGAATTATGTATTGTCAAAAGTGTGGGAAACAAATTGATGATGAAAGTGATTTTTGCAAATACTGCGGAAGTAAAATAAATGGAGAGATGGTATCAAGAAATAATTTTGTTGTACAAAGACAAAGCACAGAGCATACCAAAAGCAAAGCAGAATTTATTAGTGATTATAGAGCAAAACATTCTGAACGAATGGTATATACTGTACTTTTTATAATTTTTGAAATCGTTGCAACGATTGTTTTATTATGAATGTTTCAAGTTATATCGATCATCATCGTGATGATAATCTTATTGGAATGATTATATCTGTATTCATAGAAGTGATTGCAATTATATTTGCTTGTGCAATAAAAAAATATGATTCAACTGCTGAACAGGAATATAATAAATATCGTATGATTAATGATTCATCAAATCAAAGAAATTCTTCTTGGCACTGTCAAAAATGTGGTGCGTATAATGACGGAACCAGTTTGTATTGTGCTCGTTGTTCTTGTGAGAAACCATATGTTATAACCGGAAACAGTAATAAGATAAATAAAAGTGTGCATAGAGCAGATGTTTGGATATGCCCAAATTGTGGCAGAGAAAATCAAAACTATGTTGGCTCTTGCGGATGTGGAGAGGTAAAACCAAAATGAAAAACTTATTATTTTAATAACAGCTATGTTTATTATTTTACTGACCTCTGCCTGCGGAAAAGTAGAAAATACAGAAAGCTCCGTCGTGATTACAGACGCTGATGCTAAATATATTGAACTTGTTTATGATAATATTGAAAATTGGGATGTTACAAAGGATGATAGCGGAAAAACATTTTCAATCGACAAAATCAGCTTTTATAATTTTGCCAACGGAGAACAAATGGCATTTTACATCAATTACCCAATCGGAGGTTATTATGGATGCGGTTATTATCTTAATGTTGACGATGGTACAATGGAGAAAATAACTTATGATATATATGACCACGATATTAAGGAGTGGAGCACTTCATATATGATAAAAACGCAACAGATGGAACAGATTGGAACAGTGATGCAGATAAAGACGAAAAACATTCAGTTATCAAAGAAGCCTTTGAAAACTATCTAAAGTCAAAACGAGAATAAGGGTGTTCAGGTACATAAACATAAAAACGGCATAACCGATTAAATTTCGGTTATGCCGTAATTTTTTACTCAGATTCCAGTTGCTAATAGTAGAAATTATATTTAAAAACAAGCTTTATAAATTCCGCAAAGCGATTGTAGTACTGTAGCGGTGAACCGTGTTCGCCAATCGAAACGATTGTAAAATCGGTTCGACTTAATCCAAAGCATTTATTATATAAAATTCATATTTACAAATATTTACAAAAAATTGGCTTGTTTATTTTGGCTGTTCAACCAAAACAAACGGTAGCCTTGCGACTGACGGTATAGGTGAATGGTGGTTTACCCACGCTGTTTAAAATCATACACCGTGTCGGGTGTTGCATTGAGATGTAAAAAATAGCCCGAAAAGAAAATAATTCTTTTCGGGAAATAAAACCTGTAAAAATATAAAAAAGTCAGTAAAATCCGAAAAAATCCGAAAATTCTCTTGACTTATTGATTATTTCAATATAGAATAATAAAATGTACCATAATGGGGATATGTACCGAAGAGGTCGGGAAAATCAGCAAAAAACTTTATCCGACAAGGGGATATTATCACAAAAATCCTTTTGTGTCAAGAGCTTTTTATGAGCAGATTTTCAGTACCGCTTGCCCCGTTTCATAGATTTTTTAAGGAGTGATACGCCTATGGTTAATGTCAAACCCGTAAAGCTTGGCAACACCGAAAGAATGAGTTTTGGTAAAATCGATGAAGTAATTGATATGCCTAATCTTATCGACATTCAGAAAGCGTCATACAAATGGTTGCTTGACGAAGGTCTTAAAGAAGTATTTAAAGATGTTTCGGGCATTACCGATTATCAGGACAACCTTGTTCTCGATTTTATCGACTACACACTTGATGTTGATCACCCGAACTACAGCGTAATTGAGTGTAAGGTTCGTGATGCAACATATTCAGCTGCTCTCAGAGTAACCGCAAGACTTTTGAACAAGTCAACGGGTGAAATCAAAGAGAGCAATGTATTTATGGGCGATTTCCCGCTGATGACCGCAAGCGGCACATTCGTTATCAACGGTGCTGAGCGTGTTATCGTTTCACAGCTTGTAAGAAGCCCGGGCGTTTACTATAAAATGGATCACGATAAAACCGGTAAGGAACTGTATTCAACAACAGTTATCCCGAATCGTGGTGCATGGCTTGAGTATGAAACCGATGTAAACGATGTTTTTTATGTTCGTATTGATAAGAACCGTAAGCTTCCCGTTACATCATTCATCAGAGCACTCGGTCTTGGCACGGATGCCGAAATTCTCGACTATTTCGGTGACGACGAAAGAATGAGAGCTACTATCGAAAAGGATGCCGCTTCAAATGTTGAAGAAGGTCTTATCGAGGTTTACAAAAAGCTCCGTCCGTCTGAGCCTCCGACAGTTGACAGTGCGCAGACACACATAAACAACCTGTTCTTTGACCCCGGTCGTTATGATATGTCAAGAGTAGGCAGATATAAATACAATAAAAAGCTCGGTATTGCAAACCGTCTTGAAGGTCAGGTTCTTGCAGAGCCGATTGCCAACCCACGCACAGGCGAGGTTATGGCTCTTCGTGATGAAAAAATCACAAAGGAAAAGGCTTTTGAAATCGAAAACGCAGGTGTTAAGATTGCCTATGTAAAGGCTGCCGATGAAACAATCGTTAAGGTTATTTCAAACGGTATGGTTGACATCGCCTGCTATGTTGATTTTGACGCAGAAGCAGAGTGTGATATCAAGGAAAATGTTCGTTTTGATGTTCTTTGCGAAATTCTTGATTCCTGTGAGAATGAGGATGACCTCAAGGAAATGCTCAGAAGCCGTGCAGATGAGCTTGTTCCTAACCACATCACGGTTGACGATATCTTTGCAACAATCAACTACCTCAACTGTGTTGCTCACGGTGTCGGTAACACAGATGATATCGACCACCTCGGCAACAGAAGAATCCGCTGCGTAGGCGAACTTCTTCAGAACCAGTTCAGAATCGGTTTCTCCCGTCTTGAAAGAGTTGTAAGAGAGAGAATGACAACCCAGTCACAGGATATGGAGTCACTTTCACCTAACTCACTCATCAATATCCGTCCCGTAACAGCGGCAATTAAAGAATTCTTCGGTTCTTCACCGCTTTCACAGTTTATGGATCAGGGTAACCCACTTGCAGAGCTTACCCACAAGCGTCGTCTTTCAGCCCTCGGTCCGGGCGGTCTTTCAAGAGATCGTGCAGGATTTGAGGTTCGTGACGTACACTACACACACTATGGCCGAATGTGTCCTATTGAAACTCCTGAAGGTCCTAACATCGGTCTTATCTCATATCTTGCTTCATTTGCCCGTATCAACAAGTACGGCTTTATCGAAGCTCCTTATCGTAAAATTGACAAGGAAACAGGCGTTGTAACCGACGAGGTTGTTTATATGACAGCCGATGTTGAGGATAACTACGCTGTTGCACAGGCTAACGAACCGCTTGATGAAAACGGCAGATTTGTTCATTCAAGAGTCGTAGGTCGTTACCGTGACGAGTTCGTAGAGTATTCTCCCGAAAGATTCGACTTCATGGATGTATCTCCTAAGATGGTTGTATCTGTTGCTACGGCTATGATTCCGTTCCTTGAAAACGATGACGCAAACCGTGCTCTCATGGGTGCGAACATGCAGCGTCAGGCAGTTCCGCTTCTCCGCAGTGAAGCTCCTATCGTCGGTACAGGTATGGAGTACAAGGCAGGTACAGACTCAGGCGTTTGTATCCTCGCTGAGGAAGACGGTATCGTTATGAGCGTTGACGCCCGTAACATTCGTGTACAGTATGACTCGGGCAGAGTTCAGGACTTTGAGGTTATCAAGTTCCTCCGCTCTAACCAGGGTACATGTATTAACCAGCGTCCTATCGTGTCAAGAGGACAGAGAGTTAAGAAGGGCGAAGTTCTCGCAGACGGTCCCGCTACCGAAAACGGTGAAGTTGCTCTCGGTAAGAACGCTCTCATCGGCTTTATGACATGGGAAGGTTACAACTACGAGGATGCTGTTCTTATCAACGAAAAAATCGTTCGTGATGATGTTTATACATCAATTCACATTGAAGAATATGACACAGAGGCAAGAGATACAAAGCTCGGACCCGAAGAGATTACAAGAGATATCCCGAATGTAGGTGAAGATGTTCTCAAGTATCTTGACGAGGACGGTATCATTCAGATCGGTTCTGAGGTTAAAGCAGGCGATATCCTTGTCGGTAAAGTAACTCCAAAGGGTGAAACAGAGCTTACAGCCGAGGAAAGACTCCTTCGTGCAATCTTCGGTGAAAAGGCAAGAGAAGTCAGAGATACATCTCTTCGTGTGCCTCACGGTGAATGCGGTACTGTTGTTGATGTTAAGGTGTTTACCCGTGCAGACAGCAGAAACGAACTCCAGCCCGGTGTAAACAAGGTTGTAAGAGTTTACCTTGCACTCAAGAGAAAAATCAGCGTAGGCGATAAGATGGCAGGTCGTCACGGTAACAAGGGTGTTGTTTCAAGAATTCTCCCAATGGAAGATATGCCGTTCCTTCCTGACGGTACTCCGCTTGACATCGTACTTAACCCGTTGGGCGTACCTTCTCGTATGAACATCGGTCAGGTTCTTGAGGTTCACCTCGGTTATGCCGCAAAGGCGCTTGGCTGGAAGATTATGACTCCTGTATTTGACGGCGCTCATGAGCAGGACATTTTCCAGTGTCTTAAAGACGCAGGTTACAGCGAGGACGGTAAGACATGGCTTGTTGACGGCCGTACAGGCGAGCGTTTCGATAACCCTGTAACAGTAGGTTATATGTACTACCTCAAGCTCCATCACCTCGTTGATGAAAAAATCCACGCAAGAAGCACAGGTCCTTACTCTCTCGTTACACAGCAGCCACTCGGCGGTAAAGCCCAGTTCGGCGGTCAGCGTTTCGGTGAGATGGAAGTTTGGGCACTTGAGGCTTACGGCGCTGCTTATACACTTCAGGAAATTCTTACAGTTAAGTCGGACGATGTTGTCGGCCGTGTTAAGACCTACGAGGCTATCGTTAAAGGTCAGAATATTCCTGCTCCGGGTATTCCTGAGTCATTCAGAGTTCTTATTAAGGAACTCCAGTCACTTTCACTTGATGTTCGTGTTCTTAACTCTGACGGTGAAGAAATTGACATTAAGCAGAAGTTTGATGAGGACGAGGATATTGTTGATGCAACAAATCCGGAATTTGAAGAAGACCATGTAATGACATCAATGGACGGCTACACTCTTGACGAGGGCGGCGAAGAAGGCAATATGTTTGACGATTCACTTGCCGATGTTGAAGAGGACAGCTATACATCGGATGATTTCAGCGATGACTTTGGCAGTGACGATATGTAAGGAGGAAATGCAATGATAGATAATAATGTTTTTGACTCAATTAAAATCGGACTTGCTTCTCCTGAGCAGATGAGAGAATGGTCTTACGGCGAAGTTAAAAAGCCCGAGACAATTAACTATCGTACTCTCAAGCCTGAAAGAGACGGCTTGTTCTGCGAACGCATTTTCGGACCGACAAAGGACTGGGAATGTCACTGCGGTAAATACAAGAGAATCCGTTTTAAGGGTAAAATCTGTGACCGTTGCGGTGTTGAAGTAACCCGTTCAAAGGTCAGAAGAGAGCGTATGGGACACATTGAGCTTGCCGCTCCCGTGTCGCACATTTGGTATTTCAAGGGAATTCCTTCAAGAATTGCCCTTATGCTTGATATTTCTCCCAAGCTTTTGGAGAATGTACTCTATTTCTCACAGTACATCGTAACAGATCCCGGCGACTGCCGTGACCTTGCAAAGTATCAGTGCCTTACCGAGGGTGAGTACAATGATATGCGTGAGAAGTATGAAAACGACTTTGAAGCAGGTATGGGTGCCGAGGCAATCAAAAAGCTCCTTGCCGAGATTGACCTTGATGCTCTTTCCGCTTCACTTAAAGAAGAACTCGAAACTGCATCGGGTCAGAAGAGAGTCAGACTCCTTAAAAGACTTGATGTTGTTGAAAGCTTCAGAATGTCGGGCAACCGTCCCGAGTGGATGATTCTCGATGTTGTTCCAGTAATTCCGCCGGATATCCGTCCTATGGTTCAGCTTGACGGCGGTCGTTTTGCAACAAGTGACCTTAACGACCTCTATCGCCGAGTTATCAACCGTAACAACAGACTTAAAAAGCTCCTTGAGCTTAACGCACCTGAAATCATCATCCGCAACGAGAAGAGAATGCTTCAGGAATCCGTTGACGCACTCATCGACAACGGCAGACGAGGCAGACCTGTTACAGGACCTAACAACCGTGCCCTCAAGTCACTTTCGGATATGCTTAAAGGTAAGCAGGGCCGTTTCCGTCAGAACCTTCTCGGTAAGCGTGTTGACTACTCAGGCCGTTCGGTTATCGTTGTAGGACCTGAACTCAAAATGTATCAGTGCGGTCTTCCTAAGGAAATGGCACTTGAACTCTTCAAGCCGTTCGTTATGAAACGCCTTGTTGAAACTAAAGCAGAGCAGAATATCAAATCAGCAAGAAAAGCTGTCGAGCGTGCAAAGGACAATGTTTGGGACGCACTTGAAGTTGTAATCAAGGGACACCCCGTTCTCCTCAACCGTGCTCCAACACTTCACCGTCTTGGTATTCAGGCATTTGAGCCTGTTCTTGTTGAAGGTCGTGCTCTTAAACTTCATCCGCTCGCTTGTACAGCATATAATGCTGACTTTGACGGTGACCAGATGGCTGTCCATGTACCTCTTTCGGCAGAGGCACAGGCAGAAGCAAGATTCCTTATGCTCGCAGCAGGCAACCTTCTCAAGCCTTCTGACGGTCAGCCTGTTACAGTTCCTACACAGGATATGATCCTCGGTTCTTACTACCTTACACTTGATAAGGACGGTGAGAGAGGCGAAGGAAAGGTATTCCGTGATGTTGATGAGGTTATGATGGCTTATCAGACAGGCGTCATCGAGCTTCACTCAAAAATCAAGGTTCGCCGTGAGCTTGAAATTGACGGAAAAATCGAATCCGGTATTGTAGACACAACAATCGGTAAGATTATCTTTAACAATCCTATTCCTCAGGATCTCGGCTTTATCGACAGAAGTATCCCCGAAAACAGATTCAAGTTTGAGGTTGACTTCCTCGTTGGTAAATCGGGTCTTAAGAAGATTATTGATAAATGTATCAAAATTCACGGTCCGGTAAGAACAAGCGTTGTTCTTGACCACATTAAGGCACAGGGCTATAAGTATTCTACAAAGGGTGCTATTACCGTTGCCGTTTGTGACGCAGTTATTCCTCCTCAGAAGAAGGCGATTATTGCCGAGGCAGAGAAGGAAGTTGATGTTATTCGTGATGAGTTTATGATGGGTCTTCGTTCAAACGAGGAGCGTTACGAAGAAGTTCTTCGTATCTGGGAAAAGGCTACTAACGATGTAACCGATGCCCTCCAGAAAAACCTTGACCGCTACAACCCAATCTTCATGATGGCTGACTCAGGTGCCCGTGGTAGTATGAGCCAGATCAGACAGCTTGCAGGTATGCGTGGTCTTATCGCCAATACATCAGGTAAAACAATCGAAATTCCTATCAGAGCTAACTACCGTGAAGGCCTTAACATCTTGGAGTACTTTATTTCATCTCGTGGTGCTCGTAAAGGTCTTGCCGATACAGCTCTTCGTACAGCCGACTCAGGTTACCTTACCCGCCGTCTTGTTGATGTATCACAGGAAGTTATTATCCGTGAAGAGGACTGCGGTACTACAGAAGGTCTTGAAATCTTTGACATCAAAGCAGGCGAATCAAATGTTATCGAGGGACTCCACGAGCGTCTTATCGGAAGATATCTCCTTGATGACTTCTGCGATTCTAACGGTAATGTTCTTGTTTCAAAGGATGTTATGATGGGCGACAAAGAGGCTGACATCATCGTTAATTCGGGTGTTGACCACATCAAGATTCGTTCGGTACTTGAATGTCGTGCAAAACACGGCGCTTGCCGTAAGTGCTACGGTTCTAACCTTGCCAACCGTCAGCCCGTTACTGTCGGTGAGGCTGTCGGTATTATTGCCGCTCAGTCAATCGGTGAGCCGGGTACACAGCTTACAATGAGAACATTCCATACCGGCGGTGTTGCATCTGCCGAAGATATCACACAGGGTCTTCCGAGAGTTGAAGAGCTTTTCGAGGCTCGTAAACCAAAGAGCCTTGCAATCATCAGTGAAATCGACGGTGATGTTCGTTTTGAAGAAATCAAAAACGCAAAGCACGCTGTTATCTTTAACAAGGAAACAGGCGAAGAAAGAGCTTACCTCATTCCTTTCGGTTTCCGTGTAAAGGTATTTGACGGCGACCACATCAAAAAGGGTGACAAGATTACCGACGGTGCTGTTAATCCGCACGATATACTCGATATTCTCGGACCCGAGGCAGTCATGAACTACCTTATTTCGGAAGTACAGAGTACCTACCGTTTACAGGGTGTTGAAATCAACGATAAGCACATTGAGGTTATCGTTCGTCAGATGATGCGTAAGGTTAAGGTTGAGGACGCAGGCGACACAGGCTTTATGTCAGGTCAGACCTACGACAAGAACGAAGTTCTTTACGAGAATGAGCAGATTAAAAAGCGTATTGCCAATGGCGAAGAAGGTCTTCGTGAGGCAACATTCACTCAGCTCCTCCTCGGTATCACAAAGGCAGCTCTTGCAACAGACAGCTTCCTTTCAGCCGCATCATTCCAGGAAACAACAAGAGTTCTTACAGATGCCGCTATCAAGGGTAAGGTTGATCCGCTCGTCGGTCTTAAAGAGAATGTTATCCTCGGTAAGATTATCCCTGCAGGTACAGGTATGCAGAGATATGCAGATGTTCAGCTTGAGAGTAATTCTGAGGCAGAAATCGTTGAGAATGACGATACAGACGATGTTATCGTTGCTCTTGAAGACGATGAAATTATGGACTTCTGATTTAACTGAAAACATATAATGTATAAAAAAACCACGGTATGTGCCAAATGGTGCATACCGTGTATTTTTTCGTTTGCAAACTGTCTGCCCGACCGCAATTTTCAATTTTCCATTTTCAACTTTCAATTTTAAAAAACTTTCGCTCGGGCATAATATGTTTTTTTACATTACAAACTGTCTTCACGAACAGGGAACGGCGGCTCGCCGTATCACAAATAAAAAAAGTCGGGAACAGAAATTTTGCATTGAAAATCTGCTGCCCGACTTTAATTTGCAACTATTTTCTGCCGAGAATGTAATCTGTGGAAACTTTGTACAAATCAGCCAGTTTAATTAAATGCTCAACAGGAATTGACTGAAATCCTCTTTCGTAGCGTGAATAGACCGTCTGCTGAATTCCTAAATATTCGGCAACTTCACTTTGTTTCATATCATGATCTTCTCGCAAATCACGCAGTCTTTTAAAATACATATTATCACCCTGTATAGTATCTATCGGTACTATTGACTTTATCATAAATGGGTGATATAATGATTTTATAGTACTTAAAAGTACTAAAGCATTTAACTTAAAAGCACGCCGCAGTTTCAAGTGAGAAAAACTGCGGCGTGCTTGAATTTTAGGTTATAAAATTCTCAAAATGTACATTAAATAACCCTCCGAAATCATCGGAAGGGTAAATCTTTTATAATTTTATCTGTTTAAGCCCGATTTTCTTTTGTCAAGATAATCCTGAAGAATTATTGTGGCGGCAACCTCGTCAACGACATTTTTACGCTTTTTTCCTCTTGTATTTGTGGTGTTGAGAAAATTGTGAGCAGTAATTGTTGTTCCACGCTCATCCTGCATAACGCACTCAATGCCTGTTTCATTGCTCAGATTTTCGGCAAACGCTCTGGCATTCTGTGCGCTTTCGCCCTCACTGCCGTCCATATTTTTCGGAAGTCCCACAACAATAAGCTCGGCTTTTGTTTCTTTGGCTGTATTTGACACCTTTTCAAGCAACTGTTTCGGTGACTTTTCAAAAATAACCGTATATGGCGACGCTAAAAACTCGGTTTTGTCGCATACGGCAATGCCTGTGCGTGCTTTTCCGAGGTCAACTGACATTATAATCATTTTGTTTGTCCTTTCACTTTGGTTTACTCCATTATAATGCAAAATCAGAATTTTAACAACGGCTTTTTTTAATGTTGAACAATCTTTTGCGTAATTACTTTATTAAGTTTTTTCTAAAGCTTTGTTTCTACAAAAGAATATAAAAATTCTCATTCACAAAAAGACAAAACTGTTACCCATAATATCCTATAATAAAAATAACAAAAGAAAGTAAATACATT
>ENA-OQJN01000557-OQJN01000557.1-human-gut-metagenome-genome-assembly--contig:-NODE-557-length-14795-cov-4.623193_pt1 | contig 14795 bp, 9 predicted proteins | sample MGYA00242610_ERZ504777 | MGnify/ENA primary metagenome ERZ504777 (study PRJEB26092, sample SAMD00036350) | human gut metagenome | host: Homo sapiens | study: EMG produced TPA metagenomics assembly of... | reverse complement strand
TGTGTCAAAGTCGTAGTACCAGATATCTGTACCTGCAATCTTATTCATGTGAGCTGCTGCGTTGCCGAGTCCGCTCTCTGCCCAACCGTAGATATAAACATCAGTATAGTGTGCCTTTGAGTTATCAAAGTAAACTCTTGAAAGTGTGAATGCAGGCTTCTGCTCCGGAACATACGGAGCTGTTGAAACAGCTTCGTCATTGCTGAGTGTGATGCAGTTGTTTGTCTTTGAAACTGTTGCATTCCAGCAATTGTAAACATTACCGTCATCACCGCCTACAGGCTTTTCGTCAACCTCTGAAAGAGAACGATAAACGCTGACATTTGAAACTGTTGCAGGAACTTCAACTGTGTAAACATTCGGGTAAGCGTCTGTATCCTGCTCAAACTGATAGCTTGCACCTGTGTCAAGGTCATAAGCAAAGAGTGAAACACCGTCAGATGTCATCCAGCCAAGCTTAGTCTTGAAGTAAAGAGTGTATGTGTCAGCAGGCTTTGTTGTAGGCTGTGCAGTCGGCTTTACGGTTGTAGGCTCGGCGGTAGTCGGCTCAGGTGTTGTAGGCTGTTCTGCCTGATAAACATCACCCGTGCGGCCCCAGTCTTTGAGCTGAACAACGTACTTCTGAATCAATGTTGCGTCAACAACAGAGATTGTATTATCCCCATTAACATCAGCAAGAATCTGCTTGTCAGCCGAAAGTGTTTCAAGCTGAACGACATGTTTCTGAACGAGTGTAGCGTCAACGACTGTAATGTCACCGTCACCGTTTACATCACCGTAAACAGCATTGCCCGAAGGCTCTGTTGCGGGCTGTGCGGTTGTAGGCTGAGTTGACGGAACAGGCTTTGTTGTAGGTTCTGCTGCAGAACCCTTTGTAACATCAGTAGCCTCAATCTCAACCTTTGTAGGTGTAAGAGTTGTATCCTCCCATGTACCTGCCTTTGTAAGCGAGAATGCCTTTGATGAACCGTTGAGGCTGATAGGTGTACCTGTTCTGCCCGGATACTGCTCGCCGCCTTTTTCAGAGATGATTACTCTTGTGTTGGCTGAAGTTGAAAGGTCAAAATCCGACGCAGCCTGATTTTCATCATCCTCATCAGCTGAAATACTTGATGACTTCGGAACTTCGTAGTAATAGTAACCTGTTGCAGGATCAAGAGTCATTGCTTCGCCGGGCCAGTTTGCATTCTTGTAAACAGTACCCTTGTTTGTGGTTTCATCAAAGATGTAAACCTGGTAAGGTGCTGACCAGCCCTTCTTGTTAGCAGGGTTGAAGAATACATACACTCCCGATTCCTGAGCGGTACTCTTTGCGTACTTATAAACCATTGAAGAAGTCTTTACACCGTCGGTTGCCGTAACTGTGAGATTGATTGTTTCGCCCGGCTTATAATCTGAACCGATGCGGATTGATGTTGTACCCGTAAACTTAACAGGAGTTGAATCATCAAGACAGTAAGTACCCGATGTTGCGTTTTCAAGACTGAGTGTAAGGGTCATTGTGTCGCCCCTGAACGAACCGCTTTCAACAGAGTTTATTGCCTTCGGGGTTGTTGTACCGTTGTAAACAACAGCAACACCCGTGTTGCCGATTGAACCTGTGAGAACGCCGTTTGCAACCGTAAACTCAGCACCTGAAACCGTATCCGTATATTTGCCGTCTGCAAGACCTGTGCCGGAAATACTTACGCTTGCGTTTGTACCTTTACAATTTGAAAGAACGATACCGCTTGTGCCTCTTGCAACATAAGCAATGTCGCCTGAAGAACCGAGCTTTTCAGACTGACCTACAAAAAGGTTGTGGAACTTGTTAATTTCGGAAACAGCTGTGCTCTTGTAAGTTGAATCCGTTGAAATGTTACCCATGAGAGCTGTTCCCGGACGGGCAAAGAAAAGTGCTGTTGAATCTTTTCTTGATGCAACGATTGCCCATGCCTTTACAACATTTTCATCCGAAACATCGGCAGTGTTTGAGAATCCCGATGAACCCGAGCTGCCCTCGTATGTATCGTGGCTTTCTGCCCAGAGAACTGCATTTGACGCTGCAACACCTGATTTGTATTTCGCATTGGTAGCTGTGCTTGCCTTACCCCTTGTAACATTGTAAAGCACTGCGTCGCCCGTTCTGTTGTCAGTAACATTGATATACTTGGTGTATGAGGAGTAGCTTCTGTCTGCACCGCAGTTGTTAAGAATTTCACCGTAGATGTAGAGGTCATCGCCTGTTTTCTGTGTGTAGTAAGAAGAAGCCGAGTTTGTTATATTTTTCCAGTAATCAGACGCATACTCGCCGTCATCCTCTGTTTCAATATGCTTTGCGGCATCAAAACGGAAACCGTCAACACCGCAGTCGATGCATTCCTTGAGGAGATTGATAATGTATCCCTGAACAGCAGTATCGTTTGTTACAAGGTCAGGACACTTTGAAACATGACCCTGAACAACTGCCTGAACCGAACTGTCGTTTGCATCGCCTTTGTACGTACGGGTGTAGGTTTTTCTTTTCTTATAGAACTCAGGCTCATATTTTTTAACCTGATTGCTCACAGTCTCCGGCCTAGCTTCATCGGCATTTGCAATATGGTTTGAAACGATATCGCAGATGATTTTGATGCCGTATTTGTCAGCCTCATCACAAAGTGATTTAAGATCGTCCTTTGTGCCGAGCCATGACTCCTCTGCAATATGGAAGCTGATCGGCTGATAAAGCTTCCACCACTGACCTGTTACATCGCCTGAGGTTGAGTAGTCCTTTGGCTGCTGAACGGGAGAAGTCTGAACTGTTGTGTATCCTGCCGCTGCAATTGCGGGAAGGTTTTCTTTGATTGTATTGTAAGACCAGTTGAATGCGTGGAGCATAACACCGTCGCCGACCTTATCACGAAGGGTACTGTCGGCAGATGCAGTCTGTGCGGAATCAACCTCGGCAGCATTTACGGAGGTAATTGCCGCAAAAGAAGATGTCAGAAGCGCAGACGCAACAACAAGACTTGCAATCTTTTTTGCTTTCTTCATAGGGAAAACATCCTTTCATAAAATTCTCGATTTCATTATAACAAATTTCACCAAAAAAGTATATACTTTATGTTACAAATTCGAGGGCTGTTTTTTGTGCAGATTACACGGTTGTAAAAATTTTTCAACAATAATTTTGCACCAAAAAGCATTATATTTAACCTTTTCTGACTCTGTATGAACTTTACTTCTTTAAAAGAATATTAGTGATGCAAATTTGATTTTCTTTTTACACGATATTGATTGACATTTTTGTGCATTTAGAATATAATCAAAGAGCAGTTGTCCCCTGATGCTTATGTGACGGGTGACATTTCGGAAAATTTAAATTGTATTGCGTGCAATCGCTTTCTTTTAAGCGGTTAATAAGGATTTTGTGTAAAGAAAAAGGACGGGGCGACACAGCCGTCTTATTTTTCTGTTCAAAAATTCTGAGCATCATGGTTATGTCTTTGCAGAAACGGCAGAGCGGACTGTGTTCGCCTGCATTTTTCAGGCTGACACAATCCGCTTTATTTTTACGGATTTTACTGTTATCACAACGGAACAGGGGTGCATAAATGGAACAGACATCAAAGAAAACAATAGTTTCACTCAAGGATATTTTCATCAAATTTGACGGTGAGGTAATTCTTAACCACATCAACCTTGATATAAATGAAAAGGAATTTGTAACTATTCTCGGTCCGTCAGGCTGCGGTAAAACCACAACCCTGCGCATCATCGGCGGTTTTGTTGAACCCGACAGCGGCGATGTCATTTTCGGCGGCAAAAGAATTAACGGAACTCCTCCGAATAAAAGAAATGTAAACACGGTATTCCAGAAATATTCTTTGTTTCCCCACCTCAATGTTTTTGATAATGTGGCTTTCGGACTCAAGCTTAAAAAGATGCCGAAAGATGAAATAAAAAAGCGTGTAACCGATATGCTTGCAACCGTTGACCTCAAGGGTTATGAAAAGCGTTCCGTTGCAAAGCTTTCGGGCGGTCAGCAACAGCGTGTTGCAATTGCAAGAGCGCTTGTGTGCGATCCCGAAATCATTCTGCTTGACGAGCCTCTCGGTGCTCTTGACCTTAAACTGCGTAAGAGTATGCAGCTTGAGCTTAAGGAGATCCAGCAGAAAACTCAGAAAACATTTATATATGTTACTCACGATCAGGAAGAGGCTCTGACCATGAGCGACCGTGTTGTTGTTATGAACAACGGTGTAATCGAGCAGATTGGTTCTCCCGAGGATATATACAACGAGCCTGTGAACGCATTTGTTGCAGACTTTATCGGTGAGGCAAATATTCTCAACGGAATTATGCTTGATGACTGCAGAATTCAAATTCTCGGCAAAGAGCTTGAATGTGTTGACAAGGGATTCGGCAGGAATACTCCTGTTGATGTTGTCATCCGTCCCGAGGATATTGAAGTTACCTCTCCCGAGAACGGTCAGCTTGTCGGAACTGTTGAGAACACAACCTTCAAGGGTGTTCACTATGAGATGAGCGTAAGATGCGGAAAGTGTGAAATTCTTATCCACTCCACCGAATCGGCTGAAATCGGAAGCAAAATCGGTATGAGGGTTATCCCGTTCAACATTCAGATTATGAACAAGCTTCTTCCGTTTTACGATAATGTTATTGAGACAACCGTTACATACGCAAATCAGAATGACAATTCCTTTGAATTTGAGCTTGAGGGCGAAACCGTTACCGTTCCCGATAAATACTATGAAGAAGGTACAAAGCTAAAAATCACTCTGCCGCCCGACGCTCTTTCGCTTGCAGGCGACGGCGTGGGCGATTTAAAGGATTTGTACATTGAATCCGTAGTTTACAAGGGTGAACACAACGAAATCATTCTTGAATCGGACGAAAGAAAGTGGCTTATGCTCAGCGATACGGACGAGCAGGTCGCAACCTATGTTCCGCTTTCATTCAACTTTTCAAAGGCTCGGTTTGAGGTAATCTCAGAGTTTTCGGAAAAGGAGGGCTGATAAATGAAATCACGCAAGCCCTCTATTCCCTACATAATCTGGATGGTTGTTTTCACAATGATTCCGATTATTATGATCGGCTTTACCGCCTTTACCGACAAGAACGGTAATTTTTCGTTTCAGGCATTTACAAATGCGTTTTACTACACAAACATTTTTGTAAAATCACTTTGGATTGCGCTTATTTCAACGGCAATCTGTCTTGTACTTGCATATCCGCTTGCATACCTTCTCACGAGAATGAAAGAATCAACACAGAACACGCTCATTATGTTGCTTATGATTCCTATGTGGATGAACTTTCTGCTAAGAATCTACGCATGGGTAACGCTTTTGCAGGACAACGGTCCGATTGATATGATGCTCTCGCTTTTGGGTATTCATTCAACCTACATCGGCAACACGGGTGCGGTAATTCTCGGAATGGTGTATGAATATCTTCCGTTTATGGTTCTGCCGATTTACACCGTTATGAGCAAAATCGACAACGGTCTTATTGAGGCGGCGCAGGATCTCGGTTCAAACAACTTTACCGTATTCAGAAAGGTTGTCGCACCGCTCAGCGTTCCCGGAATTATTTCGGGTGTGACAATGGTATTTGTTCCGAGTGCAAGCACATTCCTGGTTGCACAGTATCTTGGCGGACCGGATGACATTATGATTGGTGATGTCATTGAAAAAATATTCTGGACAGACCAAAACACGGGTTCGGCAATTTCATTGATATTAATGATTTTTATTTTCGTGTTCCTGATAATCATGAACTTGTTCGGTGATGAGGAGGCGATTGCATAATGAAAAAGAAAACAGGTATTCTTTCAAAAATTTACATTGCAATCCTGCTTATTTTCCTTTATTCGCCCATTGCCGTACTTATCTTCTATTCCTTCAACAACGGCAAAACTACCGTCTGGAAAGGATTTACATTCAAATGGTATGTACAGCTTTTTCGTGACGACAATATTATGAACGCATTGTGGAACACTGTTATTATTGCCGTTCTTGCATCTGTTTTTGCAACAATCCTCGGAACTGCCGCCGCAATCGGCATCAGCAATTTTAAGGGCAAAAAAAGAATGCTTATTCAGAATGCGTCAAACATTCCGATCATCAGTCCTGACATTGTAATGGGTGTTTCTCTCATGCTTTTGTTTACGACTCTCGGAGTTATCTTTAACTTTGAAATGGGATTTTTCACGGTTTTAATTTCGCACATATGCTTTTGTGTTCCGTTTGTTGTGCTTAATGTTATGCCGAGAATCAAACGAATGGATCAGAGCATTTACGACGCCGCCCTTGACCTTGGCTGTAACCAATGGCAGGCATTTTACAAGGTAATTATTCACGAGCTTATGCCGGGTATTTTCTCGGGTCTGCTCATGAGTTTTACATATTCTCTTGACGATTTCATCATAACATATTTCACAAGAGGTGCAAAATTCCAGAACCTCTCTATTGAAATTTACTCGATGACTCACAGGAGAATTTCACCGAAAATCAACGCTCTTTCCGCACTGCTTTTCCTTGCTGTACTCATTGTTATGGTTATTATTAATCTGCGTGACAGACACGAAGAAAATGTGCAGAAAAAGAGAACTTGATTTTAAAAATTTTATTAAAGGGAGATTGAGAAATGAAAAGAATCATCAGCATTGTCCTTGCATCTGCAATGACGGCAACATGTGCGGCTTGCCTTTCAGGCTGCGGCGGAGGTGCTTCGGCTGACTCAGCTGACGCAGGAGAAGTTAATGTTTACAACTGGGGCGAGTACATTTCAAACGGCGAAGATGACTCACTCGACATTATCGAGGAGTTTGAAAAGCGCACCAACATCAAGGTAAACTACACAACCTATGAAACCAACGAAGAGCTTTACAATATGCTGAAAAACAGTAATGTAAGCTATGATGTTGTCATTCCGTCCGAATATATGATCAGCAGAATGATTGATGAGGATATGCTGTTGGAGCTTAACTTTGACAATATTCCTAACTACGACAATCTTATGGATCGTTTCAAAAAGCTTGCCTGCGATCCCGAAGGTAAATATACCGTATGTTACAGCTGGGGCGTAACAGGTATGGTTTATGACAAAACAAAGGTTAAAACAAAGCCCGATTCATGGGACGCACTTTGGAACAAAGACCTTTCAGGTCAAATTCTTATGTTTAACAACAGCCGTGACGCAATGGCAATTGCAATGCAGCTTGAGGGCATTAATCCTGCTAACTGCACCAAGGCAGATGTTGACAAAGCCGCCGCTAAGCTTAAAGAGCAGAAGCCTCTCCTTAAAAAATATGTAATGGATCAGGTATTTACTGAAATGGAAAACAGCCAGTCGGCAATTGCTCCTTACTACGCAGGCGACATTATGACAATGATTGATAACAACGAGGATCTTGACTACGCAATGCCAAAGGACGGCTCAAACCTTTTCTATGACGCAATGTGTATTCCGAAATGCAGTAAGAACAAGGAAAATGCTGAGAAGTTCATCAACTTTATGCAGGATCCTGAAATTGCCGCCGCAAACTTTGAATATCTCAACTATGCAACACCCAATCAGGTTGCATATGACGATTACATTGATGAAGACGCAAAGAAAACGAATTCATCTTCCCGAGTGACGAGTATCTTGACAAATGCTATGTATTTTCAAATGTTTCCGATGAGGTTTATTCCTATATGCAGGAACAGTTTGTAAAAATCCAGGCAGACTGATAAGCAATAAAATTAATCCCGAGCAAAGCTTTTAAAGGCTCTGTTCGGGATTTTAATTTTGGTAAATTTTTAAAATCAATCATCCCCCATTTATACAGCCTTCAAATTTTATGTTATCTGAAAAGTATTATTCCTTATTTTTAAAGGTTTCCGTGACAGGTTGTCATATTCGCTCTGCGAACACTCAAAATACACAGAATTAACGGGGATTCGCTCAATCTTACAAATAGATTTCAATTGTCTTGTTTTGATTGACAAATTAGGAAAAAGTAATATAATATATACTGTTAAAGAGTGCATAATACATTTTTCGATTTTATTCACTTGCAGGCGGGCGCCTGTGCATCACAAAAGAGATAGGATGGTATAATAATTGTTTACAATTTTAAAAGAACATCGTGGCTTCGGAAAGCAGATTTTGCTCCTCGCCAAAAACGAACTTATTAAAACTTACAAAGGCGCCGTAATCGGTCCTCTTTGGGCTGTTGTTAAGCCTGCGTTTACAATTTTTGTTTACTGGTTTGCTTTTTCCTGCGGTATCAAACAGCTTAAAACACTTCACCTTGACATCGGCGGAGCACAGCCTTTTTCCATTGACTTCTTTACTTTTATGTTCATCGGTATCATTCCGTGGTTCTTTATTCAGGACAGCATAACGCAGGGTGCAAAGGAACTGAGAATCAACCGTCAATTTATTACAAAGGTTAAGTTCCCCGTTTCAACAATCCTTACTTATACAGAGGTTTCAAGGCTTTTTGTTCACCTGATTCTTATGGCATTTATGTACGCATATGTACTTTTCACAATCGGACCGAGCTGGTACAATCTGCAATTTTTCCTGTACTGTCCGTTGATGTTTATCTTCTTCCTTGCGCTCACATGGTCAACAGCCCCGATGTCTGCGTTCAGTAAGGACTTTGAAAGCCTGATTGTTTCCGTTATGTCAGGTATTTTCTGGTTATCGGGTATTATGTACAACTCCTACGGCTTTGATTCGCCGTTTCTCAACAAGCTCATGCTTATCAATCCGATTAACTTTTTCGTAAACGGCTACCGCAACTGTTTTCTCTACAACAGACCGTTCTATGCAAACAAAACGGAATGTCTTGTGTTTGCAATTGAATTTGTTGTAATTTTCGTCCTTGGTATTTTCAACTACAACAGACTCAGGAAAAAACTTCCTGATGTACTTTAAGGAGGTAATATTATGGCTGAAACAAAAGTATCCGATCCGATTATTACCTTTAAAAATGTCAGCAAAACCTACACACTCTACAAAGATGACAAGGCAAGATTCAAGGCTCTTTTCTTTAAGCCGAGAAATGCAAAACGAACAAGGCACTTAACAATGTTTCAATGGTAATCAATCGTGGCGAATCGGTTGGTATTGTCGGCGACAACGGTGCAGGCAAGTCAACTCTGCTCAAGATGATTACTGGCGTTGCATTTCCCGACGAGGGCGAAATCACCGTTGACGGCAAGGTTGCCGCATTGCTTGAGCTCACGGCAGGCTTTTCCATGGAAATGACAGGCAGAGAAAACATTTATCTGAAGGGTTATGTTCTCGGTCTTGAGGACAGCTACATTAAGCAGATCGAGGAGAAAATCATCGACTTTGCAGAGCTTGGAGATTACATTGACCAGCCTGTAAGAACATACTCAAGCGGTATGAAAATGCGTCTTGGTTTTGCTATCAATGTCAACATTGAACCCGATGTTCTTGTTGTTGATGAGGCGCTCTCGGTCGGTGACGCAACCTTCAAAAAGAAGTGTAAAAATAAAATTAAAGAGATTATCGAAAGCGGTGTAACTGTACTTTATGTAAGTCACAATGCCGCTTCGGTTAAAGAAATCTGCGCGCGTTCAATCTTCCTGAAAAAAGGAACTGTTATGTTTGACGGACCGACAGATGAAACCCTCAGAGTTTATGAGGAATCAAAAAGAAAAATAATTCCGTTTCGGAATAAAGCAAAAGCTCCACAATTGCGGAGCTTTTCTGATTTATCTGAGAGGTAAACCCATATGGACTGTACCGTAAAAGGCAATCTGCCCTCCGAAATTTTTGAGGACATTAAAAAAATTGCAGACAACAGGATAAATTTTCAACAGTTAAAAAACAAGACTGTTTTCGTGTCGGACTGTCACGGACTTATTGCATATTACATTATATGCACATTGCTTGAGGGCAATGATTTTTTTGAAAGCAACACAAGGGTAATCACCCTTGCAAAAAGCCGTGAAGATGCCGAAAAGCAGTTCGGCAACCTTACTCTCCGCAAAGATTTTGTTGTTGAAATCGGAGATTCAAGAGCATTTTCCGTAAATGAAAGAGCCGACTTTGTAATATACTGCAACTGCCCGTGTGAGGTTGCAGAGGAAGATTGCAGTAATCCCGAAATTGCGGATACAATCACTTCGGGCTTTGCAAATGTGCTTGAATATGCAAAAGAGTCAAATGCCGAATCGGTTCTGCTCGTATCTTCATATATGGTTTACGGGGAAGTTTTCAGCGGTAAAAATAACATTTGCGAAAACGACCTCGGCTATCTTGATCCGACCGATGCCGACAGTGCATACGCACAAAGTATGCGTTCAGCCGAAACACTTGCTGTTTGCTATGCTGAAAAGTTCGGTATGAATGTAAAAATCGCCCGTCCCTGCCCCACACTCGGAGGTGTCAGAATGAGCGATGAAAGAAAATGGGCAAAGCTGATTGTCAGTGCGGCAAAAAATCAGAGCATTATGCTTACAGATAACGGTGGCGAAAAGTTCAGCTTTTGCTATGTGACGGACACGGTTTCTGCATTGATTGATATTTTGCTTAACGGAAAAAGCGGTGAGGCATACAACATTTCAAACGATAACGCAAATGTGACAATGCGGGAATTTGCACAGCTTGTAAAATCGGCAAATCCCGAAAAGAATCTCTCCGTAGTGTTCGTTCACAGAAAAGACGAAGAAGAACCCGAATTTTCTCCGTCATCCCCCACACCGTATGTTTTGTGCAACGATAAAATAAAATCACTCGGCTTTAGTCCGAAAACCACGCTTAAAGACGGAATAAAACGCAGTATAAGAGCAACAGAACTGCGTGCAGAATTGCGAAGGATAAAGTAATGCGTATTAAAGATTTTTTAAACGAATTTGAGGCCGACAGGGCGGCATTGCCCGGAGTTGAAAAAGAAACTCTTGCAAAGCTCAGGAACAAAACAATTGTCATCTCGGGCGGTGAACTTGCAAGGTGTCTTTGCTATGCCCTTCTGTACAATAACGAGGCTAAAAGGCTCGGAATAAAAGTTATCCTTCTCGGCAAATCACGCAACGCAATGGCATCATACCACAGCGAACTCTTGTTAAGAGATGATTTTGATTTTGTCGATTATAATTCTGCATCAGAAATTTCAAGTGCCGACTATGTAATTACAACAGGAATCTGCGGTGAACATACAGACAACAACCCACAGATTATGATTGACGGCATTGCAGAGATAAATGCCTGTGCCAAAATTGCAAAAGCCACAGGCGCAAGGGTTGTCGTTGTGAACGACAGCAGAATTTACGGCAAAGCCAAACCGCACAGAGTTTATTCTGAAAACGAGTACGCAGAACTTGACGCAACCTCTCCCTCATCGCTTGCAGGTCAGCTTATGAGAATGAGAGAAACCACCTTGCACTCGGTTTTGAAGAACAGCGAATCAACCGTTGCAACGCTCAGAACGGGCATAATTTTGGGAGCGTCAAGCAACTTTACAAGCGTGCTTGATCCTGTTTTTGACGATATAGCCAACCGCCGTGACACAGTTGTTCCTGCAACAAGGGATCGCTGCACCTTTGTTTATATCAACGATGTTTTAAAGGCGATTGTTTTCGCAATGACAAATCTTGAAGAAAACGCAGTTTATAATGTCGGCGGCAAAAACTGCAACGCATCGCTGATTATGATTGCGGCTGTTCTCAACGATATTTACGGCAGTCGCTGTACAATTGAGTCGGGCGATTTTACGGAGCTTGACGGCTGTGCAATTAATTCAAACAAGATTTCCGTAAACGAATGCACTCCCGATATTGACCTTGAAACCATGCTGAAAATCTGCATAATGGACAAGATGAAGTCCGAAAAAGTTCTGCGTATCCCCCACTCACACGAGCGCAGACTTGATTCAATTCACGAAATTCAGCTTGCATTTCTGCTTGAAACCGACAGAATTTGTCGAAAGCACAACATAAAATATTTTCTCGGCGGCGGAACACTTCTCGGTGCAATTCGTCACAAAGGGTTCATTCCGTGGGATGATGATGCAGACATTATGATGTTGCGTGAAGATTTTGACCGATTTTGCGAGATTGCGCCAAAGGAACTTCCAAGCAACATGACTTTTCAATCGTACCATACGGACAAGGCTTGTTTCTATGAATTTGCCAAGGTCAGACTTGACGACACTTTCTTTGCAACCGACTTTGCAAAAGACCATCACGCAATGCACAACGGAATTGCGTTTGATATTTTCTGTCATGATAACACAGCCAATTCAGCAATCGGACGAAAAATTCATATGGCTGTAACTCTGTTCACAAGAGCGCTGGTGTTCAATAAATGGAACAATCGCAAGGCTAAAAACGGCAGTAGAATCCAGAGCATTGTAACAAATTTCTGCAAGAAAATATTTCCGCTCAGATTCAGTATGTGGCTTGAAGTCCGTACTTTAAAATTCTTTAAAAACAAAAAGAACGCAAAATATCTCTATGACGGAATGGGCAGAAATATTTATAACGGTGCTTTTCCAAAGGAATATCTTGACGATGTTGCTTATGCCGACTTTGAGGGTTACAAGTTCCCTGTGCCAAAGGAATATGACAAGTACCTTACTTTCCTCTACGGCGACTATATGGAGCTTGCACCGCTGTCAACAAGAATGGGTTGCCACGAAATTGCCCTCTGCGACATCGGAAAATATGACGGTTTCAAAATCCGCAAACCCGATTCTGAAAAATAATCAGCGTAAAACAGACCGATAAAATAAATGTGACTTGACACTTACCTGTCGGTCTGCTATAATAATATAGCACATTTTGAGTACTGTTGCGGAATCAGCCGAAAAGTAAGATTTATCTGAAAGTAAGCTCCGCCTCGGTTTCCCCACCGTGTAAAAATCAAGGGAATTTAAATTGATTATACAAAAGTTGACACAATCATTTTCAACTTTCCATTTTCAATTTTCAATTTAATAAGCAGGTATGGCGGAATTGGCAGACGCGCATGGTTCAGGTCCATGTGAAAGCAATTTCATGCAGGTTCAAGTCCTGTTACCTGCACCAGTAAAGGTGGTTTTTTAACCGCCTTTTATTTTTTGCCAAAATTACTTAAAATGCCTTAAAAGTGGCTTAAACGCTGGGTTTTTGAGATTTCAAAAATTCAGTTGAGTAATTTTGAATTAAGTTAAAACAAGATAAAATGCAGTCAAACTTACTGTCAAACTTACTGTCATTTTAGTTTGCCTGCCGATTTTCAAAGGAACAAGATAATATATTTTTAAAATTTATTACATCGTAACACAAAAGATTTTTCTATTATTAAAACAACAAAGAGGTTAAGCAATTTTTTCTAATGCTTAACCTCTTTTTTTATTTTGTTGATTACAGAGCATTCCCATACCATAACTATCCTCTATATTTTTGTTCTCAATTAACATTATGCTTCATCACCTACAAAACTACATATTGTCATCTTAATACCTCTTTTCTATTTTAAATATGATTACTTTTCTATTAAAAAGTGTACCACATATAAAGCACAACCGCTAAACATAGTATTCCACCTACAAGCACTAATACACTGCAAGCCACACTATGGTTGCCCCTCTTATACCAATCATTTAAATTTAACACACACGAAGTTACTACTACTATTAAATAATCAAACAATAGTATTAAACAATCATCAATACCCATATACTCTTCAACATTATTGTTGTTTTACTTTTAAAAACCATCCGTCATTATAATTCTTTAAACAAGATTAATAAAATTCTTAACAACAATACATTTCTTAACTCTCGCAAAATCAAACTATACTCCAATAAATTTTACAAATTACTGAAATACATAAATAGCAATAAACATTAACACCATAGCTACTAAGGAAGAAATAATTACCAAGATACCTAAAAAGCTATTCCTACCATAAGTTATACTATATAAATGATTCTCATATGTCGCTACCAAAGCTACAAGAAAAAACACTACAAGGAAAATATATAAAATTATCATAAGTACAACCACACCTTTACTTTTATTTCTATTATATTTTACCATATATTATAATTAAATTGAATACTTTCTTTAGTATAATATTTATTTTTAGCAAAGAAAAAGAGGGTTCTTTATGAACCCTCTCTTCCCAATAATTATTTTAAGGATTTACTCTTGCTGTCGAATTTAATTATCTGTACTCCCAGTGACCGCCAGATTTAACCTTTTCATCCCAAGGTTTTACCCATTCCTTGTCTTCTACTGTTTTTGTGCCTGTCTGTACATAGTCCTCTGCCACATGATATGAACCTTTGCCACCATTTTCTTCCGCTTCCCAAAGAAGATGTTCATTCAGGTTAGCATCTGTTAACTTCATACCGCAGTCATTGCATACATATACTCCTACCCAACCATATACTGGCTCCTCATGAGTGCCTACTACCTTCCAATAACCTTCGTGGTGAACTGTCTTATAGTCATCTACCCATACCTTCTGCTTTGGCTTTTCTGTAGGTGTTTCAGTCTTTGATGACTCACTTGGTTTAGCTGGCTTCTGGTTATTACTCGAAGAGTTGTTTGGCTTAGCTGGCGTCTGGTTATTGTTTGAAGAGTTGTTTGGCTTAGACGCTGGCTTCTTGTCGTTATCAGATGTATTTGTCTTTGAAGAGTTGTCTTTCTTTGAAGATGTATTTGACTTTGTATCTTCTTTCTTTTCGGTGTTACCCTTGTTGCTGTTGTTTTTGTTAGATACTGTAGTTTTTACATCGTCAACCTTAACTGTAACTGTCTTACCGTCATCGGTTTTTACTTCTACTTTGCCGTCTT
>ENA-OQJN01000552-OQJN01000552.1-human-gut-metagenome-genome-assembly--contig:-NODE-552-length-14828-cov-2.416230_pt1 | contig 14828 bp, 18 predicted proteins | sample MGYA00242610_ERZ504777 | MGnify/ENA primary metagenome ERZ504777 (study PRJEB26092, sample SAMD00036350) | human gut metagenome | host: Homo sapiens | study: EMG produced TPA metagenomics assembly of... | reverse complement strand
CATGGCTTTGCATGAATACCTGAATGACGCTCACGACGTTGAAGACATGATTTTGACTATCAACAAAGTGAAACGCACCTACTCACCCTGGAGTTCGAAGATCTACACACTGCGTCAGACTCCGAAAAGATAATTACTAACCCTAATAAAATGAAGCAATGAAACAATATAAATATAAAATCAACGGCAACCTTTACAACGTTACAGTGAACGATGTAGAAGATAACATAGCCAACGTTGAAGTGAACGGAACCTCTTATAAAGTAGAGTTGGACAAGCCCGTCAAAGCCGCTCCGAAACCGGTGACCCGTCCGGCAGCCGCTCCGAAAACGGAAACAGGTGCTCCGGTAGTAACCAAACAACCGACAGCTTCCAAAAAAGACGGTGTGAAATCTCCGCTTCCGGGCGTTATCCTCGACATAAAAGTGAAAGAAGGGGATACCGTGAAGAGAGGCCAGACGATCATCATCCTTGAGGCTATGAAGATGGAGAACAACATCAACGCAGACCGTGACGGTAAGATTATAGAAATTAAAGTACACAAGGGAGACTCTGTGCTAGAAGGTGCTGATCTCGTAGTAATCGGATAAGACTATGCAAGAGAGCTTTTTAACATTCTTAGGTGAGAACTTACAACTGTTCCTTACCTATACAGGTGTATACAACGCTACTCCGGGACATCTCATCATGATTCTGGTAGGTCTGTTGTTTATATTCCTGGCGATTAAATATGAGTTTGAACCGATGCTTTTGATCCCTATCGGATTCGGTATCTTGATCGGTAATATCCCTTTCAAGGACGCAGGTCTTCAAGTAGGTATTTATGAGCAAGGGTCTGTACTGAACATCCTCTATCAGGGTGTGACCTCTGGATGGTATCCGCCATTGATCTTCCTCGGCATCGGGGCCATGACCGACTTCTCCGCATTGATCTCCAATCCAAAGTTGATGTTGATCGGTGCAGCGGCTCAGTTCGGTATCTTTGGTGCTTATACGATTGCTCTTCAAATGGGATTTGAGCCGAACCAAGCAGGTGCTATCGGTATTATCGGTGGTGCTGACGGTCCGACGGCTATCTTCCTTTCTTCTAAGTTAGCGCCAAACTTAATGGGTGCGATTGCGGTATCCGCCTACTCATACATGGCGTTGGTTCCTATTATCCAACCACCGTTCATGAGATTGCTTACGACTAAGAAAGAGCGTTTGATCCGTATGAAACCGCCGAGAGCCGTTTCTTCCACGGAAAAAATTATCTTCCCGATCGTTGGCTTGTTGCTTACTTGCTTCTTGGTTCCGTCCGGTTTACCATTGTTAGGTATGCTATTCTTCGGAAACTTATTGAAAGAAAGTGGCGTGACTCGTCGTTTGGCAGAGACTGCTCGTGGTCCGCTGATCGATACAATCACGATCTTATTGGGTATCACGGTAGGTGCTTCTACCCAAGCTACACAGTTCTTGACATTGAACTCTATCAAGATCTTCGGTCTAGGTGCGTTATCATTCGTGATCGCTACTTGCGCCGGTGTATTGTTCGTTAAGTTATTCAATTTAATATTGAAAGACGGCAATAAGATCAATCCGCTTATCGGTAACGCCGGTGTATCTGCTGTTCCCGACTCAGCTCGTATCTCTCAAGTCGTAGGTTTGGAATACGACCCGACCAATTACTTGTTGATGCACGCTATGGGTCCGAACGTAGCAGGTGTAATCGGTTCCGCTGTAGCTGCCGGTATCTTGCTAGGATTCCTTGGTTAATAAAACAACTATCTATATTAAAAAAGGCGAGGTCCGAAAGGATCCCGCCTTTTTATGTTATTGTTCTCAGTTAGTTTGCTCTATAGGAACCGGAGTAATCTCCGTACTCGTATCCTCCACCAACGTTGTCCCGAGGAACAACCAGATCATCAAAAGGATTATAGCGACAACCACACCAAATACCAATAGCGTATTCACACTTTTCTTTCTCATGTCTTTAACTGATTTATTCATTTTAGAATAAACAGCCGGAACATGAATTTGGTTGTGTACCCTTACTCTTATTTGTTTTTCCCTAACGCCTCGTTCAGCACTTTATTCTTAGCGATCGTTGCTTGGAATTCTTTCAAATAGAAAGGCTCAAAATAAGCCACATTCTCAAAACGGCCATCATCATATGCTTTCTGCGACAAGGATGCCATATTTACAGCTAATGGATAGATACCATCTATAAAACAGGCGTTCGGAGAAGTGATTACCGTCTCACATTTAGCGGCACCGTCTACCAAAGAAACAAACCTTACCGTTCTACTAAAAAAGAAGCATACGAATCAGCATCTACGATATCAGCAGTCGTAGCACGTATCGTGTTGAGATGGGAATCATAAATCGAAGAGTAGACTTCCATACGACGGGCATCCAACATAGCGCAATACAAGCAATCGGCCTCCTCCTTATTTTTCCGGATAGCGGCAGACGCTAAAATATCCAGCGTATGAATACCGATCAAAGGAATACCGTACCCAAAGCATAATCCTTTAGCCACAGACACCCCGATGCGTAACCCCGTATAAGATCCGGGTCCGCTACTTACCGCCACGGCATCCAGTTTCATCCCTTTCGACTTCGCAGCCTCTAATGCCTCTTCCATATAAACGCCCAATAACGCCGCATGAGACGGCCCCTCGAAGGAAGCCTTCTCAAAGACCACCTCCTCCCCTTCCGACAGGGCTACTGAACATACGGAAGTGGATGTCTCGATATTTAAGATCAATGACATAATAATTAACTATTAACAATTGATAATTGAACGAACAAACAATCTCAATCCTTCAATCTGATTAGGCTGCGAAGGTATACAAAAATTCATTATACTATCAAGGCAGCCCTATGAGAAACATCTATTTATGAGAAAATAAACATCAAATCTAAAAGGAAACCACTATCTTTGCGCAAACTTTTGAGAAAAATGATACAATCAATGACTGGGTTCGGTAAGGTTACTGCCGAGCTCCCTTCAAAAAAAGTAACCGTAGAGATAAAGGCTTTAAACAGTAAGCAATTGGATTTGTCCACCCGTATCCCTTCCATATACAAGGATAAGGAAATGGAGCTTCGGAGCCTGTTACTTCAATCTTTGGAGCGGGGAAAAGTTGAGTTCAATATCTTTATAGAATATATAGGCAAAGATACTCCTACACAGATCAATCTTGCCGCCGTAGAGAATTATTACAACCAAATCAAGGTGATCGCAGAGAAACTGAATATCAGCGTTCCGAACGATTGGTTCCAGACCTTGCTCCGGATGCCGGACGCAATCAAGTCCGAGACCGTAGAACCGGACGAATCCGAATGGGGGGTGGTTTTAGAAACGGTAAAGGACGCTATCAAGCACCTGTGTGATTTCCGTATCCAAGAAGGAGCCATGCTTCAAAAGCTTTTTGAGCAAAAGATAGCCAATATCGCCACTCTGTTGAAAGAAGTGGAGAAATACGAGGGGGAACGTATCGAGAAGATCAAGGCTCGTATCATGGATAACCTGCAAAAGATAGCCGAGAAGGACTATGACAAGAATCGTTTCGAGCAGGAGATGATCTATTACATCGAGAAGCTGGATGTCAACGAGGAAAAGAACCGTTTGGACAACCACTTGAAATATTTTATCTCAACCATGGAATCCGGTCACGGCCAAGGCAAGAAGCTCGGTTTTATCGCTCAGGAAATGGGGCGTGAGATCAATACGCTCGGATCAAAGAGCAACCACGCCGAGATGCAGAAGATCGTGGTCCAGATGAAAGACGAGTTGGAACAAATCAAGGAACAGGTACTAAACGTATTATAATAAGATTAACGAGAATGGCTGGCAAATTAATTATCTCCTCCGCACCCTCGGGTTCCGGAAAATCAACCATTATTAATTATCTTTTGAAACAAGATTTACACCTTCGCTTCTCCATCTCGGCTACCAGCCGGGCTCCGCGGGGAAACCGAGAAGAATGGTGTGGAATATTATTTCCTTACGCCGGAAGAGTTCCGCAGTCGTATCGCTAATGGAGACTTCTTGGAATATGAGGAGGTGTATACCGATAAATATTACGGTACGTTAAAGAGCGAGGTAGAGCGTATCTTGGAACGAAGGGGATAACGTGATTTTCGATGTGGATGTGGTAGGCGGATGCAATATCAAGAAATTCTATGGAGACCGTGCCCTGTCTGTCTTTATCCAACCTCCTTGCATCGATGACCTACGGAAGCGATTGGAAGGACGGGGAACAGACAGCCCGGAAGTTATCGAAAGCCGTATCGCCAAGGCTGAGTATGAATTAGGGTTCACGGGACAGTTTGATAAGGTTGTCGTAAACGATGATCTGGAGACTGCCCAAAAAGACGCGTTGAAGATCATTCGTGAGTTCTTAAACAAATAGTCTATGTCTAATATATTCAAGAATACCCGTTTTATGATGGGGCTTTCTATCGTTTGTGGGATAGCGAGCCTCGTATTAGGTGGTATTAGCCTGTATTATAAGGAGTATATCATCGGGGGTGCCCTGATATTTAATATATTCATTTGTTTCATCAACTATAAGGGTTGGCAAAAGAAGGGTTAAGTAAAAATCGTATGGGACTCAAGACCGGGATTTACAGTGGATCATTCAATCCCATTCACATAGGCCATCTCGCCTTGGCGAACTGGCTATGTGAGTTCGAGGGATTGGATGAGGTGTGGTTCGTAGTCACGCCTCACAATCCGCTGAAGAAAAAGGATGACCTGCTCGATGACTCACTACGGCTGGAAATGGCCCAAGCCGCTATTGACGGATATCCTAAATTCAGGGTCTGCGATATTGAGTTCTACCTACCGAAACCTTCTTATTCCATTGATACCCTACGAACCTTATCCCGTAACTATCCGAATCGGGACTTTTATTTTATCATGGGAGCCGATAACTGGCAGCTTTTTCCCCGATGGAAAGAACACGAAAAAATACTCCAAGACTACAAACTGCTGATTTATCCCCGCCTAGGATTCGACATCTCGATCCCGGCCATTTATCCGAACGTGAAAAAGGTAGACGCTCCCTTGATGGAAATCTCCTCCACATTTATCCGTAACGCTTACCAAGCCGACAAGGATATCCGTTTCTTCCTGCCGGAAGGAGTGCGGCCTTACTACTATAAGATCTAAACAAACCTGTCTGTCAACTTATATAACCGAAAAAAAGCAGTAGTACTTACTTGCCCATAGAATATATACTGCTAGTGGCAAAGGATATATACTTACTTAGGAAAGTTAGTACTACTCAATCTTAAATGTATGAGCGTACTGACTATGCCTAAATTTACTTCACAGTATTTTACTGTTATTTTCTAAGGTACTTCACATCTTAGAGAACCTTCTCCTAGAAAAACTTCACAGGGTTGAAAGTTAGTATGAGCTGTTTTTCTAAGCTTCATGTTAACCGATAAAAGAACAAGGAAGTTCAAAATAAAATTAGGTTACATCATTTCTCATGACCTTCCCGTAAAAGTTAATTTTTGTACCCTATACAATTAAATAGATAAAATACATTAAACAAAACACACAAAGCACCGTTTTTCTTGTTTTTAATTATTTTTTAATTTTATTTGTAAACATCAAAGCATTACACATCTATTAACTTTTAAATCTTTCAAATTATGGACAAACTCAAAAAACTGACAAAAGTCGTACTAAACCAACAAGGTAAAGTTCTTCCAAAAGAGCAAATGATGAAAATCTTAGGGGGAGGAAGTGCGTATTGTCATTGCTGGAACAGTTCCGGTTCCTTTGAAGCCTCCAGCTGCTCTGAGTGTGATTCTAAATGCAATGGTCTTGGAGGAGTACAAAACTGCAATACCATAGGAGGTTAGTAACAAAAGAAAGAACAGGTTTTAGCAGGCGCCATCTGCTAAAACCCGCTTTTTTTCTTAAAACAAAACGATCATGATCTATCTTCTATTTTTAGTCGCTCTTTTGCTTATCTGTTGTAATCCGGATCAAGCCAAGGATAATAGCAAGGACGAAACAATCGAGTATTTTATTCCACTCTCACATCGGGTAGAAAAAGACGTGGATGAAATGTTTGAGGAATATCGGTATGTCCCCTTGGAAACAAGAGACGATGCATTGATAGACGTACTTTACAAAATCAGAAACATCGCCCTCTTCCAAGAGGACATATACATCGGCTCTGATGACATTTTAATAGCATATGATAAATCAGGAAAAATCAAACGTGTCTTATCTAAAAAAGGGGAGGATCCACAATCATACTTCTTCTTAGGGAATTTCGCGATATGGCCTAATGGGGATATCTTAATTTCCTCATCAGGAGATGTCACTACTTATTCCAATTCGTTCAAATTTATTCGCAAATGGAGTGATCATGAGAATATTGGACTTATAGAGGCTATCATCCTATTCAATGACAGCTCATACATTATAAAATGTACGCCTACCGAGAGGCAATTGCGTTACAGAATAATCAATCATAAGAACGGAACCTATATCAGCACCTATGACTCCATAGAGAAACAAAATAAATATATCAGCTCATTCACAAACTCATTCGAACGTTTTGAAGGACTTATAATCTCTCATGGCTATCAAGGCAATGAGATACTTGAGTGTACGATGGATAGTACTAAAGTTCGATATCGAATAAATATCGACAATAAAATTCCTCCAGCGGGATTTTGGGCACAAGACGGAAAGGACTATGTGCAAATCGTAATGGAGGAAGCTGAAAAAGGATACATCGGTCATATCCCAGATTACGTGGAATCAAAGGAAACAATATTACTCTCCTTCAAGGGAAAAAGGGATGATCTTGAAGGGGTTGCCTTAATCGACAAAAAAGATGGAAACGCAAGAGTTTTAGAGAACATCAAGTTCGATGACAACTTCCGGTGGTTGCCCAAACAGTTCTTCTCGTTAGATGAGGGCTGGTGCGCCATGCTAATGTATCCGGAAGACGTTTTGAAGAAGGAAGAGTTCGCACGACGCTTCCCCGGACTGAACGAGGAGAGTAATCCAGTGCTGTTTATCGGGAAGCTGAGATAATCACTAAAAACTCTAAGCTATGGAACATGACAATCTGTTCATCCAAATTTTAGAAATCTTATCGATAAAATACACGAAGGATTTTACCCTAAGATTCTACGAGAAGCATCCACACAAAAACAGCCTGTTTGGATTATCCGAGATGCTACGTTATTATAAGATAGAGAATGTAGCAGCCGAAATTCAAAAACACAAGAATGCTTATCCTCATTGGATGTACCCTTTGTGGCTTACGTAGATCATGAGTTTGTATTGGTACGACATGTTTCTACCGAGGCAATCATCTATTCATGGCGAGGTAAAAACATCACATTATCTATCCCGGTATTCTTGGAACGATGGTCAGGAATCGTCCTTCTTTCGAATCCACCGATGAATCTATTGAACCGGATTATAAAGAGCATAGAAAGGAATACTTACGACAGCGGATAGTAATCGCATGTTTCGTTTCATTACTTCTATCATTAATAGGGTGTGCCCTTATCACCAACAGAGGAATGGAGATAGGAATCTGGGGGTTATGGGGTGTTAATGTGATCGGAGCATCTTTCTGCGGTATCCTGCTTTCTCGAGAGATCTTAGGCTCGGATAAATATGTCAACAAAATTTGTTCCTTGTTTTTGAAATCCAGTGATTGCAACGGGACATTGGATTCCCAAGCATCTCATTTCTTGGGGATCAGTTGGAGTGTCTTCGGCTTAGGATATTTTCTTTCCGCAATATTGTTTATCGCCTTGTTGCCCCAATATGTTATATATGCAGAGACTCTGAATATAATCGCATTACCTTATACAGCGTGGAGCGTATGGTACCAAAAATTTAGGGTAAAACAATGGTGCGCTTTATGTTTATCTGTACAAGCTACCGTATGGATCACCTTTCTTATCTCTCTATTCGCGATAGGCATGGATTTCAATCAATGGGATTTATTTGATTTCACTACCATTGGATGCGTGTATGGGCTCGTCATTCTATCGCTCCATTTTACTGTTACATTATACGTAAAAGAAAAGCAAAATCCAACGAAGCAACAATAAACTTAGCAGCATAAAACTGAATGCCTCTGTATTTAAGAGCTTATTAAACGAACAGCCTCAATATGACATTGACAAAAATACAGGAATATTATTGGGCAATAGGGATGCCAAAGAGTGGATTACCATTATCTCTAATCCACACTGTGCTCCTTGCGCAAAATTACATCTCCAAATAGAAAAGTTACTCAAAGAATATAAAGAAGAGATTTGCATACAAATCATCTTGACCTCTTTTAGCAAGGAATTAGAACCTAGCGCCATGCTACTGACCTCCATGTATCTACTAAATAATGAATCGGATTATTTACGATTCCTATCTGACTGGTATGCAAAAGGGCGTCATAAAAAAGAGGATTGCTATAAAAGATACAGATTAAATCCTAATGACAAAGATATGTTAGCCAATTTTCAAGCACAAAACGAATGGGTTAGGCGCAATACAATAAGTTCCACTCCAACAGTTTTGACAAATGGTTATTTATTGCCGGAAGAATATGAGTTAAAGGATATGTCGTATTTAATAAATTAAGTACTATGAATAAATTAGCATCACAAATAGATTCGCTAAATAAGCATTTGATAGGCTCATTACATACAAGTTACCCTTTCGGGTTGGCTCATGGCAAAATGGGATTACTCATCTATTTATACCATTTGTATGATTATACGCAAGAAGCTATTTATAAAGAGAAGGCTGAGCGATTGCTGGACGATCTCTTGGAAAACGATCTCTCTAAAAACGCAGAACTCACCGTGGAGGAAGGTTTATGCGGAGTTGCGTTAGGATTGGATTATATTGTAAAAAAGCAATTTGTAGACGGTGATATTAATGATTTGCTAAGTGGTATCGATGATTTGCTATTCAAGAAGCTGGTTTTCGGAAATATGGAATCTAGGTATTCCCTGTCTCAACTCATCCATTTCTTATATTACATTTATAAAAGGCTGGAAATCCAGACAAACGATAATGAGCGTTTCCCTTTCGAGGGCTTAGCAATCAAGTTAGTTAATCAATTGGCCGATTTGATAGACGCCTCCTTTTTCGAGGAATCCTATACGTTTTCCATTTACCAATATCACGTACCGATATTAATGAAAACCCTGTCCTGTCTTATACAATATGATTTTTACAAGGATCGGATACAAAAGGTTCTGGAACAACTATCTCTGTATATGTTCTCCCATTTGCCTCATCTGCATTTGAACCGACTATATCTGTTATGGGGCATGTTACCTTTACGGGTTTGTTCGCCGGATTGGCAAAGATATGTGGATGAACTAAGAAAATCAATCAACCTAGACATAATATATAATAGAGAGATCAAAGGCAGGGATATCTATATCAGTAATGGATACGCTTCTCTATATTTCTTGTTGGAGGGATTAAAAAGGGACTTCCCCCGAATACACCATCCCTTTCAATCCGCACCTAATTTACGATCGGATCATCTCGTCTGACGCTTGGGATGCCCTAATGGAGAACGAATACTACTATAATATACACAGAGGATTGCTGAATGGTTTCCCCGGTACGGTGTTGGCATTGTTAAACATTAAGCAAAGATATTTATGCGAATAGACTTGACAGATACAACATTTATTATTCCTGTACGGATCGATTCCATGATCCGTTTGGAGAACCTGTTGATGTCCGTGGACTCAATAGTACGTTATTTCCGGACACGCATCTTAATTCTGGAGGCCTCATCATACCAAAATGAGATTATCCCCTCGTTAATAAAAGATGATACGGTGAAGTACACTTTCCTCGTGGATAAAGATCCTGTATTCTACAAGACCAAATACTTGAATATCCTCGCAAAGCAGGTTGATACTCCACTTGTTTGTATTTGGGACGCAGATGTGATACTGGACCACCTTCAAATATTGGATGCGGTGAAACAGCTTAGAACTAGGACTTCTGATGTCGCTTATCCATATGATGGTAATTTTTTAGATACGTCAGATATATTGAGGGAACATTATTGGCTCCATCGTGACTTAGATTTCCTAAAAAAACATCAAGCAAAGATGAACTCTTTGTACACAGTAGAGGGAGTGATAGGCGCAGTCGGGGGAGCGGTCTTCGCCCAAACGGAAAAATACCTGCAAGCGGGTATGGAGAATGAGGATTTCTATGGCTGGGGCTTGGAGGACGGAGAAAGACATTACCGTTGGTTGAGTTTTGGCTACCGGATTTATCGGAGTGAGGGCTGTTTATTCCATTTGTCTCATCCCCGGGATCAAAATGGGATGTTCCGTTCAAGGATACATAGCGAAAAAGCGATGCATGATATGAATGAAGTAGTAAACTATTCCAAAGAGGAACTTCGAGAAAAGTTCTCCTTGGATTCAAGATAGAGAATTGTATTTAGTGATGAAAGATAAAATTATTGGGTCTTAAGTTCATTGGCCTACAAACCTAAGATACTTCACCAAGGATCCTAAGAGACTTTATCCATGAACAAACAAGATCGGTGACCTCAACCTTTTACCACATAAGTCAGCATAAATCAGAAATATTTTGTACTTTTGCGCCGTATTATACAAAATAATAGCATAATGAATCTATTAGAACTGAGTGAACAGGAAATAATAAGACGTAATAGCATGGAGCAGTTGCGTCAGATGGGGATAGAGCCTTATCCCGCAGCTGAGTATGTAACGAACGCATTTTCCAAAGAAATAAAAGAGACATTCAAAGACGACGCTGAGCCACGCCCGGTAAGTATCGCCGGCCGTATCATGAGCCGTCGTATCATGGGTAAGGCTTCCTTCATGGAATTACAGGATTCCGAGGGTAGAATACAGGTCTATATCTCCCGTGACGATATTTGCCCGGATGAGAATAAGGACACCTACAATGTCGTTTTCAAGAAATTACTGGATATCGGTGATTTCGTCGGGATCAAGGGATTCGTTTTCCGTACTCAGATGGGAGAGATTTCCGTTCATGCGCAAGAATTGACAGTTTTGTCTAAATCACTTCGTCCGCTACCGGTCGTTAAATATAAGGACGGTGTCGCTTACGACGGTTTTAATGACCCGGAGCTTCGTTATCGCCAGCGTTACGTGGATTTGGTAGTAAACGAGGGTGTAAAAGATATTTTCATGAAACGTGCGGCTATCATCAAGACCATGCGTACCGCCTTGGATGAGGCCGGATACACGGAGGTAGAGACTCCGATCCTGCAATCTATCGCAGGAGGAGCCAGCGCACGTCCATTCATCACGCATCACAACTCTTTGGATATCGATCTGTATTTGCGTATCGCTACCGAGTTGTATTTGAAACGATTGATCGTCGGTGGATTCGAGGGTGTATATGAGATCGGTAAGAATTTTCCGTAACGAGGGTATGGACCGTACGCACAACCCGGAGTTCACTTGTATGGAACTTTATGTCCAATACAAGGACTATAACTGGATGATGAGCTTCACTGAGAAGCTGTTGGAGCGTATCTGTATCGCCGTGAACGGTACGAGCGAGAGCACGATCGACGGTAAGACAATCAGCTTCAAGGCTCCTTTCCGCCGCTTGCCGATCTTGGAGGCGATCAAGGAAAAGACGGGTTACGACTTGGAAGGTAAGACAGAGGACGAGATTCGTGCGATCTGCAAGGAATTGAAGATGGAGATCGACGATACGATGGGTAAAGGTAAATTGATCGACGAGATCTTCGGGGAGTTCTGCGAGGGTACGTTTATCCAGCCGACCTTCATCATCGACTATCCGGTTGAGATGAGTCCGCTGACTAAGATGCACCGTAGCAAACCGGGATTGACCGAACGCTTCGAGTTGATGGTAAACGGAAAGGAATTGGCGAACGCTTATAGCGAGCTGAACGATCCGATCGACCAAGAAGAACGTTTCAAGGAGCAATTACGCTTGAGCGAGAAAGGGGACGACGAGGCGATGTTCATCGATCAAGATTTCTTACGCGCCCTTCAATTCGGTATGCCTCCTACGTCGGGTATCGGTATCGGTATCGACCGTCTGGTTATGTTGATGACCGGACAGACAACAATCCAAGAAGTATTGCTTTTCCCGCAAATGCGTCCGGAGAAAACTGTAAAAAAAGATAACGCAGACAAATACGTGGCCTTAGGCATTTCAGAGGAGTGGGTTCCCGCTTTGCAAAAAGCCGGCTATCTGACGGTTGAAATGCTGAAAAATGCGAACGCAAACAAATTAAGACAAGAGCTTTGCGAGCTTAATAAAAAATATAAGTTAGAACTGCAAAATCCTACGGTCCAAGAAATAGAAGCTTGGATAGCCAATGTAGGAGAATAAAAGCGTGATACGATGGATTTGCCCGGAAAAATCGCGATAATGGGAGGTGGTAGCTGGGCTACCGCCTTAGCCAAGATCGTACTTTCAACTCAAGATAGTATCAACTGGTACATGCGTAGGCCCGATCGTATCGAGGAGTTCAAGCAGTTGGGACACAATCCGTGTTACCTCACCGCCGTGAAATTCGACACGAACAAGATAAACTTCTATTCCAATATCAACCAAGCGATCAAGGACTCGGATACCTTGATCTTCGCTACGCCTTCCCCTTTCTTGAAACAACATTTGAAGAAGGTGAAGACCTCTTTGAAAGATAAGTTTATCATCTCGGCGATCAAGGGTATCGTACCGGATGAGAACATGTTGATTACGGATTACTTCGCGGAGTATTACAAGGTTCCGACAGAAAATATAGCAGTTATCGGTGGTCCCTGTCATGCGGAAGAGATCGCTCTGGAGCGGCTCTCGTACATTACGTTGGCTTGTTCCGACATCGAGAAGGTCCGTACGATATCCCCCGTTTTCAAGAATCAATACTTAAAGAATTCCTTCTGTAAGGATGTGACCGGTATCGAATACGCCGCCGTACTGAAGAACGTGTACGCTATCGCCGCCGGTATTTGCCATGGAATGAAATATGGCGATAACTTCCAAGCCGTATTTATCTCGAACGCTATTGAGGAGATGCGTAATTTCGTGGACGCCGTACACGGGCTGGAGCGGGATATCACCGACTCCGTCTACCTTGGCGATTTGCTGGTTACCGCTTATTCCCGGTTCAGCCGTAACCGTACTTTCGGAACCATGATCGGTAAAGGATATTCCGTGAAGACAGCGCAGCTGGAGATGGAAATGATCGCCGAGGGATATTATGGAACCAAGTGTATGCGTGAGATCAACGAGAAATATAAAGTGAACATGCCGATACTGGACGCTGTTTATGATATATTGTACGAGAAGAAATCGCCGACAACGGTCATTCGTCAATTAACGGAAACGTTTAAATAAAATAGCATATGAAAAACATCAGTTTAAACATCGACAAGGCTCTGGGCACTGTCTCCAAGGAACAGGTTTACGCTCAAGAGGCCAAGGCAATGGAATGTATTGCCACATTACATAACGGTAACGGAGCAGGTAACGACTTTTTGGGTTGGTTACATCTCCCCTCTTCTATCACGGACACAGAGTTGGCCGACATCGAGAATACGGCGAACGTGCTTCGTTCTAAATGTGAGGTGGTCGTAGCCATTGGTATCGGTGGTAGCTATTTGGGTACCAAAGCGGTAGTAGAAGCGTTAAACAACAGCTTCGACTGGTTGCAAAAACGGCCGTAAAAACCCGGTTATGTTATACGCCGGACACAATATCGGAGAGGATTATCTTTATGAATTAAGCGAAGTCTTGAAAGGTAAGCAATTCGGTATTATCAATATCTCCAAGTCTGGTACGACTACAGAGCCGGCTTTGGCTTTCCGTATCTTGAAGAAACAATTGGAAGATGCTGTTGGCAAGGAAGAGGCTAAACATCGTATCGTAGCTATCACGGACGCTAAGAGAGGCGCTTTGCGTACTTTGGCAGATCAAGAAGGTTACAAGACTTTCATCATCCCTGATAACGTAGGTGGACGTTTCTCTGTTTTGACTCCGGTAGGTTTGCTCCCGATCGCCGTGGCAGGTATCAGCATCCGCAACTTGGTTGCTGGAGCTGTTTCCATGGAAAAAGCTACAGACGCGAGCGTTCCTTTCGCTGATAATATGGCTGCTATCTATGCCGCTACTCGTAATGAGTTATATAAGAACGGTAAAAAGATTGAGATCTTGGCTAACTTCCATCCGAAATTGCACTATATCGCAGAATGGTGGAAACAACTTTACGGAGAGAGCGAAGGTAAAGACGGTAAAGGTATTTTCCCAGCATCCGTAGATTTGACAACCGATTTGCATTCCATGGGTCAATGGATCCAAGACGGTGAGCGTACGATTTTCGAAACGGTTATCTCCGTGGAAGCTACAGATCATAGCGTATTGGTCCCTACAGATGAAGCCGATTTAGATGGCTTGAACTTCTTGGCAGGCAAGCATGTAGACGAGGTAAACAAGATGGCCGAATTAGGTACTCAGTTGGCTCACGTAGATGGTGGTGTTCCTAATATTAAGGTTAATATGCCAGAAGTAAGCGCATTCTATATCGGTCAGTTGTTCTATTTCTTCGAGAAAGCTTGCGGTATCAGTGGTTATATGTTAGGTGTGAATCCTTTCAATCAACCGGGTGTCGAGGCTTATAAGAAGAATATGTTCGCCCTGTTGAATAAGCCGGGATACGAGAAAGAAAGCGAAGCTATCAAAGCACGTTTATAATACGATTTACCCCATAAAAAAACGGTTTTCTCATCACGAGGAAACCGTTTTTTCGTTTGAATAGTTTTTATTACTCATT
>ENA-OQJN01000551-OQJN01000551.1-human-gut-metagenome-genome-assembly--contig:-NODE-551-length-14879-cov-2.701803_pt1 | contig 14879 bp, 22 predicted proteins | sample MGYA00242610_ERZ504777 | MGnify/ENA primary metagenome ERZ504777 (study PRJEB26092, sample SAMD00036350) | human gut metagenome | host: Homo sapiens | study: EMG produced TPA metagenomics assembly of... | reverse complement strand
AGTCACGGAAACAATAGGAGCAGTTCCATTCTCTGTAGGGGAGAAATTTGAGTTTCCTTTCGCATTTTAGTTTAAAAGATGGTGATTTAAAATTGTGCGAAAGTAGCCATCCCGATGACTTGTCCAATTTGTAGAGAATGGAAACTTTTAGGTTGCGCCGAGATTGACGAAGCGGCACGAAGCCGCATGGAGCTGATCGTGCCAGAGCTGGCAAAGCAGTACGGCGTGACAGAGCAACTGAAAGCTGAAAACCAAATGGAATGGGTGCGGCAGATGAACGCTTGCAAGGCACAGGCAGAGGAGATTGTGAAAGTGGAATTGATTTATGATTGAGCGAGGAAGTCCGGGCAGAAAACTGTTCGGACTTTTCTCATGTAGTCCAAAGTTGCGGTAGAATTGTTCACGAGTTTTATGGTACAATTTATGCGAATAAAGAAACGGAAAATTAGAATCTAACAAGAGAATGTGGTTGTATGAAAAAATCCATATTAGTATTTTGGGCAATCGTGTGTCTGTTACCTATTCAAAGGAGGTTTAAGAATTTTAAATGAAACATATAAGAAATATATTGCTGTTGATTACGATTATTTTTGCTTTTGTTATGCAAGCTGAAGTATATCAAAATATGCTCTGGAACTTTAATGGTGCTTATTATTTATCGTCCAGATACACAACTACTAATGACGATATGGATTCATTTTTAGCCAATGCAGAAGATACAGCTGAGAAGCATGGTGTTCATATTTTTTCGACTTTTAATCAGAGAGTTTCTAATTATCAGACAAGACTTTATATTTATGGTGATGATACCGTTGTTCGGGATAGTCTTAAAAGCACAATGGATATTGAGGAAAAACATATACGGCTTTGATAGGCGGAATCACCGTAATAGAATTTGAAGATTTTAGAGAAGCAAAAAACACAGGCAATGGACAGGAAATAATGGTCAGCTATATCGGTGACGATGATGACATTATTGCCACATATCAAGATTTGGCAAAAGAATATTCTATATCGCAGCCAGAGTTTTGGCAATCAACCGAAACTGATATGATGTTCATTGTTTGGGGCCTGGTTGCCATATTGATGATTGTACTTAATATGATTGAGGTGATACGCAGACAAAAGGAAGTAGTTGTACGAGCTTCTCTGGGCGAAAATGCTGCTGTGATTGCTCTAAAAGCTGTAGTGGCTGATATGATTTCATATGCTGCATTATTCGTCTTAGCAAAGTTGCTTGTTTCTCAATTTATATCGGGAGCGTATGAAGATCATCTCATTTTGGCAGTGTATTGTGCCGGAGCAGTTCTTTCCGTAATTCCTTATGCTGCTTTTGTCCGCTTTGATGTAAAAAAGCCTTTGCCAATGCTTCAGATAAAAAAGGTATGTTTTATCTTCTGAACGGTCTTAAAGTATTTGCTACTGCTATGACGATTTTTACAATAACTACAAATCTCAGTAGCATTCAAGGTAATTTACTTACAAACACTACTCTTTTAGAAAATCATTATAATGATTACTATTTTGGAGTTATGCAGATTGAACCTCCTTTTGAAGAAAATGAGGAGGAATCCAAAGAGAGCGAATTTTGGAATGACCTTTACGAAAATGAATACAACACTATAAATCCGGTGGTCTGCATAGGCAGCCGGATAAGCGATACGGATAATTATATTTTTGTAAATCATAATGCCAGAGATATGCTGCAAGGGTTTTCTGATATGCTTACTGAAGATGATGAAAAAGAGGATATCGTGGTCTTCGTGCCAAAGGGAAAAAATGCGGAATCATACAAAGATATCGCAAAAGAGGAAATTGACTCTCTTACCCAAAATGCAGAAGAACTGCGTGTTGTTTATAAAGAATATTCTGGCAGAGAGCAATTTTATTATCTCAATTCGAACAGAGAAGAGGCTATTGACGGATTGTCAAGAGCAACAAATCCGATTGTTATTTATCAGGCAAATGAGGCTGTTGCTTTGAATGGAAGTTATATCGAAACAGGAACATATAATGGTGAGGTGATCTACGGATGCGATGAAAGCACAATTCGTAATGCTGCGAAAAAATATGCAGAACAGCTTGGTCCACACTATTTTATGCTGACGAATGTCGGGGAGGATTATACTTATAGTCATAGTTTCCTCGTGAAACTGATTGGCTTTATAAGCTCTCTTTGCGTATTAGTATTGCTGTTAGATATAGCTATCATCGTATCTGAAGCGAAAATGGAATTTAGACTTAATGCGATGGAAATCTCCCTCAAAAAGGTTTTGGGCTATCGCTTTTATGAAAGGCACAAAAGATTTATTTCCGTTAATCTCTTAGAAAATATAGCCGTTGTGATATTGATTTGCATTGTTTCGCTTTTTATATCTAACGCAAGTGTCGGGATTGCTTTACTGGTTGGAGCATTGCTCACCATTATTGAAATGGCAATCATTTTCACAAATGTTATGTGGGTTGAAAAAACAAATATCTCAAAGTCCTTGAAAGGTGGATGTTTATGATTATAATTCGTGGCTTAAATAAAGCATTTGGAGAGAAAATAATTTTCTCCAACTTTAATTTGGAAATTCCGGATGGAAGTTTTGTAGTAATCAGCGGGGATAGCGGCAGTGGAAAAAGCACTTTGCTCAATATGATTGGTGGTATCGAAAAGCCGGATAGCGGCAGTATCATAATCGAAGGGCTGAATATTACCCGGCTTAAAAATAAAAACAGTTTTTTTGCGGATACAGTGGGGTTTCTTTTTCAGAATTTTGCACTGCTTGAAAATAAGACAGTTAAAGAAAATTTAAGTTTGATTAAAAAATCAAGCCGAACTAAAGTATCACTTAAAGAAGCTCTTAATCGTGTGGGGTTATCAAAGGAAGTTAACAAAAAAGTTTATCAGCTTTCCGGTGGTGAACAACAGAGAGTTGCTTTAGCTCGTCTTATGATGAAAAAATGTTCTGTTGTTTTGGCAGATGAACCTACTGGCTCACTTGACAAGAAAAATAGAGATATTGTTATGAGGTTATTGCACGAACTCAATGAAGAAGGTAAAACGGTTATCATTGTTACCCACGATCAGGGTATTATTGAAGATGAACCTTATGTTGTGAAAATCTGAGAGTACCTCTTAGAAATGTCTTGATCTACATTTTATGTAATTTGGGTCAGAAGAAAATCCCTTTAGGAACTAAAGGGCGCACTTCTATACTCTCCTATCGGGAGTATCGTGCGTCCTGCGGAGCTTCATTCTCCGTCAGCAGAAGAAAACTGCTTGACCGAGAATGTTGCGTCACTTCGTTCCGTCAAGGTGGCTACACCCCCTTGCGCCGCTAAAGCGGCTATCCCTTGTGGACTTGCCGTCCGCAAACAGCATAAAATGCTGTTCGCCGCCAGCAAGTTTGAAAAACTGAATACCGAAAAACTGACCGTTGACTGGTCGCACTATGCGAAAAGTTGACGGTCTTTTTTTATCCGCAAAATCAAAAAAGGAGGTCAATCACAATGACAAAACCGAAAACCCTTGAACAGCTTCGAGCCGAAAAGGAACGAGCCGAGACGCAGCTTGCACAGGAACAGCACAAGCTGGAGCGTCTGGAGAACAGAAAGAAGTATCTGGAGAAAGGCGAACGCACCAAGCGCACCCACCGCCTTTGCAATCTGGGCGGCACGATTGAGAGCCTTGCCCCGGAGGTCAAAGATCTCACACGCACCGAAATGACAGAGCTGATGGAACACATCTTTTCTCTGTCCGAAGTCCAGCGAGCCGTCCGTCACATGGCGATTACCCATATCAGCCAAGCAAACAGGGAAAAGGAGTTGAAAGCCGATGGCACTATTTCATCTGAGCGTCACGCAGACTAAGCGAAGCGCAGGACAGTCCGCTATTGCTTCTGCCGCCTACCGTGCCGGGGAGCGATTGTATAGCGAGTATTACGGCGAGTACAGCGACTACACCCGCAAGGGCGGCGTGATCTGCTCCGATATTCTCCTGCCGTCCCATGCACCGCCAGAATACGCAGACCGCCAGACCCTATGGAACGCCGTGGAAAAAGCCGAGCGTGGAAAGAACGCCCAGCTTGCATACAGCTTTGACATTGCCTTGCAGAATGAATTTTCCATTGAGGAAAACATCGCTCTTGCAAGGCAATTTTTGTTGGAGAACTTTGTGAGCCGTGGCATGGTGGTTGACTTCGCCGTACACCAGCCAGACCGGGAGGACGGCGGCATACCAAACCCACACTTCCATGTGCTTTGTCCCATCCGCCCCATCGAGCAGGACGGTAAATGGGGGCTAAAGCAACGACGAGTGTACGAGCTGGACGAGGACGGAAATCGTATCAGAGACCAGAACGGCGAGTATGTTTTCAATGCCGTTCCCACTACCGACTGGGGCAGTCCCGAAACGCTGGAACATTGGCGGCAGACATGGGCGGAGCTATGCAATGCCAAGTTTGCGGAAAAAGGGCTTGATGTTCGTATCGACCACCGCAGCTATGAACGGCAAGGCGTGGATTTACTTCCCACTATCCATGAAGGCGCAACCGTCCGGGCAATGGAGAAGAAAGGTATCCGCACCGAGAAAGGCGAGTTCAACCGCTGGATCAAAGCCACCAACGCCGTGATCCGGGACATCAAGAAGAAAATCACTTCGCTTATGGGCTGGATAGCGGATATGAAAGCCGAGCTTGCCAAGCCACAGGCACCCGACCTTGTTTCTCTGCTGAACGCCTATTACACCCAGCGCAAAGCCGGGGCGTATTCCCAGAAAGGCAAAATCAGCAACCTAAAGGAGATGAACGATACTTTCAATTATCTCCGGGCAAACGGCATTTACTCCCTTGAGGATTTGGAACGCCGTGTCAGCGAACACAGTGCTGCCACAGAGAGTTTGAAGAAAACGCTGGACGAACAGACCGCCCGAATGAAAGCAATTAAGCAGCTCTATGACAGCTCCGCTGCTTTCCAGAGCTTGAAGCCTGTCTATGACGGCTTGCAGAAAATCAAGTTTGAGAAGCCCAGAGCCAAGTACAAGGCAGAGCATGAAGCGGAACTGAAACAGTTCTACGCCGCCAGACGAAAGCTGACCGGGGAGTTCCCGGACGGCAAGGTGGATATGAAAAAGCTGTCCGACGAGTATGACGAGCTGGAACAGGCGCACGAAACCACCTATGGCGAGTTTAAGGCTGTCAGAGACGATTTACACCGCCTTTGGAAGGTCAAGTCATGTGTAGATACTGCCGCCCGATTTAACGAGCGTACAGAGGAACAAATGCACCAAAATCGACCCCAAACACGACACAAAAAGGAGGAACTATCCCGATGAATTACACCCAAGCACAGATTGACCGGGCAAACGCCGTCAGTCTGGAAGATTTTCTCCGCACACAGGGAGAGACGCTTATCAAAAGCGGACGGGAATACCGCTGGAAAGAACATGACAGCCTGACCGTCCGGGGAAACAAGTGGTTTCGCCACAGCCAGAGCAAGGGCGGCTATCCCATTGATTTTGTCATGGAGTTTTACGGCAAGTCCTTTCCCGAAGCCGTCCAGCTTCTGACCGGCGAAAGCGGCGAGGGGCAGACCGAAGCCGCCACAGCACCGCCCACAGCGTTTCACTTGCCCTTGCACAACAGAACAGCCGACAGAGCAATTCAATATCTTTGCGAAAGCCGAGGTCTCAACAAAACGCTTGTTGAGGCTTTTCTTCTTTCCGGGGATATTTACGAGGACGCAAAGCGGCACAATGTTGTGTTTGTCGGCAGAGACCGAAGCGGTACGCCGAGATACGCCCATGTGCGAGGAACGGCAGACCCATTCAGACAGGACATTGCCGGGTCTGACAAATCCTATCCGTTCCACTATGAGGGAAACGGCAACCAGCTTTTTGTTTTTGAAGCACCGATTGACCTTTTGTCCTTTATCTGCCTTTATCCGCAGGACTGGCAGACAAGGAGCTACCTTGCCCTGGGCGGCGTTTCAGGCAAAGCCCTTGACCGTTTCCTTTCTGAACGCAAGGACACCCGAAAAGTGTTCCTCTGCCTTGACAGCGACACCGCAGGAAGTGAAGCCTGCACCCGGCTGGCACAGGACATTCCTGGCGAGATCGCCGTCATTCGCCTTGTCCCGGCAAGGAAAGACTGGAACGATGTTCTCCGTCAGCAAGGGGACATTCCCAGCCGCAAATTCATAGCCGAGACAATCACGCTGCGAGAGCTGCCCACCGCCCAGCCTGTCCCAATGCTCCGTATGGCTGATGTGGAGCTGACGAGCGTGGATTGGCTATGGTTTCCGTATATCCCATTTGGAAAGCTGACCATCATACAGGGCAACCCCGGCGAGGGCAAGACCTACTTTGCCATGCGTCTTGCGGCGGCTTGCACCAACCGAAAGCCCTTGCCCGGTATGGAAACCCTTGAGCCTTTCAACATCATCTACCAGACCGCAGAGGACGGCCTGGGCGATACCGTCAAGCCCCGACTGATGGAAGCGGAAGCAGACCTTGAAAGAGTGCTTGTCATTGACGATAGGGACACACCGCTGACCCTTGCCGATGAGCGCATAGCAAGGGCAATCCGTGAGAACAACGCAAGGTTGGTTATCATTGACCCGGTACAGGCGTTTCTGGGCGCAGATGTGGACATGAACCGGGCAAACGAGGTGCGCCCGATATTCCGCAGTCTGGGAGACATTGCACAGGCTACCGGGTGCGCTATCGTGCTGATCGGACACCTCAACAAAGCCGCAGGAACGCAAAGCACCTACCGGGGATTAGGGTCTATCGACATTACGGCGGCAGTCCGCAGTCTGCTCTTTATCGGCAAGCTGAAGGACAGCCCCACAACAAGGGTACTTATCCATGAGAAAAGCTCCCTTGCGCCGCCCGGACAGTCCCTTGCCTTTTCTCTGGGAGACGAGAAAGGCTTTGAGTGGATAGGGGCTTATGACATTACCGCTGACGAGCTTCTTGCCGGGACAGATACCGCAAAGACCGAGAGCAAGACCGCACAGGCGCAAATGCTCATTCTGGAACTGCTTGCGGACGGAAAGCGTATGCCGAGCGCAGAGCTGGAAAAGACGGTCAATGAGCGTGGGATTTCCTCACGCACCATGAGAACGGCAAAGAGCCGTATCGGGGACAGACTTGTGACCGAGAAAGACGGCACAGCATGGGTCTGCTATCTCCGAGACTGACAACAGGAACACGGCAAGCGTGGCAAAGACGGCAAGTTTTTTATAGATACCTTAATGTTGCCGCCTTGCCTTGTTCCCTCATACCGACACCGCCCGATGATGAACCGTCACCGGACATTTTTCATTTACAGGAGGATTTTGAATGAACAATACCGCAACCAACACCGCCACTTGCCCGACTGTCAGAAAGCAGATCGGCAAGACCACCTATATCGTCCGTGTCCATTTCAGCGAGACCGCAAAAGAGACAATGGAGGACAAAATCAAGCGTATGCTCCGTGAGGAAGTCCGCAAAATGTGACTTCTTTGTGAATTTGATGAAAAAGTCCTTGACTTTTCGTCTCTGGAAAAACAAGCCAAGTCGATTCTTATTTCTTGTGGTGCGCGCCTTGCCGTATTCGACATTGCAGAGCTGCGTGAGGTCACAGCTTATGACGAGCTGGAGCTGGACACTCTGGGAGACCGGAAAACTGCCCTGTTCCTCATCATGAGTGATACTGACGATAGCTTCAACTTCCTTATTTCCATGTGCTATACCCAACTTTTCAACCTGCTCTGCGAAAAAGCCGACGATGTGTATGGCGGCAGGCTCCCAGTCCATGTGCGCTGTCTCATTGATGAAGCCGCCAATATCGGGCAGATTCCTCGTCTGGAAAACTGGTGGCCACTATCCGAAGCCGTGAAATCTCTGCCTGTCTGGTGTTGCAGGCGCAGAGTCAGCTCAAGGCGATCTATAAGGACAACGCGGATACCATCATCGGCAACATGGATACTTCCATCTTCCTGGGCGGTAAGGAGCCGACCACCCTCAAGGAGCTGGCTGCCGTGCTGGGCAAGGAAACCATCGACACCTACAACACCGGAGAGAGCCGTGGCCGGGAAACTTCCCACTCTCTCAACTATCAAAAATTGGGGAAAGATATGCCATACTTGTTGGTGAAGAGTTCAGCTGCCTTGAATTTGACATGAACAGGGACACGATCAGCTGGATTTGGAGAAAAAATCGAATACAGGAGGTCGCTTATGGAACACTTACCGAAGAAAACCTGTCAAAACGGCATCAGCTATACGCTGGTCGGTGATTACTACATTCCAGACTTACAGCTGCCGGAAGAAAACCGCCCCATTGGGATATGGGGCGGTATGCACAAAGCCTATTTGGAGCAGTGCCATCCAGCCCAGTATAATGACCTGATTTTGACCGGCAAGCTCTGGACATACCTGGCTGATCTGAACGAACAGGCACAAAACCGGCTGCATTGTATCATTGCCCAGATGAAAGAAGTTGAGGGAATCACAGAGGAATTGAAAGCCCGTGACCAGCTGACGTGGGTTGGAGCCATGAACAGCATCCGGAACCGTGCGGAGGAAGTCATTCGGTCTGAGATGATTTTCGTTTGAGAAGGTGGAAAAACTGAGGCCATTCACTTTTATAGTGAACGGCCTTTTTGTTACCTGCGTCTTTTCTTTTTTGGCATATAATACGGCTGTGACTTAGCTTTTCCCCGCATATTGTTTGGGTTTTTAAGCAGTTTGGACAGGCTAAGTATCCGCAGAAAAGCAGAAAAATCCTCGGATGAAATTTTTCAAAAGGAATCTGCATTTTATCACAGAACTCATGGATCATAGCTTCTGTGTCGGTTCCCATCTGTATGGCCTGTTCAAAATTCTCTTTAACCTCATCCAGTGTTGGCTGTGGGTCGGCTGTGGTCTTGTCTTTCAAATGGGCTTCCCGTATATCCCGGACAATGCTGTCCAGATCATCATGAAGAATATGGCTGTAAAAATCGTTCTCTTGTACCTGACCCAGTTCCAGCGTCCGCATATACAGATCATTTTCTCCAGGTGCGTGTTCTTTAAGAATGCTCTGCCGGGTAGCTTCCAGAATCAGATTCATCTGGTTCACCCGCATATCAGCGATCTGGTCAATAAAGATTTCCATATCAACCATCAGCCGCAAAAATTTGGATGAGTCGCCAGTTCACAAAGCAGGCGGTTGTTGATCTTTCCGCTGCTCAAAAGTTCCACCATAGCGTCACTCAGATGCAGAGCTTGAAGCTCCGTGTTTGGGTGATTTTTATTTTCCGACACGCCCATCAGATAATCAGTGGACACTCCGTAAAACTTTGCCAGTGTCGCAATCGCAAATGGGCTGATGTCTTTGTAGTCATCGCTCTCATATTTCCCCAGTGCCGACTTAGACAGGCCGGTCTGTTCTGCCAGCTGTTCCAGCGTCAGGTGCTTATCCACCACCCGCAGGTCTTTGAGCCGTTCCGGGATCGACAGTTTTGTGTACATCAAAGCACCTCCTTGCCAACGGTTTTTGTTTTCCATTATAGCACATTTCCGAGAGCGTGGAAATATGCGGTTTTCATGTGTTTTTCCTGCGTCTTGGACATACGGGAGCAGCCCTCTTTTTTCGGTAAACTGGTTCTTGTCAGGAGACATAGAACCTTGAAAAATGAATGACCGACTGCAAGGGGGATGACCTCCGGGGAAGTGACGCCACGATAAGAGCGCACCAAAGAGGACAATACGCTGGGAGAGAATCCGGGCAGGAATATTTTGCAGACAGACCGGCAGACAGAAAAATAAACGATGCGGGACATACCGCATCAAATGAATGGAGGTAGATCATTATGAAACTGAATATGAAGGAAAAGAAAATTCTTTACGCTTACGCCTGCCCCAGCCATCACAACACAGTGACAAGGCTGAAATGGCTGACAGCATTGACTGTTGACCCGGAGACGAAAAGCCAGATGCTTCATCTTGCTCGTAAAATTGAGACAGAGACAGAGGAAAGGTGGTACGAAGCCTTTTACCATCATCTGCGTGTGGAGATGGACGAATACCGCCGGATTAGACGCAGTCTGCGTGCGCTGAAAGCAAACACCGATTATGAGGAGGAACTGTATGAGGAAGCTGTCTAAATATGAAAAAGAAACCATCATCAACTGGAATGAGGGCGAGACGATTGCCAGTATCTACACCTTCAATGCCAGCTTGAAACGCAGACTGGAGGATTTCAGCCGGAAGTACCCTCTGCTGGTGCCGCTTGGAACGCAGTTACGCCGGAAGGTAGCGTGACCTATGTACTGGACAAGTCCCGACTTTCGATCCGGCTGGTGCCGCCGTACAGCGAAGAACGACTGGCAGCTGCAAGGGAGTACGCAAAAGAGCATGGCTTTCAGGTCATACAGACAGAAGAAAAAATCGCTTAAAAATGAGGGCAATTTACGAAAAAATATCGGGTCTGCACCCGCTGTTTTGATCGGCAATTTCCGCAGGCGTATTCTGTATCCACTTCTCGCCTATGGGCGTAAATGTACGGATACGGAGCCGGTGAAACTGGCAAAAACCGCTTCTGCGGTGAAGGCCAGCTTCGCCGGTGCGGGAGTACAGAGGGCAGCCAGCCCTTTGTGCCGGGGTGCAGGGGCGGCAGCGCACTGCTGGGGTCAAGGGGCAACGCCCATTGGCGGGTTGAGGGCAGACAGCCTCATCGGGTCAAGGGTGAAACGCCTTGCCCAGGGAAAGTTGATGCCTGCGTCAACTTGTACTGGGTATTACCTGACGCAAAACTTCGCAGGTCTGGCGGCTTTGCCGCCCTCCCCAGCCCAGAACATCTTTGCAGGAAGGAGGAAAAATGTTTGAAATTAACAAGACACAATGGACGATCTGGGAAGCATGGCACTTACAATCCCCGGCACAATGACCGTCGGTTCGATGTAGAAAATAGCGAACACATTGACGCTGAGCGTGCCAGACAAAATGTGTACTGGGACTGTTACCGGGGCTTTACCACCCACGACTTTCGGGAAAACCCGGAGCAGCCGGATTTCAGCTTTGAAGAAATTGAACGGATGTATTACTACGAGCATTATGCCGACCATGTCAATGCTCAGAACGCCCGGAACGAGAAAACCCGGCACATTGAGCGCAACCGCACTGTGGATGATCTTTTGAAAAATAACAAGACCTGTCCAGAAGAAAGCATCTACCAGATCGGCACTATGGAAGAATCTGTTCCACCGGAGACTTTGGCGCTCATTGTCAGCGAATTTTATGAGGAATTTGAAAACCGTTTCGGTTCCCATATCCACATTTTAGACTGGGCGCTCCATCTGGATGAAGGGACTCCGCACATCCATGAGCGCCATGTATTTGACTGTGAAAATCGGTATGGAGAGCTGTGCCCCCAGCAGGAAAAGGCGTTGGAGGAACTGGGTATCCCTCTCCCTAAACCGGAACAGCCAAAAGGAAAGCACAATAACCGGAAACAGACTTTTGATGCAGTCTGTCGGACAATATTATTTGACATTGCCAAACGGCATGGGCTGCATCTGGAACAGGAGCCGTCCTATGGCGGGCGTGAGTATCTGGAAAAGCAGGATTATATCCTGATGAAGCAGAAGGAGCAGCTTGCGGCGCAGGAGCAGAAGCTGGAAGAACTGACGCTCAAAATCGAGGACGTAGAGACGCTGTTAGATGATGTTTCCGATGCGGCCTATGACAAGGCGGTGGAGGTCGTGACCGATACTGTCCGGCAGGAGACACACAAGGAAGATATTCGTCTGGTGGAAGAATCGAAAAAATGGGTGCTTTCGCCGGAGCGCAAGGCCCCAAAGAAGGAACGTGAGTATGCCGCTGAGCGTCTGGATGGGGTCATTACCAAAATCAAAAACGCCATGCAGCACGCTCTGGCAAAAATCCAGCGGACGCTGATGCAGCCGGAGGTCAAGCAGGCTGGGAAGGAGCAGGTCAAGAAGAAAGCCAAAGAATCCATTATGGATATGCTGGCAAAGGCAAAGCAAAGCGCTGACCGGGATAACCGGGAGCGTTGGGAACGGGAGGGGCGGATTGCCCCTACAAAGAAACACGATATGGAGTTATGAGGCATCTGATTTCCTGCGGAAACCGGGTGCCTTTTTCTCTGTCTGGAGGTGAGAAAATCGAATGTGTTTGAAGCGGTGAAGCAGGCTGTCCCCACAAGGCAGGCTGCGGAATATTACGGGGTGCAGGTTGGCAGAAATGGGATGGCCTGCTGTCCCTTCCACGATGACAAACATCCCAGCATGAAGGTTGACCGCCGGTTCCACTGCTTCGGCTGTCAGGCGGACGGGGATGTGATTGATTTTACCGCCCGTCTGTTCGGGCTGACAAAAAGAGGCGGCCTTGAAGCTGGCGGAGGATTTCTCGGTCAGCTTTGACGCCAAAGGCCATGACCCGCCCCGTAGGAGGCCGGTCAAACGGAAAATCAGCGAGGAACTGCGCTACCGGCAGGCGGAGCAGAAATGTTTCCGGGTGCTGTGTGATTACCTGCATCTGCTGGAACGCTGGGAGAAGGAATATGCCCCGCAGACGCCGGAGGAAACATGGAACCCGCTGTTTGTGGAGGCCCTGCAAAAAAGCCGTACACGGAGTATCTGCTGGATATTCTTTTGTCCGGCAGTATGGAGGAACGGGCCTGCGTGGTCGCTGAATACGGAAAAGAGGTGAGGAAGATTGAGCAGCGAATATCAGAGTTTACCGCCAGCCACCCGGCAGGCCGCCATGAGCGCAGCCGAAGCCTTAGCGCCGGAGCAGAGCGTTGACGAAGTGCGGGAAAGCCTCTCTGTCACGGAAAAGGGCCAGCCCGCCAACACCATCGGCAACTGCCGGACGGTGTTCTGCCATGACCCTCTCCTGCGTGGGGCGATCCGCCTGAACCTCCTGACTGACCGGGTGGACATTGTGCGGGATTTGGGCTGGCGCAGGAATACCAGCGCCCTGACGGATACGGACGTGAAGTATCTGCTTCTCTATTTTGAACAGACCTACGGCCTGACCAGCGAGAAGAAGATGACGGCGGCGCTCTCCATCGTGGCGAATGAAAATTGTTACCATCCCATACAGGACGTGCTGAACGGCCTTGTCTGGGACGGGACGCCCCGCATCCGCTCCTGTCTCCATCACTTCTTAGGTGCGGAGGTCAGCGACTATGTGGAGGAAATGCTGAAACACTTCCTGCTGGGCGCTATTCGGCGGGTGTTTTCTCCCGGCTCCAAATATGAGGAAATGCTTTGTCTGGTGGGCGGACAGGGGGCTGGCAAGTCCAGTTTCTTCCGTCTGCTGGCGATCCGGGACGAGTGGTTCAGTGATGACCTGAAAAAGCTGGACGATGACCGGGTATTTTGAAGCTGCAAGGACACTGGATCATCGAAATGTCGGAGATGCTGGCTACCAGCAGCGCCAAAAGCATTGAGGAAATCCGTTCATTTATCAGCCGCCAGAAAGAACCTACGCACACCCTATGAGGCCCAGCCCAAAGACCGGCTGCGGCAGTGCGTGTTCGGCGGTTCTTCCAACACGCTGGACTTCCTGCCCCTTGACCGGGCCGGGAACCGGCGTTTCCTTCCCATCATGATTTACCCGGAGAATGCAGAGGTTCACATTTTGGAGGACGAGGACGCTTCCAGAGCGTATCTGTTGCAGGTATGGGCAGAAGCTATGAGCATTTACCACAGCGGCAAATATTCCATGAAATTCAGCAAGTCCATCCAGCGTCAACTGGTGGAGGTGCAGAAAGACTTCATGCCGGAGGACACCGAAGCCGGACAGATACAGGGATTTCTGGAACACTACACCGGAAACATGGTCTGCTCAAAACAGCTGTTCAAGGAGGCGCTGGGACATACCTTTGATGAGCCGAAGCGGTGGCAGCTCCACAATATCAATGAGATCATGAACACGGTCGTGACCGGTTGGAAGCCTTTTTCCAATCCCCGGATGTTTGCCGGATATGGCAGACAAAAGGGCTGGGAACGGGACACTTCCGGCAACGAACTACCCAGCAACGAAGGTGGATTTGTAGAACTGAGTGAAGAAGAATGCCGTCAGCTGGAACTTCCGCAGGAGTGGATCGCCTGACAAGGACGGTCTGTTGCCGGGATGGTTGCCGGTTGGTTGCCGGTTGGTTGCCGGGTTCGTTGCTGATAAATTTATGGTTTTTGATATAGAAAAAGCCCGCAAGTAAAGGCTTTTTATGATCTATCTATGTTTTCGGCAACGAAAGCAACGAGATTTTATAAAAAAAATTTGAAAAAGTAAGAAAATCAGGGTCAGACGATAGTTTACAGGTTTTTTGATGTCCGTTGCCGGACTTCGTTGCCGCAGCCACCGTCTGATCCCCTATTCTATGGAGGTAGCCTATGGAGAAAAACAAGAAGCAGATAAAAAAGTCCAGTTTGTAGTGGTTCGTGAGTTTTCTGGGGACAAAACCATGCGGGAAGCCTTTGAGCAGCTGATCGAGCGTCAGACCTGTGAACACTTCGAGGAATGGTTGGAGCATCGGGAAATGGCACAGAAAGCGGCGTAAAGCAGTTGAATCATGGACAGGGACATGGTATTATAATGGTATCGTGTCCCTGTTCATAGAAGGAGAACACTATGAGCAGGAAAAAACAAGTGAATCAGAAAATCACAGCCCTTTATTGCCGTATCTCTCTGGAGGATGGCGGCGATAATGAGAGCATGAGCATCAGCAACCAGAAACTTATGCTCCGGGACTTTGCCGAAAAAAAACGGAATGTTCCAGTATGAGTATTATGTAGATGACGGTTATACAGGCCGAAATTTCAACCGCCCTTCTTTTCAGCGCATGATTACCGATATTGAGGCGGGAAAGATCGGCTGCGTTATCACCAAAGACC
>ENA-OQJN01000550-OQJN01000550.1-human-gut-metagenome-genome-assembly--contig:-NODE-550-length-14880-cov-2.863824_pt1 | contig 14880 bp, 16 predicted proteins | sample MGYA00242610_ERZ504777 | MGnify/ENA primary metagenome ERZ504777 (study PRJEB26092, sample SAMD00036350) | human gut metagenome | host: Homo sapiens | study: EMG produced TPA metagenomics assembly of... | reverse complement strand
TAGGAAGATATAATACCATTTTAGTCAGTAGTTATGTGGGTTCACGTATGTTTTTACACACACTTTTTGTCCACCCTTTATCTTTGTCAAAAAAAGATAAAAGTGCTACAAACCCAGTATTTATCTAGGTTTGCAGCACTTTCTACACACACTTTTTGTCCTATAACTCAATTTTTTACCGACCCCCAGTTTAACTGGGGGTTTTGTCATGCCTATTCGGCGTACAAAAAAAAGGGTGTAGAATATTCACTTATTTGTGAATCTCTACACCTTTTTTCTCATATTTCTTATTCGTTTGTCTTATGCGTTTTTAGCTACTTCAACGAATTTAGCGAAAGCAACCATATCGTTAACAGCCAAATCAGCTAACATTTTACGGTCAACTGCAACGCCTGCTTTAGTTAAGCCGGCGATGAAACGGCTGTAGCTCATACCGTTCATGCGGGCAGCCGCATTGATACGGGTAATGAACAATTTACGGAATTCGCGTTTTTTCGCACGACGGTCACGACGAGCATAGTATAATGCTTTCATTACCGTTTCGTTTGCTTTTTTGAACAAACGACTACGTGTACCGCGATAGCCTTTAGCTAATTTTAAGATTTTTTTATGACGTGCATGAGCAGTTACGCCCTTTTTCACTCTAGCCATTGTATATTTCCTCCATTATCCAGTAATTTTAACTATTAAGCGTATGGTAAACATTTAGCAACGCGTTTGTAATCGGCTTTGCTAACCAAAGTTGCTTTGCGAAGATTGCGTTTACGAGCCGGGGATTTCTTTTCTAAGATGTGGCTCTTGAAAGCTTTCGCACGTTTGAATTCACCGCTACCGGTCGGTACAAAACGTTTAGCCGCTGCACGGCGAGTTTTAATTTTTGGCATGATTAGTTTCCTCCTCAATTATCCTTTTTTTGCTAATATCATCGTCATGTTTCGCCCTTCAAGCTTAGCTGCTTTCTCAACAACTGCCTGTTCTTCCAATTCTTTGGCAAAACGGGTTATACATTCTGACCCAATTCAGGATGGCTCAATTCTCGGCCACGGAACATGATGGTAACTTTTACTTTGTTACCTTCTGCTAGGAATTTACTAGCATTCTTCATTTTTACATAGAAGTCATGATCTTCAATATGGGGACGAAGCTTTACTTCTTTTAAAGTAAATGTCTTCTGTTTCTTTTTAGCTTCTTTTTCGCGCTTCTGTTGCTCATAGCGATATTTACCGTAGTTCATAATTCGACATACCGGCGGCTTACCGTTCGGTGCCACTTCCACTAAGTCCAATTGATGTTCTTCGGCTAACGCAAGAGCTTCACGAGCCGACATAATACCTAATTGCTCATTATCGGCACTTACCACACGAACTTCACGGGCGCGAATCTCTTCATTAATACGCGGCGTATCTTTGCTAATAATAGTCACCTCCAACAAATTATTTTCTATAATAAAAAAACGGACGGCATAATGCCATCCGTAACTGATAACTAGTTAGATATTCAACCCGTTATTTCGAGACAACAGGTGAGAAGCGGATGGCCTCTACTTCATTCAACTTCATTATGATAACAAATCTAAAAGATCTTGTCAACCACTATTTGCTCTTTTATTTCGTTAACTTTGATAGTATATCATAGTTTGAGCGTTCAGTCAAAGCATCTGCTACAGACTAAAATGCTCAACTAACTATAATTACTAAGGCAATCTTTGCTTAAATTTATACCTTTATCGGCTACTTCACTGAGTAATATTCTTTGTACCATGCCACGAATTTCCCTAATCCCTCTTCAATCGTTGTTTCCGGTTTAAAGTCGAAATCTCGTTCCAATTCACTCACATCAGCATAGGTCTGATACACATCTCCTGCTTGCATCGGTAAAAATTCTCTTTCAGCCGTCTTCCCTAATTGCTGTTCCAAGACTTCGATAAAATGCATAAGCTGTTCCGGTTTATTATTGCCAATGTTATACACCTTATAAGCATCCCCTGCTTCATTTTTAGCCGGCGGATTACATAGCATCCGTTCAATCCCTGCCACAATATCGTCAACATAGGTAAAGTCGCGATACATATCACCCTTATTGTAGATCTGAATCGGCGTTCCGCTCATAATCTTGTTGGTGAATTTGAAGTAGGCCATGTCAGGACGACCATATGGACCATATACGGTAAAGAATCGTAAGCCCGTAGTCGGAATGCCATACAAATGGCTGTATGTATAGGCCATGAGCTCGTTAGATTTCTTTGTGGCCGCATATAGACTGATTGGATGGTCCACATTATCCGTTGTGGCAAATGGTGTCTTCTGCTGATTGCCGTATACCGAGGAACTGGAGGCGAACAACAGATGCTCTACCGGACTATGACGACAGGCTTCCAAAATATTGAAGAAACCCATCATATTCGATTCCATATAGGCTCGCGGATTGTCGATGCTATAGCGAACCCCCGCTTGAGCCGCCAAATTAACTACAATATCCGGTTTGAAGTTTTCAAAAAGACCGTTAACAGCCACTTCATCGGCTAGGTTCCCCTTTACAAAGGTAAACTTTGAATATGCCTTCAGAATCTCTAAACGACTTTCTTTTAACGACACATCATAGTAATCGTTCAGATTGTCAAAACCTAATATCGTAGCCCCTTTATCGAGGAGCAATTTTACCAAATGAAAACCGATAAATCCGGCCGCCCCGGTAATAAGAACTTTTTAGTTATATCAAATTCTTTATAGGAAGCCATTATTGCCCCACAATCCCTTCTCAAACCACTCATTATTACTGAGCAAAATTTCCATTTAATTTACTAAATAATATGCTCCGTTCTAATTAATCTCTGTCAAATAAATCTCGCGTATAAACCTTATCTTGCACATCCGCCAAATCATCAGACCAACGGTTTGTAATGATAACATCGCTCATGGCTTTGAATTCAGCCAAATCACGAATAACGCGCGAACGGAAGAAGTCATCAGCTTCTAATGTTGGTTCATACACAACAACTTCAATACCTTTCGCTTTAATGCGCTTCATAACCCCTTGAATAGCCGAAGCCCGGAAGTTATCAGAGTCGCTTTTCATCGTCAAACGATATACGCCAACAATTTTCGGTTGCCGCTCAATAATCATATCGGCGATATGGTCCTTACGCGTGCGGTTAGCTTCTACGATAGCCGACACCAAGTTCTGAGGCACATCATGATAGTTAGCCAATAATTGCTTCGTATCTTTCGGCAAGCAGTAACCACCGTAACCGAAGGACGGATTATTATAGAAATCACCGATACGCGAATCTAAGCATACGCCCTTAATAATTTCAGCTGTATTTAAATTGCGCATTTCCGCATAGGAATCAAGTTCATTGAAGTAAGCTACGCGTAATGCCAAATACGTGTTGGCAAATAATTTAATTGCTTCCGCTTCGGTAGAACCGGTAAAGATAATCGGAATATCCTTTTTAACGGCCCCTTCAGCCAATAAATTGGCAAAGACCTTAGCTCGATCTGACCGTTCGCCCACAACGATGCGAGACGGATATAAATTATCATGCAAAGCCTTGCCTTCACGCAAGAATTCAGGCGAGAAAATAATATTTTCTGTGTTATATTTTTCGCGCATCTGAGCCGTATAACCAACCGGAATCGTTGATTTGATAATCATAATGGCGTCCGGATTAATATTCAATACCTCTTCAATAACAGCTTCTACGGACGATGTATCAAAGAAGTTTTTCTTCGGATCATAATTAGTCGGCGTGGAAATGATGATGTAGTCGGCACCCACGAACGCTTCTTTAGCATCCAGAGTTGCTTTAAAGTTAATATCATCACGTTGCAAAAATGCGGATATATCCGCATCAACAATCGGTGACTGCCCTTTATTCAGCATGTCTACTTTTTCGGGAATAATATCCAACGCCACCACTTCATGATGCTGTGCCAGCAATAAGCCGTTGGATAAACCTACATAACCGGTCCCGGCAATTGCAATTTTCATCTTCGCCACTCCTAATAATCAAATACTTCAAACATTCAATTGCTGCCTAACTTTAATAATTAAGCTGCTAATCTTTATTCACCTAATTCTTCTTGTTGCCGCCCAATTTATAAATCACACGCAACACACTGTACCAGAAAATACCTTGCAAGAATTTACCGTAATGGCCCTGCTTTTTCTGGTAGTCGCCCCATTGCTGGAAATCATGGTAGTTTTCCGGCTTTTTCACCGGCAAGACATGCGCAATCGTCTCCCATGGTGCCAAGGCATTATATTTACGCCACAAAGCATCAATATCGGTCAACACCATTTGCCAAGGTTTGCGACGACCCGTCCAATGAGCAATAACCGGGTTTGCCGTCAAAATTCAGCAGCACCGCCGTACGCATTAAAAGCAGCCGGCAAGAAATATAAATCACCATCAAATACTAAATTCAACACGTCCTGGCTTTGCCCTTTGAAACGACTAGGCGGTTCATTCTGATACGCAAAGGCCTTTTTCGGTGATTTGGTCTATTTCCCATTGGGTAATATCTATAACCATAACGCCATCGTTAAAATATTTACCGGACTTTAACTTCAAATGACCGGCTCGATACGCAACGGATTCCGGTGTTTCCGAAACAGCACCCATAGCCTTGCCCTGCAAATCCATGTTCCATAATTCAGTAAGCGAATCGCACACCATGGTGTCCGCATCAAGATAAATAAACTTATCGCTGTATTCCTTAATGACTTTAGGCATATAAATTCGGGCATAGGTAATTCTGGAAAAACGCACCACTTTAATATGGAAGTCGTTAAACGGCGTCATGTCGAGCAAGTACACAATGCAATGACATTGCCACTGTTTGGCCATTTCTTCGATTTTTGCCAAATTTTCCGGACTGTAACCGTCCACAAAAATATGAACCACAAAGTTTTTATCTTTGTTATTTTCCAGTACCGACACAACCGAAACGCCCATGATATGAATGAACCCGTCATTGACATTATAGGCGATGTGGTAAGCACCTTCATCCGTGCTCGAGTAGTTAAAATCTATTCGCTCTTTTATGAAATTTTTTATTTGAAAAAAATCTTTTGAAAATGTTTTCATCTGTTTATCCACCTATAGCTTGCCAAAATTTTGCCCAATGAATTCGCATAAGCTGTCTTGCAAGGGATTTTCCGTGCATATCTTTACTCAGTTGTGGCATAACCGCATCATTAAAACGAGTTTCTTTTAACGCCTCATAATATATGCCGTTAAATGCTTTTTCATAGGTAAATTCCCACGGTTTATAGCGCCCCGCCCAGTGTATTACGGCCGGGCTTTTCAAGGCCTCAATGGCCTTTTTACGCCACTTGGCACTACATAGAATTTTTAGTGGCAACGAGAACACCGGCGGTATAACATTCCAACGGAGCGGCAATTCCTGCCAATCATTTTTAAACACTTTATTCAAACCGTCCTGGTCGTGGTGACGAAATTGATTCGACGTAATCTCAGCTAGTACTGCATTGCCATAATTTTTGACGCGCCACTGAGACACATCAATGACCATCATACCGGAATTAAAGTAGTCATCTAACTCATGTAAGCCGATAGATGCATGTTTTTCACGACGACTACGTTTGGATGACATAATACCTAAATCAACCGTCGCTCCCACCGGATGACCGCCCAATGACAGCTGCCAAAGTTCGGCCACATCACCGGTCACAACTAAATCCGTATCAAAGTAAATCGCCTTCTCAACATGGTCGGGCAACAATTCCGGAATCATTAAACGTAAATAAGCCGCTTTACTGATGTGACCGCTGGTAAAGCCTTCGATGGCGTCACCGTCCACGGCTATCAGCTGTACTCGGCCTTTTAAATCGTTAACCGTGTCTTTAATTTTCTGTTGCTTCGTTTCACTTATACCATCACTTAAGATATACAATGAAACTCGTTGCGGCTCAGTCGTATGAAGTAAGATAGAAGCCGCCGTTACGGCCGCGTGCTGTGCATAATTATCATCAGCCGCCAATACTATAACTATATCATCCATGCTTATTTACCCTTTTCCCGTTGCTGCAATTCATGCAATTTTACATATTTCAGCATGGTATAAAATGCGTGCTGATAGGAAGAAAACACGCCCATCCAGCCATCTAAAAAAGCACCTTTTAAAAGTAAAGCTCGCAAGCCGCCAACAAAGGAGTGCGAAAATGCTTTTCCCAGTGTAATACGCTTGCCTTTAGAATACTGCTCTTCAGCCCAAATTGTCGTATAATGATCGGCCTTTTGAAGCCAATGATGCCAGCTTTCATAGGAGTAGTGATCTAAAGCACCTTTTAGTATCGATTTTTGCAAATTCGTTTCCGGATGCTCATGCACTTTGCCTACCCAGGTAACCGCTTCGCGGGGAAATAATCGATAAACGATGTCCGGTGCAAAAATGCCATGTTTAAACCGATGGCCGTTAAAGATAACTTCGCGTTTTAAACCATATTCGCCCACACGGTTCTCCACAACAATGTAGCGAATTTCTCGGCACATTGTTTCATCCATGCGTTCATCCGCATCCAAATACAACACCCAGTCAGCCGAGGTTTGTTCTAAGGCGAAGTTTCGCTGCGCCGCAAAATCATCATCCCAGGCGCGATAACGAACTATTGCCCCGTTTTTTTCGGCAATGGCTACTGTATTGTCCGTACTACCGGAGTCGATAATGAGTACTTCATCCGCACATTGCTTCACATTCTGAATGGCTGCTTCGATATGTTTTTCTTCATTTTTTGTCAAAAAAATGACGGCTAGTGAACTCACTGATTCGCCTCCAATTACTCCATACTGTACTAGTTGATCCCTATTTATTGCAACTGATTAAAATCTATTTTCCCGCGCTCTTTTGTCCTACTTCGTCTTCTCTAGCCGGCAAGCTTCTATGAGCAATGGCCACAGCGATTTCGTTCAAATGCAAAATACCGACGCCTACATAAATGGCCACGCTGATGTGTTCACGATAACGGGCAATGCCGATTTTACCGCCCACATTGAGGCCAATGGCCTTACGTTTGAGTTGTTCCAATGCTTCTTGGGTAGCCCCGATAACGGCTCCTTCGCCGATGTGATTATCGGCTACTACTTTTTGACGCTGAGCTGCTACGACGGCATGTTCTATAATTTTAGGAATGGACTGTACGAATTGACCGCCAAAGTCAACCGCTACGGAGCGAATTCCTTTTTCTTGTAATTCTTTACGTAATTCTTGTTCTTTTTGACGCGATTCTGTAATCGCCAACTGCAATGCTGCCCGTCCTACCGCAATACTGTTATATTCCATGATAGTCACCTTCCTACCAATCTACCAATTTATCTCTATCTTAATATTATATCACCGGTTGAAGATATTCTCCAACCGGTGATATTGAAAGTCTATTTCTATGTTATTTAAAATCATAAAAATTCAAATTTAATTCAATTTATCTTGTTGCATCTTTTGAATATAAGGGAGCAAATTAACTAGATTACTCTTGCTTATTCTGCAAGTTTTCAGGGGCTATTGAGTACTTATCTTTATGACTCATTTTATTATAATACAGTCTATTATTAGTGATTGATTGACATCCTAACCAATAGCTGCCATGATTTTTACTAATAAAATCAGCAACTTTATTTCCTTTTTTTATAATCCATAGCACTTAAATCATCACTAGTAAGGGTTTTGGGCCTTCCAATACAACACGCTACCCAATATTCAATTTCAGGGCCGGTCAAAAAAATAGTATTCATATTCGATAAAATATTCACCTTTTTTATCATTTCATTTAACAATCTTCTCGCCGATTCATCATTTTGAGCTTTGTCCAAATCCGCAACAATAAAGAATATCGGATATAAATCCTTGTTGCGTTCTACATAATTGGTAAACTTACCATAGCCACCACCATCAATACTTTTAACAGTAATGTACTTATAATCTTTTAAAACGTCTTTTAAAATTGATTCTTCACTTGGACCCTCACAAGCAATATGAATTTTTAAATGACTCGATTGAATTATATTGCGTTTTCTCCGCTTATACCCCACTTTTATACCTCGAATTCCCTTTGTAAAAATTTAACAGCTAACCTCTTATTGCTACTACGTAAATCAAAATCCGCCAATGAATTTATTTCAGTAGACAAACAATCATTTTTTGAAAGAATATAAATCTGCTCCGGTGCAAATAAGTCTAGGTTCAATAATTCTAAATTATGTGTTGATACTATTAATTGACCGGATCTATTTCTACCATTATTAATCATATTGTTATAAATAAGCATTAGTGAACGAGTACTAATAGAAGAATCTAACTCATCAATTACTAATGTTTCCCCATCATAAATCGACAACAATTTAGCTAATAATGACACTATTTTCTTTACCCCACTTGATTCATCCGCTATATTTTGTTTAATATTATTATTTTCTCTTCGAGAATATCTATGTAAATAAATCTCATATGTTTTTTCTTCCAAATCATATAGCTTAAAGCTTATATCAACAATAGAACTATCAATTTGTTGCAATAATTCCAAAGCTAATGCTTTATTAGTCTCAATCTTTTGCTTCGTTATTTCAGAAAATTCATATCGTAGCCCTTTATCATCTAAATCATAAGAATTGGTTATTACCACACTAATCTTTTTAACTGCTTCCATAAACTCATCATATTCTTTATGAATAAAATCTTTAAGTTTTAAAAGCACTGGCGACGTTGAGCGGATTGAATAGATTTCTTCAATTTTATTGTCCAACAACTCACTTTGTAAAATATTCGAATCAAATGTAAAAATGTTCTCTTCGTTCTTTAATAGAGCTTCACTAACTATATAACCGTCTCTATTAATTTTTATTTTATATTCGTAATAATCTCGCCCTTTTGATACTACCAATTCAAAGCCCATTTGAGTATTATACCAATTAAACCATCGAGGATCAGGAAACTTTCCTGTATTTAAAATATATCTCAATGTACTTAATGCTAAAATTACATTTGTTTTCCCCACTGCATTATTGCCAAAAAATAATATTGACTTGCACTCCCTAAACGGGCTTTCTAATACATAGTTCTCTTCATATTTGGTATTTTTTATACGTTGCTTGTTGAACGCTGTAAACGATATTTCTTGACGCTCATTAAACGACGTAAACCCTTCAATCGCAAAATTCAGAATCATATATAACACCTCCTTTTCTTTATTATAACAAACCTCCCCAAAAAGATAAACCGAAAATCGGTTTATCTTTTAATTTTTATTAAAGATATTTTCAACGCTAAACTCAATGGCTTTAGGACAAAATAATTATTGTAATAATCGCTTAAACACAAAAAAGGCACGAGATTTTCATCTCGCACCTTTCATTCTCTCTATATGCAGTTCAAACTCTCTTAAAGTTTCTAAAGCTTTTAAAATCTATACGGTTCCAATGCCCCTACAACTTCACTCACATGATTCAAACCGCTTGCTTCGCAGTACTCATGCATTTCACGTGCAATGTTACCGATGGCACATGGATCAACCATGGTTGCTGTACCGACGGACACGATATCCGCACCGGCCAACATGAATTCGATGGCATCGGTGCCCGTCATAATGCCGCCCATGCCCATAATCGGCAAGTCGATGGCTTGCGCCACTTGATGCACTAAGCGAAGGGCCACCGGTTTAACGGCCGGACCGGATAAACCACCGTACAAATTACCGAGTACGGGACGACGTGTTTTAATATCAATCGCCATACCAAGTAAGGTGTTGATAAGGCATAAGCCGTCAGCACCGGCTTCTTTAACAGCCGTCGCAATTTCCACGATGTCCGTTACATTCGGCGACAATTTCATGATAACCGGCAAATTCGTGTTTTCACGAACGGTTTTACAAACGGCCGCCGCCGATTCAGCGCATACGCCGAAGGCCATGCCGCCGTTTTTAACATTCGGACAGCTGATATTGACTTCAAGGCCCGCAATGCCCGGCACAGACAATGTCTTCGCCATGAATGCGTACCCTTCCACGTCGGCCGCCGAAATATTTGCCAAAATCGGCACATCGTATTGTTTCAGTTCTGGTAAAATATCCCGTACAAACGCTTCCGCACCAGGGTTTTCCAAACCGATACAGTTCAATACACCGGACGGTGTTTCCGCAATACGGGTGCCCGGATTACCGTTCCGCGGCGTCGGCGTTAAGCCTTTCACCGAAATGGCGCCCACTTCGTTGCTGAGGTCAAGATAATCGGCATATTCAAAACCGAACCCGAAGGTGCCTGAGGCAGCCACAATCGGATTTTTCATCTTAATCCCGCAGAATTCAACAGCCAAATCTTTATAAGACGGCTTTTTACCGTTCAAATCTTTGCTGAGATCCATAGTCTGATAGTCTTTTTCACCGTGTAAATTGGCGTCTGCACCGTGATTGGCATGCATTTTAGTATCTGAGGTATTACTCATTGAAAAACACCTCCTCAGCGGCAAATACAGGGCCGTCCTTACATACTTTGTAGCGTTTGCCGCCACGGCCGTCACAGCCGCAACCTAAGCAGCCCCCCGTGCCGCAACCCATGCGTTCTTCAAGGGATACTTGGCAAGGCACGCTGGAATTCGGGACGCCACTTTCGCAACGCCTTTCATCATTGGGGTCGGACCGCAAGTCAACACGCTCGTAAACCCAATGCTCGCCACCTTTTCAGAGGATTCAGACTCAGCGGCGACTACATTCTCAGCAGTAGCAGCAGCTTCAGCGCCTACAGAATGTTCACCGGCCGCTTCACCGTGTAAAAACGGCGTTAACTGACGCGCTATTTCACCGCGTTCAGACTGAATGAGTTCCGGCATAATAGCTGTCGGGAACCCTTTCGTCCCAACGGAACCGTCATCGGTAGTCACATAGACCGGCACATCATAGGCTTTAAACAAGTCGGCCCAGAAGGTTTCCGATTCATTGCGGAAGCCGAGCACGACGGTTGCTTTTTTAGCCGCCACCGGTTTAATCACTGTTTCGTCTTCTTCATTGGTGTAACGAGTTGTATCTTCAATTTCGTTCAATTTTGACGCAATGCAGAGCATCGGTGCAATGCCGACACCGCCGCCCACGAGGAGCATGTTGTCGGTCATTTCAAAACGACTGCCCAAAGGGCCCAAACAATCGAGGGTATCCCCTTCTTTGAGGTGCGTCATCATGTCCGTACCGGTCCCCACTACGCGATACAAGAGCGTAATGGTGCCTTCAATTTTATCAAAACCGGCATAACTGATGGGACGGCGCAATAAAGGCGCCGTTCCGCCGGTTACTCGTACATTACAAAATTGGCCTACTTCCGCTTCAGCGGCCTGTTTCGGTGCATACAGATCCATAATCCATACATCGGCACCAATTTGCTCATTGCGGAGCACTCGCGCCATTTCTACATAACCGCTCATTGCGTGTATCACTCCATCTCAAAATCTTGTAACGCTTCGACTTCAATCTTAATTTCTTCATTAGCTCGACCGGCTACTACACGCAATACTTCGCGTGCCGTATCCAAGGATGTCAAGCAAGGGGTGCCCATTTCAACGGCCAAACGACGAAGCTGGAAGCCTTCGCGTTCAGGGCGTTTGCCGTAAGTCAAGGTGTTCAACATCAAGTCAACTTCACCGCGACGAATCAAATCGGCACAGTTGTTTTGACCTTCGTGAATCTTGTTAACAATGACACATGGAATACCATGTTCTTCGAAATATTTGCCCGTACCGCCGGTTGCCTGAATGTGGTAGCCGAGGTCGATAAAGCCTTTGGCAAGACGTGCTGCTTCTTCTTTATCACGGTCCGCTACGGTCATGAGGATATGGCCTTTTTCAGGAATGCGCATGTTGGCGCCATGAATGGCTTTGAACAAGGCTTCCGAATAGGTACGACCGATACCCATAACTTCACCGGTGGATTTCATTTCAGGTCCCAAAGCGATTTCTACGAGGCCCATTTTGGAGAACGAGAATACCGGAGCTTTAACAGCTACATAATCTTTAGCCGGTACCAAACCGGTCGGTAAGCCCATGGATTTAATCGTTTCACCGAGAGCAATGCGCGTTGCATATTCAATCATGTTGATGCCCGTAACTTTACTGATGAACGGTACGGTACGGCTGGAACGCGGGTTAACTTCGATAACATTGAGTTCACCGTTAGCTACGATGTACTGAATGTTTACGATACCTTTTACATTCAAACCGCGAGCAATACGCTGGGTGTAATCAACGATTTGGTTCGTAATTTCTTCAGACAAATGCTGAGCCGGATATACCGCAATGGAGTCACCGGAGTGAACGCCGGCCCGTTCAATCTGTTCCATGATGCCCGGGATACATACGTCTTCGCCGTCGGCGATGGCGTCAACTTCCACTTCCATACCCACCATATAGCGGTCGATAAGTACCGGATGATCTTTGGAGGCCACTACCGCTTCTTTCAAGTACACGTCAAGTTCTTTGTCGTTGTACACGATTTCCATGGCACGGCCGCCGAGTACATAGGACGGACGCACGATGAGCGGATAGGATAAACGCTGCGCCGCAGCCAACGCTTCTTCATGGCTCGTTACCAAGGCCCCTACAGGACGTGGAATACCGAGTTCGGCAAGGAGCTCGTCAAAGCGTTCACGGTCTTCCGCCATGTCGATGCTGTCCACGGAAGTACCGAGGATTTTAACACCCCGTTCAGCGAGCGGACCTGCCAAGTTAATGGCTGTCTGACCACCGAACTGAGCGATTACACCGATTGGATTTTCTTGCGGATAACTTCCATAACATCTTCCACGGTAAGTGGCTCGAAATACAAGCTGTCCGATGTATCAAAGTCCGTACTTACTGTTTCCGGATTGTTATTGATGATGATAGACTGTTTGCCGGCTTTGCGAAGAGCCCAAGAGGAATGAACGGAGCAGTAGTCGAACTCTACGCCCTGACCGATACGAATCGGACCGGAGCCGAGTACGATAACGCTGTTTTCACCGCGAGGTACCACTTCGTCTTCCATAGCATAGGCACTGTAGTAGTATGGCGTATGGGCTTCGAATTCGGCCGCACAGGTATCTACATATTTGTAGGTTGGGAATAATTTCATGTCCTGACGTTTAGCCAATACGTCGTCAGCCGTTACATTGGCATAGCGGGCAATCACTTTGTCCGGCATGCTGTAGCGTTTCGCCTGACGAAGGTTGTCTTCCGTAATACCTTCGGAGGCTAATTTCTTTTCTAAGGTTACGATGTTCTTAATCTTATTGATGAAGAACATGTCGATTTTCGTAATAAAGTGGATTTTTTCCACGCTGATGCCCGCACGAAGAGCCTGAGCCACTACGTAAATGCGTTCATCATCTACCAAACGAAGACGTTCGATGAGCTGTTCCGGTGTTTCGTGAGCAATCTTTTTGAGCTCAATATGGTCGAGACCGATTTCCAAAGAACGGATGGCTTTTAAAAGGGAGCCTTCCAGGGTGCGGTCAATGGCCATAACTTCCCCGGTGGCCTTCATCTGAGTTCCCAGCGTCCTCTCTGCATACACGAATTTCTCAAAGGGCCACTTGGGGAACTTTACAGCCACATAGTCCAGAGCCGGCTCAAAGGCGGCGTACGTATTTCCTGTCACTGCATTTTTGATCTCATCCAGGGTGTATCCCACGGCAATCTTGGTGGCTACCTTGGCGATTGGATACGCTGTGGCCTTGGATGCCAGGGCCGAGGAGCGGGACACTCTCGGGTTTACCTCGATCACTGCATACTCGAAAGACTCTGGATTCAGTGCGAACTGGCAGTTGCAGCCGCCCTCTACCTGAAGGGTGTCCACAATCCTGAGAGCCGCAGAGCGAAGCATCTGGTACTCCCTGTCTGCCAGCGTCACCGCAGGGGCGATGACAATGCTGTCGCCTGTGTGGATCCCTACCGGATCAAAGTTTTTCCATTGAGCAGACGGTGATGCAGTTTCCTGTCCTGTCCCTGATCACCTCAAACTCAATCTCTTTCCAGCCCGGAAATTCCCCTTTTCTCCACCAGAATCTGGTGAATCGGCGACAGGGCAAGGCCGTTTCTTGCAATCTCCCGAAGCTCCTCCTCCCTGTCTGCGATTCCCCCTCCCGTTCCTCCCAGGGTGAAGGCCGGGCGGACAATCACCGGATATCCGATGGTCTTCGCAAATTCCAGGGCGTCCTCTGTCTCATTGACTACCTTTGACGGGACGCAGGGCTGTCCGATGGACTCCATAGCATCCTTAAAGAGCTGCCTGTCCTCTGCTCTGTCGATAGTTTCCGGCGAAGAGCCTAAAAGCTTTACTCCATGCTCCTCTAAGAACCCGTCATGGGCCAGCTGCATACAGAGTGTAAGCCCCGTCTGGCCGCCGAGACCGGAGAGAATGCTGTCCGGCTTTTCCTTCTCAATAATCCTCTTCACCGTTTCAAGGGTCAGCGGCTCAATGTATATTCTGTCTGCCATCATGTGATCCGTCATAATGGTAGCCGGATTTGAATTCACCAAGACAATTTCCAGCCCCTCCTCCCTGAGGGCACGGCAGGCCTGCGCTCCCGCATAGTCGAATTCTGCTGCCTGTCCGATGACAATGGGGCCGGAGCCGATCACAAGCACCTTTTTAATTGAATGATTGAAAGGCATTCTGTTTCCTCCTTATCTGTCTTTTCGTAACTGCTCTATGGCAAAGCTGAACTGCCAGGCGGGGCTTCTACCGTTTCAGCATCCCTAAAAAATCATCAAACAGAAAATCTGTGTCCTTCGGGCCTCCGCACGCCTCCGGGTGAAACTGGACGGAGTACACGGGGTAATTTTTATAGCGCAGCCCCTCATTGGTCCCGTCATTGACATTGACAAAGGAGGCTTCAGCTACAGAGGT
>ENA-OQJN01000549-OQJN01000549.1-human-gut-metagenome-genome-assembly--contig:-NODE-549-length-14895-cov-2.292660_pt1 | contig 14895 bp, 16 predicted proteins | sample MGYA00242610_ERZ504777 | MGnify/ENA primary metagenome ERZ504777 (study PRJEB26092, sample SAMD00036350) | human gut metagenome | host: Homo sapiens | study: EMG produced TPA metagenomics assembly of... | reverse complement strand
ATTATTTGAATGTATGACCCTAATTTTTTTATCCCTTATGGATATTACCGCGAACGAAGGGCGTGTCTCAAGGATGGAAGATGGGAGGAATAAAGAGTTGCTTTTGGTTTTTGACCAAAAAGCGAAAAGGCAATTAAACCTTCATGTGGGTGACCGTATGAAAACCTTTTGGGGGAATGATGCCCGGGTATTAGGATTTACGGATGAGGTGGTGATCGCTTCCACACATAAAGCATCGGAGCTGCTAGCTACTTATCCTGTCGCTTTTGTGACGAATGAGGAATTTTATATGCCTTACGCTTATATTAAGTTGATGCCGGGGGCTGATAAAGGAAATGTTTTACTTTATATTAGGGACATGCTCAGCGAACTTTCTCCTTCATGTTTATCCGATTTTGAGTTTTGCGATACATTTTCCCGGCATCTGTATGAAAAAGAAATCCAGTTTGGCGACCGGGTTATTTTATCCAGTGTTTTATCTATCTGGATGGCATTGGCAGGTATTTTAAGTCTGGTATTGTTTGATGTCCACTATCAGCGGCGAGAAATTGGTATAAGGCGGGTGTATGGATCTTTCGTGAGTGAGATACTATATCGTTTGAATAAAGTCTATTTAAAGGTCTTGCTCATTAGTTTTGTTATCTCGATTCCAGTTTCCTATTATTTTATGGAGAGATGGGCCAGTAATTTTATGGAGAAAGCCCCTGTCGGTTATTTGATTTATTTTGTCGCATTGCTAGGGATCAGTATCCTGACGGTAGGAGTGGTCACGTTCCAAAGTTGGAGGGCGGCGAATGAGAATCCGGTGGATATGTTATAGGCAACTTACATCGGCAACGAAGTTAACTTCATCGGCAAAGTATCTTAGGTTACTTTGCCGACGAACTTAAGATACTTTGCTGATGAAGCTAAGATACTTAGAACTTATTTCTTCAAGGCCTCCAAAACTTGAGGCATCATAGTACAGATATAATGTTCTTCTTTCGCTGTAAAGAAATTGCCATCGACTACGGAATCCTCATCTGTTGTTTGTCCTTTGCTAATGGCAGGCTTAGCCAACGGATGTACCGCTAGCGTCTTTCCTTCCGTGATTCCGGTGAAGTCGAAGAGCATAGCGGCAGCGCAATGTCCAATCATAATTTTACCCTTTTCCCCGAAATTCTTAATCACATCCATTAGATCGATATTGTATTGTTTGCTAGCGTTCTGCTGGAAAACAGGAACCGCATCGCCACAAGCGAATACCATTGCGTCGTATTCATCTTCATGCCCTTTTAAATTAGCGATCACATCGTCTACTGTCAAAGCTATGCCAGAGTTCGTTTTGATCTCTTTTGAATCGGCAACCGCATATACTTTATAAGTAATGCCATTCTCGAAAAATGATTCCAAATATTGGAACAAACCAAATCCATTTACTGGATTTACCGCTAAAACTGCTACTTTCTTTGCCATAATCGTAAATTATTAAGTGATACAATAGTTATTTTTCGTAAGTTTATTACTTTTGTGGTGTAAAAGTAAGTCCCTTTTTTAGAGAAAACAAGAAGGCACTTATAAATAAGGAACTTACATGGATGTAACCATTGTTGAGATTCAAGTAAATAGAAAAGGTTAAAAAATGAAAAACTTTCATCCGACAGGGAATTGCCCCGTAAGAGACGTATTGAGCCGGCTAGGAGATAAATGGTCTATGCTAGTGCTTATCACTTTAAGTGCTAACGGTACCATGCGTTTTAGTGATATCCATAAAACCATTGCGGATGTATCGCAACGTATGCTGACCGTAACCTTGCGCACGTTGGAATCGGATGGTCTGATCGAACGAAAGGTCTATGCGGAAGTTCCTCCCCGAGTAGAATACTGCTTAACGGAAAGAGGATTAAGTCTTATTCCCCATATCCAAGGCTTGGTGGATTGGGCGTTGCAGCAGATGAGTGGTATTATGGAAAGCCGGGTTTTACATACGTCATGACTTGCTCTGGCATTAATCTATCAGTGAGCTTTTTCTGCAAAAATATCTGCCAGCGACCGTTGGGTTAATTTACTCTCAATCCAAGCAAGGACATCAAATGTCTTTAAAAGTTGGCGTTCATATTTATCTTGTTCGATTTTTTGAATGTCTTTTTGGTATTGTAGCCAGCGTTTATTTCTAGCTTTCTCGTATGATGGAAGCGGATAGCCCTGTATAAACTTGAATATTAACTTTTCTGTGATATAAGTCTGTTTCTCGAAGCGGATGTTTCTTTTGATGGAAATAATTTCGTTCTTAAAGAAATCATAATTGCCTAATTCTGCTTGGAGTAAAAGATTTACCAATCTTGCTATCTTGTAAGAAGGAAATGCGCAAAATAACTTTCCCAAACTAAATATCTTTTTCATGTATTTGCGAGCTTGTACATAATCTTTCGTATACATGCCTAATACAGCGAAGCTTAGATATAACCGTAATTGAGACTCAAGTCCTAATGATGTTACTTTTTTTAGTAATTCATTTTCTTGCTTATCCCTTAGCTCTAAGGCCTGTTCAAAGTTTCCGGCTTGTAACAAGCTATTGGATTTGTAGATATATATCAAGGTTTTCAGATGTAAGATGAATTCAGTGGAGTACTCATTTTGTGTTAATTCTTCTAGTTTAGAAAGGAAAAAGGGAGTTTCATGATATAATCCGGCAATACATAAACTGTCTAAAATACCTTGTATGGCACTTAAATAGTAGATAGGAGGATTTAATATTAAATGTTGGTTGTCGTTAAATAAGTTGATAAGCTCTTGGTAATATCGGATAGCCGATTTATAATTGCCGGAGTTAAGATAATAAGTGGCTTGGAATAGCAAATGTAACTTTTGCGCTTCGAATCCTTGGTAGGAATTGTTTGCGATTAAATGGAGTTCGCTCAATACGAGATCGTTTAAATCCTCTTTTTGTTTGTCGGAACGGATATAGCCTTTGTTAATTAAACGGTGTTTAAGAATATCGTATAGCTGTGTATGTTGATTAAGGGTTCTTGCGTATTTTAATACTTCATTGATTTTCATTTGCTTGTTTACCAGCTGCTTTTCTGAGATTGTTTTAAAATCAAGAGCGCTTAAGTATTTCAGTTCCGTTCTCCGAATCAATAAAAGCAAGGAATCATTTTCATAAGTGATCGCTAATTTTTTGCTTTATCTAATTCAATGAAAGCTTCATCAAATATTTCTCGTTCGAATAATACGCCAGCCTTTGATATATAATTGAAAATTCTTGTTTGGACATCCTGTTTTTCTCTTAGTCTAACTAAACATTCTAGAAGTACCCGATATAAATGTTTGACTGCGGTCTCGAAACTCTTCCCGTCTTGAATCTGACAAAAGCGTGTATACAGCTGTTCGGGAGACGTATTAGCGTCTATTAGATTAAAAAGGGTGAGGTATACCTTATCACCGTTTTGAAGGTTTGCGCAAAGATGGAAATATCTTTTCTCAGCTTTTGTCAAGGTGTTGACAAGCATTAATAATATGTATGTGTTATTCATGGACTTTTGATGTTATCAAGTGTTTGATATATAGTGAATATGAGAAATTGTATGATGCAAATATATCGATTTGGGTTTATCTACGATGAAGATTAATTGATGATTTTTATATTTTGGATCTTTTTATATTTGCGACATCGGTGAATGAATTTAAATTAACATGAAATCTGGTGTACCAAGCGGAATATATGATATTTTTGTTAAACGAATGATTAATAAGAGAAAAGCATGAAAGACTTACGGAATCATAATATATTGGTTGTTGGAAGTAGCAATACCGATATGGTCGTAAAGACGAATCATCTCCCTCGTCCGGGAGAGACGGTATTAGGCGGAACATTTTTTATGAACCCGGGTGGGAAAGGAGCGAATCAAGCGGTTGCTGTTGCGCGGTTAGGGGGACAGGTCTCGTTTATTTGTAAAACAGGCAGTGATATATTCGGACATCAATCCCAGCAGCTATTTGAGGAAGAGGGGATTGATACTTCCTATATTTTCTCAGATCCGAAGAATCCATCTGGCGTAGCGTTGATTACGGTGGATGCTCATGCTGAAAACTGTATTGTGGTGGCCTCCGGAGCTAATGCTAATCTATTACCTTCTGATTTAGCGAAATCGGAAGAGGCGATAGAAAAAGCCGATTTGATTTTAATGCAATTGGAGATTCCTATGGATACTGTCGAGTTTGTCGCTAAGATGGCATCGAAGAAGAACAAACGGGTAATATTGAATCCGGCTCCAGCTCAAACTTTGTCGGCTACGTTACTCCGGCATCTGTATATGATTACCCCGAATGAGACAGAGGCAGAGATGATCTCTGGCGTGAAGATCACGGATGAGGTTTCCGCAAAGAAGGCGGCGCAAGTTATAATGGAGATGGGAGTACAGAACGTAATCGTTACTTTAGGCTCAAAAGGAGCTTTGATCTATTGTGATTCCATGGTAGATATGGTTCCTGCGATAAAAGTGGAAGCCGTTGATACTACTGCCGCCGGGGATATTTTCAACGGCGCTTTAACGGTGGCTTTGGCTGAGGGGCGGGATTTAAGGGAAGCCGTGAGATTCGCTTGCAAAGCTTCCGCCATTTCCGTGACTCGTGTGGGAGCGCAATCTTCTGTTCCTTACCGGAATGAGGTGGATATTTTTGATTAATCTATAAAAACAATCTAATATTATGAAACAAACAGTATTTGCGGTGATAACGGTAGCCTCTTTATTTCTAGGGGCGACCTCATGTTCCCAACAACCCTCGGCAAAGGATCAAACGACGGTGCCCGCTGAGTTTACGATTAGTAAAGAAAAGTTGATGGATAAGATTAAGGGAGGTTGGGCCGGACAAACCATAGGCTGTACGTATGGCGGTCCGACGGAGTTCAAATATAACGGAACGATGATTCAAGAATACGTACCGATCGTATGGCCGGACGGATATATCAAGTGGTGGTACGAGAATGTACCCGGATTGTACGATGATGTTTATATGGACCTTACATTCGTGGATGTCTTTGACCGGTTGGGATTGGACGCTCCTGTGGACTCATTCGCCATGGCGTTCGCTACGGCGGGATATACGTTATGGCATGCTAACCAGTCGGCACGGTTATAATATTTTGCAAGGGATCATGCCTCCGGCGTCCGGCCATTGGCTGAATAACCCTCATGCGGATGATCTGGATTATCAGATCGAGGCGGACTATGCCGGACTGATGTCGCCGGGTATGCCGAATACGGCTTCCGAGATTTCTGATAAGATCGGGCATATCATGAATTACGGAGACGGTTGGTACGGCGGTGTGTATGTCGGGGCGATGTATTCGTTATCGTTTATCTCGGATGATATCGAGTTTATCGTGACCGAGGCGTTAAAGACGATACCGGAGCAAAGTACCTATTATAAATGTATGAGCGATGTGATCCGCTGGCATAAGGAATATCCGGACGATTGGAAACGCACTTGGTTTGAGTGTGAGAAGAAATGGAGCTCGGATATTGGTTGTCCGGATGGCGTTTTCGTTCCGTTCAATATCGATGCCGTGATCAATAGCGCATACATTCTTATCGGCTTGCTTTATGGTGAGGGAGATTTCTATAAGACATTGGATATCTCTACCCGTTGTGGACAAGATTCGGATTGCAACCCAGCCTCTGCGGGTGGTATCTTAGGAACAATCCTTGGTTATAGCCGTATACCGGATTATTGGATGAAGAACTTGAGAGAGGTGGAGAATATGGATTTTGCCTATACGACCATCTCATTGAATAAGACTTACCAAATGGGCTTCGATCAAGCGTTGCAAGTGATAGAGCGCAACGGCGGTTCCGTTTCAGGTGACGAGGTGACGATCAAATGCCAGCAACCTGTAGCCGTTCGTTACGAGAAGGCTTTCGAGGGTATGTATCCGATAGAGAAAGTGGCGGTTAATAAGAATTTGTCCGATGTAGGAGAACTTCCATTTGAGGGAACAGGCGCCGTATTCAAAGGCTTTGTGAACGCTAAAGATGATAAATACGTAGCGAAAGTAGAGATGTACCTAGATGGGGAGCTGGTTGAGACGGCGAACCTTCCGGCATCCTATACGACTCGTAGGAACGACCTGTTTTGGAAGTATCAGCTGCCCAAGGGAAAACATACGGCTACGTTTAAATGGCTAAATCCACGTAATGATGTCTCCGTACATTTCGGTGAGATACTGATTTACTCGGATGCTCCGAAAGAGATTGTTCACCAATAAAATTATAAAGATTATGAAGAAATCATTGTTTCTGATGGGCTTATTCGCCTTGTTTATCTCCTGTAAGGGGAATGTTTCTCAAACCGATAAGCCTCAACCGGTAAATCTTATTCTAGATACCGATTTAGGTCCGGACTATGATGATGTGGGCGCTATGGCCTTGATGCATGCCTTGGCGGATAGCGGTCAGGTAAATATTCTTGCGACTCTTTCCTCCAACCATGATGAGCGGGTGGTGCCTTGCATTGAGGTGCTGAATACTTATTTCAACCGTCCGGACATACCGGTAGGGGCACCAAAGAGCGAACCGGGGGCCTCCTTGACTACTTGGCATAAAACGAAGTGGACTGACGAGTTACCCGCTAACTATCCGCATCATACGGCGAAGACTTCCGACGCTCCGGATGCCCTGAAGGTGTACCGTAAGATTCTGAGCGAACAACCGGATACCAGCGTTGTTATTTGTACGATTGGTTTCTTCTCTAATTTAAGGGACTTGCTTCAATCGGGAGCTGATGAATATAGCGATCTCTCCGGAAAGGAATTAGTCGCCAAGAAAGTGAAACGTTTGGTTTCTATGGCGGGCCTGTTTCCGGAAGGAAAAGAATTTAATGTGTATTGCGATGTCCCTGCCTCTAAAGTCGTAGCGGATGAATGGCCTACAGAGATTGTCTTTAGCGGTTTTGAGATCGGGAACGTAATCTTGACCGGAAAGAAACTGGTGCAAATGAACGTGGAGAACAGTCCTGTAAAAGATGCGTATGCCCTTTGTTTCACGGAGGGAGACCCGGAAGGGCGCATGAGCTGGGATCATACGGCGGTATTGGTCGCTATAAAAGGTTATGAGCCTTATTTCGATGTAGAGCGAGGTACCTTTCATGTCGTAGATGATGAGGGGACTAACAATTGGGTGGCAAATCCCAATGGCCGTGATCTTCGTTTGATCGAGAAGATGCCGCCTACGGAGGTCGCTTCCTTGATAGAGAATTATATGATGCATCAACCATCTATTAAATAGTATTTTATGTATATCGTACAAGATTATTCTTTAGCTGTCATATTCTGTGTCGTTACGATGCTTTGTTGGGGATCGTGGGGGAATACGCAGAAATTAGCCTCCAAGACTTGGAGATATGAGTTCTTCTATTGGGACTACGTGATTGGTGTCTTGCTCCTTTCTCTGATTTCCGGCTTTACCTTGGGCAGCATCGGGACGGAAGGACGCAGTTTCCTGCCGGATTTGGCGCAAGCGAATCTCGCTAGTTTAGGGAGTGCCTTTTTGGGCGGTATTATTTTAATGCTGCCAATATCTTGTTGTCTGCGGCGATCGCCATTTGCGGATTGTCGGTCGCTTTTCCGGTAGGGATCGGATTGGCCTTGGTGCTAGGCGTATTGGTTAACTATTTCGGGGCGGCGAAGGGGGAACCGACTTATATCTTTATCGGTGTAGCCTTAATCACGGTCGCCATCATCTTGAATGGCCTGGCTTATAAGAAAGCCTTGGTCGGTACCAAGAAAGTATCGGGGAAGGGGATCCTTATATCGGTTGTGGCCGGCGTGATCATGGCCTTTTTCTATCGTTTTGTCGCCGCTTCCATGGACATGGAGAATTTCGCTTCTCCGGCACCCGGGAAGTTGACGCCTTATACCGCCGTATTTGTTTTTGCCATAGGAGTATTTGTTAGTAATTTCTTATTTAACACATTGGCAATGAAACATCCGGTGGAAGGTAAGCCTGTCTCCATATCCGGTTATTTTAAGGGAGATATGAGTACGCATCTCGTGGGTGTATTGGGGGGTGTTATCTGGTGTATCGGTCAATCTTTCAGTATGATAGCGTCAGAGAAGGCGGGAGCGGCTATATCTTACGGATTGGGGCAAGGAGCCACGCTAGTCTCCGCTTTATGGGGCATCCTTATCTGGAAAGAGTTCAAGGGAGCGCCAGCCATTTCCAATCGTCTGAATGTCGGGATGTTTATTTTATTCGTGATCGGACTTGGGTTCTTAATTTATGCGGGAGCTTAAATAACGTTATTTTTATTTATTCCGGAAAAAACATTACCTTTGTTCTTGTTTCTTGTTTATGGGAGTTTAATAACGAAAAAAGACGATCTATGAAAGAAGAAGGTGATGTATTCAAAAAGTTCCGTGATTCCTTCAGCAGGATGGAGGGACATTTCCATATACTAGAACAGCGTGTGCCGGTTGAACTTCAGATGGAGTATTTCAAATACTCGGAAAACGTACGGAAGGAAAACCGGCCTCCCCGTCCCTTATCGGAGGATGAGTGCGAGACCCTGTACAACACTTTGTTGACGGAGGAAACCACGGACAAGACCGAGAAGAGATATTTGTTATCTCAATTGGCTACCTCGAAATCCGTCCGTGCGTACCGCTTGTTGGAGGAATACACCCAGCATCCGGACCCGGAAGTGACAGATTGGGCCTACATGGCTTTGATGGAGTCTCGTATCTCCTTAGAGTCCGATTTCTCCGACGAGAAACAAATTTATATCTCGACCGGCTTGGGAGGAAAAGGGGAGAAGCTGCGTTTCTATGTCTTGATGACGTCTAAAGGCAAGAAACCTTTCCAAGAATATCAGCGGCAGACAATCGAGCGGGAGTTCGCTTATTATCTGCCGAAAACGGACTGCGAGATCGAGCGTTTGACGATCGGTGAGCAGTATGTGGAGCTGGTGTTCTTGATCCCGGTGCGTACGGATATAAAAGCCACGTTGGATCGGGTGATCAATGAATGTAACCAATACGGCGATTTCCTCTCGAATGTTTTCACGATCACGAATGTCAAGGAATTGACAGCGGAGGAGGTTTCCGAGATTATAAATAAGAATGGAGACGATTAAGCAAGCTATTAAGTATGGTGTAGTCGGGTTGAGCAATACCTTGATAACGATGATCGTTATCTGGGTGATGATGAAACTCTTCGGATGCCGGGAAGGTTTATCTAACTTAACGGGATATGTGGCAGGCATATTAAACAGTTTCATCTGGAACAAGCAATGGACTTTCAAGGGAAGTTCCACCGGATGGACGAAAGGGGCGGTTCGGTTCACGATCGCTTTTATTATTTGTTATGCTTTACAGTACGGATTGGTACTGATCTTGAATTCCCGACTTACGATCGATCATTACTACAACCACTTGATTGGAATGGCTTTCTATACGGTGATTAATTTTTTAGTAAATAAGTTTTATACCTTTAAAGCTTAAAAGGCATGAAGAAGTTAGCGGTTATAGTCCCGTGTTACAACGAGGAAGCCGTGATCGAGGAATCGTATCGGCGTACGAAAGAGGTCTTGGTAAAGTTGCCGAACCCTACGGAGATTATCTATATAAATGATGGTAGTCAGGATAAGACACGTTCTTTGTTGGATCATATAGCCGCTACCGATCCTCATGTGAAGGTGATTCACTTCTCCCGGAATTTCGGTCATCAACCGGCGGTAACGGCGGGTATCAATAACTGTGACGCTGATTTGGCGATTATCATCGACGCCGATATGCAGGATCCGCCGGAATTGATTCCGGATCTGCTGGAAGTGCAGGAGAGAGAGAATGCTAACGTGGTTTATTGCGTCCGTAAGTCACGGGAAGGGGAGAGTCTTTTCAAGCTGTTCACCTCCAAGGCTTTTTACCGGGTGATGAATTATATGAGCGAGGTCCATTTCCCGCTGGATACGGGAGATTTCCGTTTAGTGGACCGGAAGGTGATGAATGAGTTCGACCGTTTTAAGGAACGGGGAAAATATATCCGTGGCTTGATAAGCTGGGTAGGCTTCCACCAAGTGCCGTTTTATTATGAGCGTGAGGCGCGTATCGCCGGCGAGACGAAATATCCGATTAGTAAGATGCTGAAATTCGCGTCGACGGCAATGCTTTATTTCTCGAAGAAGCCGTTGCGTTTGGCGACGAGTCTCGGGTTTATATCCGTATTGGTCGGTATAATCTTGGCGGTTTGGTTCACGTTGGGCAAGATCTATGGTTTTAGTAACGCCGAGGTTGGCTGGACTTCTATCATGACTTCCATTATCTTCTTTGGAGGTGTACAGTTATTGACGGTCGGCGTGTTAGGGCAATATGTCGGTATCCTCTTTGACGAGATCAAGGCCCGTCCCGAATACATTATTGACGAGAAGAAAAACTATTAAAAAACATCGGAGGCGAAATAAGCCGTTTCTCTATGATCTGAATTCTGTTCCATGATAAATGTCTTTTCATGATATACTCGTGAATGTAACATAAACAATTCGATATCCAGATAGTTTATACATAGAAGAGATTAATAAAACTTATGTGTCATGAAGTATAGAATAGAGAAAGATACCTTAGGTGAGGTGGAAGTGCCGGCGGACGTTTATTATGGGCCGCAAACACAACGGAGCGTGAATAATTTCAAGATCGCCACCGATATTAGCCGGATGCCCGAAGAGGTGATAGAGGCGTTCGCTTACTTGAAAAAAGGAGCGGCTTTGGCTAATAAAGACGCCGGTGTCTTGTCTCCGGAGAAATGCGAGTTGATCGGTAAGGTATGCGACGAGATCTTGGCGGGTAAATTAAATGACTCCTTCCCCTTGATTGTATGGCAAACGGGGAGCGGGACCCAGACGAATATGAATGTCAATGAGGTGATCGCCAACCGGGCGCATGTGTTGACCGGAGGAAAGCTAACGGATAAGGAGAAAGTGCTGCTTCCGAACGATGACGTGAATAAATCGCAATCCTCCAATGATACGTTTCCTTCCGCTATGCATATTGCCGCCTATAAGGTGATAGCGGAGGTGACGATCCCGGGATTGGAGAGTCTGTATCGTGCGTTGGCGCTAAAAAGTGAGGAGTTCATGAAGATCGTGAAGATCGGGAGGACTCATTTTATGGATGCCACTCCATTGACATTGGGGCAAGAGTTCAGTGGCTATGCGGCTCAATTAGAATATGGTATACGGAAAGTAAAGGATTCCCTGTCGCATATCTCCGAATTGGCTTTAGGAGGTACGGGCGGTTGGGACCGGTATTAACGCCCCGGTCAATTATGACGAATGTGTCGCTAAGAAGATATCAGAGTTGACTGGGCTTCCTTTTGTAACCGCTCCGAATAAATTCGAGGCCCTAGCTACCCATGATGCCTTGGTTGAGGCGCATGGAGCCTTGAAATCCGTAGCGGTCAGCTTAATGAAGATCGCAAACGATATACGAATGTTGGGCTCAGGTCCTCGTGCCGGTATCGGTGAGATCCATTTGCCGGAGAACGAGCCGGGTTCCTCCATCATGCCGGGAAAGGTGAATCCTACGCAATGCGAGTCATTGACGATGCTCGCCGCTCAAGTAATGGGTAACGACGTGACAATCTCGATAGCCGGCTCCAACGGGCAGTTCGAGTTGAACGTATTTAAGCCGGTTATTATCTCGAACTTCTTGCAAAGCGCCCGCTTGATCGGTGACGGTTGCCTGAATTTCAGCGAACATTGCGTAAAAGGCATTACCCCGGTGAACGAAAACATCAAACGCCATCTGGATAGCTCCTTAATGCTGGTTACCGCCTTGAATCCGAAAATAGGATATTACAAGGCCGCCGCTATCGCCCAGAAAGCCTATCAAGAAAATAAGACTTTGCGGGAGGCGGCTATCGAGTCCGGTTATGTGACCGCCGAGGAGTTTGATCGTTGGGTAGACCCGTCCAAGATGGTAGGAAAGATTGAGTAGTGTCAAAACTGCTACATCTTCTCCCAAAAATGAAACAAAGAGTTAAGATGATAATGGATATTTTTGTACCGTTATCATTTTAATTCTTTGTATTATGAAGAGCACACGATGTATTTTGTCTATAATCTTAGGGTTGCTGGCCGGATGGTTACCTCTGGGTGCGGTTACCGTATTGAAGAACCTACAGGTTGAGTATCAAACCAATCCACTGGGAATTGATGTCAGTCAGCCACGTTTTAACTGGCAGATGGAGTCCGATCGCTATGGGGCCTGTGGGCAGGCTTATCGGTTATGGGTGGCCGATAGTCCGGAGCAATTGGCTGCCGGGCGTTATATCTATGATTCGGGAAAGGTTCTTTCCGGGGAATCGGTCGGCGTAGTTTATCAAGGAAAAGCATTGCAACCTTCCACTCGCTATTATTGGAAAGTTTCCGTATGGGATGAATCGGGAACGGAAATTACCTCCACCGAGCCTGCGTGGTTCGAGACCGGTCTTCTGGGTTCCGGATGGAGTGGCGCCCGTTGGATCGGCTCGTCGGAGACACAACTCTCCAAATATCGCTCGCATTATGTGATCGACTATGATGTGCGGGTGGCCGAGGGTAATGATAAAGCCGCATTTGTCTTTGGGGCGAGGGACGCTGATAATTATGTGTCTGCTGAACTGGACTTGAATGTTCGGGGGACGCCCGTTTCATTCTACGCCATACCACGGATGGAAAAACGACGCAAGACGCCTCGGAGAGTCTGGCCTCCATCATCCCGGCCTCGGATAAGCATAAGGCGCATCATATCCGGTTGAAGGTGACGACGGCCCAATATGCCTTGAAATATTCGTGGATATAGAGATCGATGGAAAGACCTTGGTGAATTCCTCTTTGACTCCCGAGGAGAAAGAACGGAAGAGCCGTGGTGATTTCTGGGGAGGCAAGGAAGGGGCTTTCACCGTGTATCCTTATCCGGAATGGGAGAGTTGGTTTATCATTGCCGTTTGTACGCGATCGGTTTCCTGCAACCTAAAGGGCAGACCGCTACATTCTCCAACTTGTGTATCAGCGAGGATACGTGGAATACGTTTCTGTACAATCCTGCCGAGACTTATGTGGAGAAAGGGGAGGGAAAGCTCAATGTCTGGTATCCGGGCGAGACGTATCCGCTCCCATGCTCCGGAAAGCGATAAAGATAGAGAAACCGGTCAAGAGCGCCCGTTTATATGCTACCGCTAGGGGTGTCTACGAGTTCTCGGTGAACGGGCAGAAGGTTGGAAAGGATTATCTGAATCCGGGTTGGACGGATTACCGTTACCGTATCATGTATAATACGTATGATATAACGGATTTGCTACGACCGGGCGATAATGGTATCGGGGCGATGTTGGGCGCCGGATGGTGGAGCGAGCATAGCGGTTTCCTTACCGGTTGGCAGGATCAATACGGAACCCGCCAGTCCTTATTGGGAAAGATCGTGATCGAGTATGCCGACGGTACTCGTGAGACGATCGTTACGAATGATAGCTGGAAATGTTATGACCGGGGACCGATCACTTTTAACGGCCTTCAGAATGGAGAGGAATACGATGCCCGGAAAGAGGTGAACGGCTGGGATGCTCCGGGTTTTGATGACTCGTCATGGAAACCGGCGACCTTATTCGCCGCTCCTCCGGTAAATGTGGAGATCCAAGGATATGTAGGCAGCCCGATACAAAATAATGTGACCCTGACCGCTCAGTCCATGGTAGAGCCTATTCCCGGCGTCTATGTCTATGATATGGGGCAGAATATGGTCGGTGTTCCCCGTCTGACTTTCAAGGGAAAGGCCGGACAGGAAATCACGATCCGTTTCGGGGAGATGAATTATCCGGAAACGATCCCTACCGAGCCGGTCGCCCCGTACACGATCGCGATGTATAAGGAGAAGAAAGGGCAAGTCTATACGGATAATTACCGGAGCGCCCTTTCCACGGATCGCTATATCCTGAGAGGGGATGCGGCGGGTGAGACGTATGAGCCTCGCTTTACGTTCCATGGTTTCCGTTACGTGGAGATTCACGGGTTGGAGAGGCCGTTACCCTTGGAGGCGGTGAAAGGGATCGTGCTGGAATCTATCGGTGCGCGGACGAGCGGTTATGAGACATCGGACGAGCGTGTCAACCGTTTGTTCAGCAATATCATCTGGGGCCAACGGGGTAATTTCCTGTCGGTTCCGACCGATTGTCCGCAACGGGATGAGCGTATGGGCTGGACAGGGGATGCGCAGGTATTCGCTCGTACGGCTACTTATAATATGAATGTCGATCCGTTTTACACCCGTTGGCTCTACTCGGTTCGGGATAATCAAGGAGATGACGGTAGTTACGCGAACTATATACCCGTGGTCGGTTTCCCTCCACACGGCGCGGAGGATGGCGGAGGTGCCATGGGATGGATGGAAGCCGGCGTGATCGTACCGTGGCAAATGTATCAACAATACGGAGACGTGCGTATTCTGGAGCAACATTACGCTTCCATGGTCGCTTATATGGATTATTTGGAGCGTCGTGCCGTACGCTATGTACAGCCCTTCGGTGGTTTCGGCGATTGGCTGGCTATCGAGCCGACGAATTCCATGTTGACGAACACCGCTTATTCCGCCTACGACGCTTTGATTATGGAGCAGGTAGCGAAACGTTTAGGGAAGGATGCGGACCAAAGGCGTTTCCGTACTTTCTACGAGAACGTGAAGAGGTCCTTTAACGACTTGTTCGTAAACGAGGAAGGACGCACGTTCGCCCCGACGGTGGAATCTATCTTTGGCAAGGATTCGCAAGTAGGTATGTGGCCCGGAACGGCGGCTACCGAGGCGAAGATCGTGGATACGCAGACCTCATACGTGGTTCCTCTCCCAGTTCGATCTGTTCAATGAGAAAAACAACCCTTGGCGATCCGGCA
>ENA-OQJN01000548-OQJN01000548.1-human-gut-metagenome-genome-assembly--contig:-NODE-548-length-14904-cov-2.843811_pt1 | contig 14904 bp, 18 predicted proteins | sample MGYA00242610_ERZ504777 | MGnify/ENA primary metagenome ERZ504777 (study PRJEB26092, sample SAMD00036350) | human gut metagenome | host: Homo sapiens | study: EMG produced TPA metagenomics assembly of... | reverse complement strand
CCTGCACGCGAAACTATCAAATGCAGGTGCTATGTCACCTACAACAGATAAAGGAGGGCGTGAGAGTGGTATTCACGCGAGAAGATGCAGCTCGTGCTGCACAGAACATCGGCATTGACTTCAAAAAGGAAGCATTCCAGCTGGAAGACCTGCTGAACGGCATGAACACAGAGCTTGCCCGGCACGGTACCAAGGCGGGAACGGCCGATGTTACACACGATGACCCCACTATGACGGCGAAGCTGGCAGTTGCAAATCTGCGGGTATCGCCGTCTTATTATTCCCAGCGCGTGGGGAAAAGCGCATGGGAACGCTCCCTTGCACGGGGAGTAAAGCACAAGGGCGCAAAGACCGAGTATAAAACCGTGGAGTTTGAACTGGAGGGCTTTGACGATAAAGAGGGCACATTCTCCGGCTATGGTGCTGTGTTCTCCAATATCGACAGCGGCGGCGACATTATTGAGCCGGGTGCCTTCACGAAGACCATCGCCGAGGGCATCGGACGAGTGAAAATCCTGTCCGGGCATAACGATAGTCTGCTGCCGATCGGCATTCCTACCGAACTCCGCGAGGATGCAAAAGGCCTTTTTATGAGCGCCAAAATCAGTGATACCACTCTCGGCAGGGATGTGAAGACGCTGATCCATGACGGCGTTCTGTGCGAACTCTCCATCGGCTATGACCCGGTTGTGTTTGACTACGATGAGAACGGCATCCGCCACCTCCGCGAAGTCAAGCTCTGGGAAATCAGCGTTGTCACATGGGCAATGAACGAACAGGCGGTCATTACGGACCACAAATCGGATGATGCGGCAACCCGCATCGAAGCAGAAGCACAGGCCATCGTTACCGAGGTAAAGGCTGGGCGCAAAATTTCTGCTTCCCGCATGAAGTCCCTCAAGGATGCCTGCACGTCCATGAAAGCCGCCACAAAGCTGCTGGATAAGATCATTTCGGAAGCGCAGGGTGACAACGGCAAGGGGCATCCCCCGGTAAGCGCACACAAGTCCGTGGAACGGAAATCCGCTCCGAAGAAAACTGTAGAAATTATTTTTTGACACAGGAGGAAAAATCAATGCGTCTGAAGAACAGAAAGAAGTCCGCAGCCGCCATCAAGTCTATGAAGGTGGGCACCGATGAGCTGAAAGACCTCATCAAGGGCGCCGTCAAGGAAGCTATGGGCGAGGAGGACGATACCGGCGATGATGGCAGTGATACTGCCGCCGCGCTGGATGGCATTACCGCAGAGGACATGGCCGATATTATCGAACAGGCCGTGGACAATGCCAACGAAAAGCGCAAGTCCCGCAAGGATGCCGGTGAGGAAGTCGGCGACCTGACGGCTGATGAAGTCATTCAGGAAGCCGCTGAGATCATCGATTCCATGACCGCAGATGAGGGTATGGACGATGATGAAGCCGATCCTGAGGGCAAGGATGACGATGAGGCTGACTCTGATGAAAAGGATGACGACGAAGCCGCTTCTGAGGATGATGCCAAGCGCCGCAAGTCCGCTGCGTTCCGCCGTCAGGTGAAGTCCGGCACCGCTCCTGCCCAGCGTAAGTACTCCAGCCTGTTCATGGGCGGCACCGCTTCCGCCAAGAAGCAGCAGAAGAGTGTGCCCCCGCTGGTGAACCTCGCCCGCGCCATCAAGTGTCTGGATGTCTTCGGCCGGCATGACCCGGAACGTGCCGAGTTTTACGCCAAGAAGTACTACAACGATACGTCCATGGCCCACGAGTTCAAGGCCATGTCTGCCACCAACCCGACCGCTGGCGGCTTCCTGATCCCGGAAGTCTATCTGGATGAGGTCATCGAACTGCTGTACAGCAAGACCGTCATCAAGGAGCTGGGCGCACGCACCATTCCGCTGGAAAACGGCAACCTGAACATCCCGCGCATGACCTCCGGCACCCGCGCTATGTGGGGCGGTGAGGGTCGCAAGATCGCTTCTACCCAGCCTGCATTCGGCAATCTGCGCCTGTCTGCAAAGCGTCTGGAAGCCATTGTGCCCCAGACCCGCGAACTGCTGATGAGCACCAAGTACAGCGCCGATGAACTGTTCGCCGCTGATCTGTCCCGCCGTATGCAGCTCGGCCTTGACTGGGGCGCTCTGTACGGCACCGGCGGCGAGTTCCAGCCCACCGGCATTGCCAACACCCCCCGGCGTTGAGAAGATCGACGCAAAGAAGATGGATGCCCAGTATGCCGCAGACGGCAAGCTGACCGCCGATTTCCCGGTCTATGTGAAGTCGCTGGTTATGAGCAAGAACGTGGACGATCAGGCTCTGGGCTGGGCTTTCAACTCCTTTATGGAGGGCTATCTCAAGAACATCAAGACCACCACCGGCGACTACATCTACCGCGATGAGATGAACGCTGGCAACTTCCTTGGTATGCCGTACAAGGTTTCCAACCAAATCCCGACCGACAGCAAGACCGGCTGCACCGAAATGTTCTTCGGCAACTGGGCAGACCTGATGATTGGCGATCAGATGGGTCTGGAGACCTACACTACTCTGGACGGTACTTGGACGGATGAGAACGGTGTCCAGCACAACGCCTTTGAGGAAAATCTGACCGGCACCCGTGCGCTGATGTACGATGACATTGGCGTGCGCCATGTTGAGAGCTTCGCCTACGTCCACAATATCAAGGTTATCTGAGGAGGAAGACTGCTATGAAAAGAGCACTGTTTGATACTGTCACCGTCCTGCCGTTTGCCAGCGGCAATGTGGTTGACCGCACCGGCTATGAGAGCGCCGTGCTGGCTGTTACTGTGGAAGCATCCCAGACGGCCACCATCAAGGTCGAAACCGCCGACAGCACCGCCGGTCCGTATGAGCCGGTCAAGGACAGCCGCATCTTCGTTGACAACCCGGTCAATGAGGATGGCGAGGCCGTCATCGAGAACGAAGCCGAAGCTCAGGCTGTGGCGAACCTCGACATTGACCTGATTGGCTGCAAGTCCTGCGTCAAGATCACCGCCACCAACGGCACTATCGGTGCGCTGGCGCTGGGTGATGCTCCAACTGCCCGGTCAAGGAAAGTATCTGATGGAGGGCTGCATGATGGCGAGAATGTTCAAACCGCCCAAGTCCGCCCCGCGCCCTGCTGAGAACAAAGCAGTTCATGCAAAGGAGCGGAAGACCGCCGCAACCCCGCCTGCGGCTTCGCAGGAAGCCCCGGAAAAGGGCGCTCAGTAAAGTTCCCTCTGATGGGGGAAAGCCTGTCAGAGGGCTTTTATTTGGAGGTGTCGTGTTGGCCGTAACACTGAGAGAAAATGCCCTCACCACTCTGGATGCCCTGAAAACCTCGCTCGGCATCGACCCGGAGGAAGAAGATGCACAGCGGGACGCAACCCTTGTGCAGCTTATCAATGCGGCATCTGCGTGGCTGGAAACTCAGCTGGGAAGAAAGCTGGGGAAAAGCACCTACCGGCAAAAATATTGCGGTACTGGAACGCAGATGTTGTCGCTGGAGCAGTATCCCATTGTCAGTGTGGAACGTATCACGGACACGTTCACCGGGGAAACCATTACGGACTTCGATTTCAACGAAACCGGCGAGATCGGGGTTCTGTTCCGTGAAGATGGATGGACATACCGCGGGCACATCGGCGGGCTGGCCTATGACTACATTGCCCCCAGAAAATATCTGGAGGTGCAGTATGTGGCCGGGTATATTCTGCCGAAAGATGCCACCGAAGACCATCCGGCCACGCTCCCGGCAGATCTGGAAGCCATTGTTTGGTACATGATCGCCCAGCAGTGGGCCATCATTGAAAATGATGCCGCCGGGCTGTCGGCGTTCTCTATCTCCGATGTGAGCTGGACTTTCGATAAGAATATCAGCGAAACATGGCAGTCCGTGATTTCAAAGTATCAGCGGTGGTAACATGAAAATCCTTAAAGATGGATTTCGCGCAGATATGGAGCGCATCAAGCGGGAGCTGACAGCACTGCAAGGCGTGAGTATTCATGTGGGCATTCTGGGAGACGCGGGAAGCGACATCCTGATGATTGCCGGTGTGCATGAATATGGAGCGACGATCAGTGCGAAGAATGTCAAGCATCTGGCTATTCCGTTAAATATGGAAGCAAAGAATGCTGGCAGTCCCCGCAAATTCAATGACCTGCGGTTTATTCCCATTTCTCCCGGCTATGGCTTTTTGGTACGCGACAGAAAGCATCCCCAGAAAGCCCCCGGCAGGAAGAAGCAAGGAAAAACATGATGCAAAAAGCATCCGAGCGGCGGCGAAGAAGACCCGCGCCCGAATGAGGACTACGAGTGGATGTATATGCTGGTGGACAGTGTGACCATCCCAGAACGCAGTTTCATTCGAGCGAGCTTCGACACCGGCAAGGCCACGCTGGAAAATATCTGCAAAGAAGCTGTGGACGGCATCATTTTGAAAAATGGACGGCTCAGGAGGCGGCAGACTACATCGGGCGGTGGGCGGTCGAAATGACCCACGACTACTTCAACACGAAGCTGTCACCGCCAAAGTCTGCCACAACGCAGTTGACCAGCACCCAGTATCAGCCCCTGTTTGATACCGGGCGGCTGTACAACAGCATTTCGTACAGCGTGGAGGGTATCTGATTTATGAGAAAATGGAAAGGGCCGCAGATCCCGCGAAGCCTGCTGCACAGTATGTACGAGGTGCATACCGAGGGCGGCGGCTATGATAAGGAGCAGGGCGGACAGTGGAAGCCGGGAACAACGGTCGAAACTGCGTTTCAGGGCGTTGTGATGCCGCTGAACAATGAGGATTTGCAGTACATTGACAGCGGAAGCTATACGCTCAATGCTCAGAAAGTCTATACGAATGGGCATACCCTGCAGGTGGGCGCTCAGTTCCGGGATGGGTTTGACGGCCAGATCTATACGGTCAAGCAGGAGCTGACCCACGGCCCTGTGCATTCGATGAAGCGCTACATGGTTGAGAAGAAAGGGGAGAGCAACCCGAAATGAATTTCAGGGAACTGCGGAACCGTCTGATCTCAAGCCTGTGGGATTACATTGGATGCCCGGTCATTCTGTCAAATCAGGTTCAGCCGGAAGCTGAGCCGCCGTTCTGCATCTATACGGTAACTGCACCGTATATCCCGGACGGCGGCATGGGTGACTATGAGATTGCCGATGTTGCCGAGGGTGTGAAAATCTCTCGGATGGAAATGCCATCGGCTACATTCTCATTCACCTTTTGCAGCCAGAACCGCACTGCGGAGAATGGCTCTGTGGTGAACGGAGAAGATGAAGCATGGTCGGTCGCTGATAAGGCAATCAGCTATTTTAAGCACGCAGGGCAGGATGATTTCCTTGCACTGGGCGTGGCGGTGGTTGATGTGGGCCAGGCACAGGACCGCACAACGCTTCTTGTGGACGAAGCCGCCCGGCGGGTCGGCTTTGATGTGCAGATTCGGTATACCCGCATCGATGAGCGCGAAACCGCGTCCATCGAAAAAATCAAAATTTAAGGAAAGGACTGAATTGGATGAAAGATATTCAGGTTTTTACCGCGCTCGATGCAAAAACCGTGGCGGCGGAAAAGCTGGACATCCTGCTGCTCTCGACTGAGGGCGCAGCTGACATGGCAACGTACAATGACCTTGAAAAGCTCAAGGCGGCATTTCCGGGGAAAAAGGTAGCGGCCATGGCGGACAAGATGTTCAATCAGGATAACACCCTTGCAGACACGCTTATCCGCAAGGTGCGTGTGGCTGGCATCGAAAATCCGCAGAATGTGGGCGGCACTGCGTCCCGCATTGAAATTGCATTCGGCGAAAATATGCCGACCGAAACGCTGGAAGCCAGCACCGCCTACTATGCCAAAATCGGCGGCAAGGTTGTGGTGGAGATCACCACCGGCGAAGAAGCGCCGGCGGATTGCGCCGGGCTGGCAAAGCTGTTCGCAGGAACGTCCTTTGAGGAAGATGGTGTGGAGTTCACCGCTGCTGTGGACGACAATACCGTTACCTACACCAGCACCACCCGCACGGCTGTTTCTGGCTATGCGGAGAGCATCAGCCTGTACAAGGATGCAGACTGCTTCGAGGATATGGGCCTGAGCGGCGCTGTCGTGTCGGTTTCCGTAGGTAAGGCGGATACCACTAAGGCCGAAAACCTCATTGCCGCCATCGAAGACCTGCGCGACCACAACGATGACTGGTACTTCATCCTGACCGATGTTACCGACCCGGCCTGCGTGACTGCTCTGTGCAAGTGGGCGGAAAGTACGGAACCCACGGAAGCAGCGCTGGGTGCCGGTGTGGAAGATCACCGCAAGTTCTACTTCGGCCAGACCAACGACAAGGAATATGTCAACGAGTATGGCCGCAGCGTTGTGACCTATGCTGATAATCTGGCCGAGTGGGTGGATGCAGCATGGGTCGGCAGTGTCGGTCCGTTCTGGCCGGAGAGCGTCACATGGAAGTGGAAAGTGCCTGACAACGTGAGCGTTGCGGACCTCCGCGACAGTGAGCGCGACCTGCTGGAGGAGAACCGCGTCAATTTTATGACGGCGGAGTATAAGCACGAGTACATGAAGAACGGCATCTGCGGCGATGGGAATTTCATCGACAATGTGCTGGGCGCTGACTACATCACTCATCAGATCCGCGAAAATCTGTATAAGATTTTCATTGCCAATAAGAAGATCGCCTACACTGATGATGGCTTTGCACTGGTTGCGGCCGGAGTGTTCGCGGCACTCAACCGGGCTGTGGAACTGCACATTATCGCAACTGACCCGGAGGATGACACCGGCGTGTATACCGTTGTGATCCCCAAGCGGGCAGATGCAACCGATGAACAGGCCCGCAACCGCCAGATGCCCGACATCAAGTGGAGTGCCCAGCTGGAGGGCGCTGTTCACAGCGTCAAGGTCAATGGCACCCTGCGCGTCACCCTGAATGGCTAAGAAAGGAGGAAGCTGTCATGGCAAGTAATATCGAAGTTGCATCCTATGATCCGAAAAAGGTGAACTTGGTGCTGAACGGCAAGATCCTTACCGGCTTTGCTTCGGACTCTATGATCACAATTGCCCGCAACGAAGACACTGTTACTACGCAGGTCGGCGTAAAGGGCGATGTGGCATACAACGAAAATGCAAATGAGAGCGGCACCATCACTGTTACGCTGATGGGTACTTCGTCCAGCCTGCCGTATGTCCGCAGCCTTGCGCTCAAGCGTAAGGAAGTCTCGCTGATGATCGTTGATGCCAACGATTCGGCATCGGTCAATGTGGCAGAGGAACGCTGCCGCGTCATCAAACCGCCTGACATCACTCGCGCAAAGGAGATCGGTTCTGAGTCGGTCAGTATCTTTGTGCCGTCTCTGAATTATCGTTAAGCTATGGCCGGAACAAACTGGCCAGAGCGTCCAAAAAGTTTATCTGAAAGGGGCTACCGAAAATATATGGCTAAGACTAAGGAAATCACCATTGGTGAGCAGAAGTTCACTCTCCAGAGCGTTTCGCCCTCGTGGTACTACGACTTCAACGATGAGTGCGGCAACACCGGCAACGGCAAGCGCAAGAGCGCAAAGTACATGGACGGCATGTTCAAGAACTGCGTTGTGGCACCCGCAGAGGTCAAGGCAAAGGGCATGGAGTACTTCGATGACAACGAAGACCTGAAGACCGCTGAAAAGCTGATCGCCGCCATCGAGCAGTTTCTTCGCAGCTGAACTGGACATTGCCATCGCTGCCCACAAAGCCAAAATCAACAAGGGCTTTTGGTGCATGGTGTGGTCTGGGAATGGCGTGACCTACACAGAACTGCGTCAAATGGATCTGGCGGAGTACCAAGAGTGCCGTCAGGCCAAACGCCTGTGGGTAGAACAGTGGCGTGACGAAGCAAAACCAAAATGAAAGCCGAACTCTTTTCAAGAGCCGGCTTTTTGTTTTGCGCATCGGGAGGTGAAACCACATGGATGATGCGCGCAACCTGCAATACGGTATCGGTTTTGATACTGCTGATGCTGAAACCTCTGTTGAGAACCTCGGTGAAAAGGTTGAAACCCTCGAAGAAAATATTGGGGCGGTTGAAGTTGGGGCACAGCAGATGGGTGCATCTGCGGTTTCTGCCTGCCAGATGGGGCAGGGAGCGGCCGAGCGCTTCACCGGGGCTGTCGGTGATGCTTCGGGTGGGCTGGATGATATGGCTTCCAGTGCATCCGAAGCAGGCAATGCGGCCCAAAAGGCGGCGGGTCATTGGAACATGACCGCAGAGGGGCTTAAGTGGGTGGAAGAAGCCGCTCAGGCTGCAGAAGCCGCCGCTGAGAGTTTCCGTGATGAAATGGATGACTCCGGCGGTGCCGCCGGGCGCTTTCGGGCGCAGATCAAAAAAACGGCTGAGTCGGCGCAGGACATGGGTGCCGCATTCAAGGGTTCGATGGCCGATGGCCTTGATGCCGGCCAGAGCATTGCGAAGTCTTTTCGGACTGGCGTGACCGGGGCGATGGATTTTACCAAGAAACGGGCAGAAATTTTCGCCAACAACATGGTCCGAAATGCGAAAAACATCAGCAAGGCATTCCAGCACCCCATTAAAATCATCCGCAGCGGGCTGGTGTCCGCACTTCGCCGGGCAAAGAAATCTGAGGATGAAACCGCAGACGGCGCGGACGATGCCGGAGATCATCTTGCGGAAATGGGTGCCGCCGGGGAAGATGCCGGCAACCAAATCAAAGAAGCTATATCCGGGGCGGTCAAGGCTTTTGTTGGCTTTGAAGCCATAAAAAGCGGCATCGAACTGCTCAAGCAGTTTGGTGCGGCGGCGGTGAGCGCATTCTCTGATGCCGAAAGCACTTCAAAGAAATTTGGCCGCTCTTTTTCCGAGGAAGCGGCCGCATGGGCGGATAACTACGCTGACGCAGTGCATCGGAGTACTGCCGAAGTCCAGAGTTTCATGGTCTCCAACAAGGCCATGTATAACGAGTTAGGCATTACGGCTGCTGCGGCCGAAAACCTCTCTGAAATGACAACCTCGCTGGCGTATGACTTTGGTAATGCGTTCAGCATGGACGATTCGGAAGCGCTGTCGCTCATCCAGAGCGCGATCGGTGGCAGCACCGATGCTCTGAATGAGTACGGGATTGTCCTCGACAAAACGGCCTTGAAGAACAGCGCCGCAGCTCTTGGGCTTGGCACCAATATTGATGCTCTGGATGATGCCGCAATGGCTCAGGTCAGGCTCAATGCCATACTGGAGCAGAGCGGCGACATTCAGAAAGCCGCGGTCGAGCAGACCGGCGGTTTGACGAACTCCATCAAATCGCTGAAAGGCGAAATGGCTGACTTCATGGCCGATGCCGGAGAAAAATTTTCCCCGGCGCTGGAAGATATGGTCGGCGTTTTTCTGGATGAATGGCCGGAACTGGAGCCGACACTACTTGAATTTGTTGGAATTCTGGCAGATGGGATGAGCGCCGCGGTGCCGGTCATTTCCAATCTGGCACAGAGCATTCTTCCATCCCTGATTTCCACGCTGGGAACTCTGTTTGATGCAGCTGGGCCAGTCCTGAGCATCATCGGAGATCTGGCACAGGAAATTTTGCCGCCGCTGGCTGGAATTATCAGCGAGTTGGCGGCGAATGCGCTTCCGCCTTTAAGAGATATTTTCGATGAGCTGAACTATCGTGTGGTTCAGCCCCTGATGCCTGTGTTGCAAGAACTGGCCGAGGATCTACTCCCTGTCCTCGGTATGGCTCTTGGGTCAGCGGCGGATATGGTTGGCCCTCTCGCAGATGCGTTTATGCCGCTCCTGACAGACATTCTCCCTGTGTTCGGCTCGTTGGTATCGACGCTGGCCGGGTCGATCATCCCGCCGCTGACCGATATTTTGCAAGTTGTGATTCAGGCACTACAGCCGATAATTCGGCTCGGCCTGCAAATCGTAGAAAATATCCTGCCGGTGGTGACCCCGCTCATCGAAGCGGCGGGTTCTGTGCTGTCCGGCGTGGTCGTGCCGGTGCTGGACTACATTTCGCCGGTGCTGGGGGTAATCGCCGATGCACTCGGCGTTGTGGTGGGCTGGGTAAGTGATTTGCTCGGATTTTTCACCAGCGGCGTGAGTGCAGTGGTCGATTGGTTCAGCGGGCTGTTCGGCGGGGCAAAGGACAGCACCGATGCCGTGCAGGAACTAACCGGCGCTGTCAGCGATTTGGACGGTGCTGCTGGCACGGAAACCTCGCTGGCGGTTGACACGTCGGAGTATTCCTCCAGCGTTTCACAGGCTTCCCAGCAAGCGCAGGAAGCTGTTTCTGAGGCAGCAACCGCTGCCCGCGAAATCTCCAACGAGAATTACGGGCAGATGGCAGAGGATGCAGAGACTGCCTATGCGAGCATGACCCTTGATGCAGAAAATGCTTGGGACCGCATGGAAAAGGCGGCATCCGAGGGCGCAGAAAACATCATCGGGTCTATCCAGAAAATTTTGTCTGCGGCTGATGCTGTCAGCGGCATCAATATCAATCTGAGCAGCAGTGCGAACATTCCGCACAATGCTGATGGCACAGATGATTTTGAGGGCGGCTGGACACACATCAATGAGCGCGGCGGCGAAATGGCATATCTGCCGTCCGGCACCGCAATTATCCCGGCCGACAAGACAGATGAAATTATCAACAACTCTACCAGCAGTTCCAGCGTAACCTATGAGGATCATTCTACTTTCTCTCCGACCATCAGCATCACGCTGGGCGGGGAAACCACAAAAGCCGATGCTGAAGAAATCGTCCGCCGGGTAAAACAGGCGATGGAAGATTTCTGGCAGGAGAAGAAAGAGGAAGAATATCACGAGCGCACCCTGCAGGGAGCGTATGCACAGTAGGGGGTGATTTTGTGGCATACACCATTACAGGCGAAAAGTGCGGGACGGTCCGCCTTGACGCTGAAAAGACCGGCGTAGTCGTAACGGAAAGCGTCCAGCGCAGCAGCAAGGTTACGTCAAACCCGGTGGAAAAGGGTTCCGACATCAACGACCATGTTATCAATGATCCGGTGGTCTTTTCCATTACGGGTGTTTTTCTTGACGAAGATCAGTCCGATATTCTGGAAAGAATGTGGAAAGAAAAAGACGTAGTTGAGTATACCGGGCGCACCCGGATCTCTGACTGCGTTATAACCTCGTTCAAATCCGACATAAGCGCTGACAATAAAAACGGCTCAAAGTTCACCGTAAGCCTCAAGGTCATCAACCGGGTATCCGCAGAGTATGTGGCAAGCGGTGAGCAGATGATGTCCGCACAGGATGCCAACGCTTCAAAAAAGGTCAGCAAGTCGCAGACAAAATCGACTACGGCCGATGGTCTGCATACAACGGTGTCCCAGACTATTTCCTCCAGCGCGTATTCCTCTTATGTCAACAGCTATGCGAACAAGGCGGCAAGCAGCAGCGGGCCGTCTGGCCGCACGACAAGGGCCTACAGCGCAGCGTAAAGGGGTGAGAAGCTATGGAGGGGTTGAAACTCATCGACCTCGGAAATGAGGTCAGCTATATTGATGTTGACACGTCAAAGGTGCCTTATACGTTCTCCGTCAAGCTGGGCGACAGGACGTTTGCATTCAGCATCCGCTACAATGAGGTAGGCGGTTTCTTTACGGTAGATCTGTCGATTGCCAGCACAGGTGAAGTGCTGGTGTACGGTGATATTGTGAGATATGGCCGACCGCTGTTCAACAGTGTGGAAGATGAGCGCTTCCCGGTGCCGGTCATTATGCCGTTGTGCCTGACCGGCGACGATATTTCAGAGGTCACATTTGAGAATTTCGGCAAAGAAGTTCGGCTGTACCTCTGGGAAAGGAATGCAGCGTGAAGTTCTGGAAGCGCCAAGCGACCCTGCAAATCGGGTCGAAGCGGTTTGGCATGGATGATCTCTATTTCAAGTTTACGGTGCCCTTTGAGGACAGCGAAAAACTGGGAACAGCGACCATCGAAGCCTATAACCTGTCTCCGGCCACCCGCAACAGCATTAAAAAGGGGATGCCGATTATCCTCAATGCAGGATATGAGGGGGACATAGGTGCTATTTTCACCGGGAAAGTTTCACAGGTTGCGGACAAGCACAGCGGCACAGAGGTCATTACCACGATCGCGGCCGCTGAAGCTCTGGAAGAATGGCTCTCGAAAGAGGTCAACAAAACCTACACCGCCGGGAGCAAAGCCAGCGCCATAGTAAAAGACCTGCTCAATATTTTTGGGCTTGAGGTTGGAACGATGGAACTGGCGGTGGATAAAGAATACCCTCGCGGCAAGGTCTGCAAGGGCAAGGTGAAAAATGTCCTGACGGAGATTGTGACCTCTGACTGTAAGAGCCGCTTCCTCATAAGAAACGGCATTGTTACCATCAATGACCCCAAAACAGGCACGAAAACAGGATACGTCCTCAGTGCTGATCGGGGCTGTTACAGGCAGCGGAAGCCACGGACCGCACCGAAACAACAACCCGCCAAACGACCGTCAAGGATGGAAAAGAAAAGCAGGAGGTCACCTATAAGCGGGAATGCCTGCTGAACTACCATCTGGCCCCGGCGGATGTGGTGAAAATAAAGTCGGATACTCTGAATGGAAACCACCTTATCAAAGGCGGTCAGCATACAGGATGCCCGGATGGCGACTGGAAAACAACGATTGAGGTGAAGCCTGTATGAACGGCAAAAGAGAATATGACCTGAGAGATCAGGAGCGCCGTGAACAGGCGGCCAATGTCCGCGTTGGAGCCTTGTGCCGGGTGGAAAAATTTGACCCTGCGGCCATGCGGGTTGATGTGCAGCCGCTTTCCAAAGCACTGGATGCCGGCGTGTATCGTACCCAGCCGCAGATTTTGTCTGTCCCGGTCGCGCTGGTTCGGGGCGGCGGCTTTGTCCTGCGCCCCTGCTACAAAGCGGGGGATGTTGGGGTGCTGCTCTATATCGACCACGATATTGACCGCATTGCGGCATCTGGAGAAGAAAGCGAGCCGAACACGGAACGCAACCACTCTGATGAAGATGCCGTTTTTATCGGTGCATTTGTGCCGGCATCTAACCCGCTGTCTGGACTGCCGGACAACTGCCTTGTGATGGCGACCGAGGGCGGCGGGATCTATGTGGCAGTGAAACAGGACAAGGTGGAAATCAAGGGCGATGTGGAAGTTCAGGGCAAAGTTAAAGTCCGGGATGACGTGATTGCCAAAACGATAAGCCTTGTCAACCACAAACACACGGACAGCAGGAACGGCAACACGTCGGCCCCGCTGCCCTGAGGAGGGGAAGAATGGCAAACATTACTGTTCTGGCATTGGATCCTCAAACAGGAGATTTGTGCTTTGATGCCAATGGGATGCTGATGCTCCGTGAGGATGCAGAAGCGATCGCGCAAAACGTCAGAAACAATCTTCTGACATGGAAAGGCGAATTTCCACTCAATACCGATCATGGAACCGACTGGGAACGTGTTGTGCAGCAGCCCCGCAGTGAAGCGGTGGATGAAGCGGACAGCGTTGTGCGGTCGAGCATTTTTCAGGAACCGTATGTGCAGGAAATCAGTTCTCTTTCCATGACGGCCGATGGCCGGGCGCTCGGTGTGGAATTTTCGGGTGTCCTGTACAATGGCGAAACAATCAGAGTGGAGGTGAACACTGGTGGATGAATACGGATGGGGCCTGACCTCAGCTGGTTTCCGCCGCCCGACATACAATGAACTGCTGGATGCTCTGGAGCATAAAGCGAGGGAATTGTTTGGGGCAACGGCGAACCTGACCGTCAGAAGCCCTCTCGGCCTGTTCCTGCGCATTTTTGCATGGATACTCAATATCCTGTTCTCTGTGCTGGAAGATGTCTACAACAGCCGCTTTGTGGACACAGCGGTTGGCACCTCGCTGCTGAACCTCGGTAGAGCCATCGGCCTACGTGTGCTGTCTGCCCAGAAAGCCAGCGGCTATATCATGGTGACCGGCCCGCCGGGGGTCATCTTACCGGCGGGATGGCTGGTTGAAACCGCGGCCGGCATCCAGTTCTTTGCTGTTTCGGATACTGAAATTGGTGCGGATGGCACGGTGATGGTGCCTTTCCGCTGCACAAGCACTGGGCCGGACGGCAACGTGGCTGCGGGGACGATCACCACCATCACAAATCCTGGATCGGTCGCAGGTATCACGGCGGTGACAAACCCGGCGGCTTTTACTGGCGGTAGAGAACGTGAAACGGATGAAGAATTCCGCGACCGCTACTATGCCAGCGTGGACTATGCTGGCGGCGTGAACGCGGACAGCATCCGTGCCGCCCTGCTCCAGAATGTTGATGGCATTATGGAAGCAAAGGTGTTTGAAAATGATACTGACGATGTGGATGACTACGGCCTGCCGCCGCACAGCATTGAAGCTGTTGTTTACGGCGGTCTGGACAGCGACATTGCGCAGATCATTTACAAAGAACTGGGTGCCGGCATACAGACGACCGGCCAGAAAGTAATTGAGGTCATCACCGCTTCTGGAGCAACAAAGGCAATTCACTTCAACCGGCCGCACCCGGTACCTGTCTATGTGAAAGTGGTCGGGCTGTCTACCAGCGGGGACTTCCCCCATGATGGAGTAGACCAGCTCAGAGCGGCTATTGTCGCATACATCGGCGACAACGAAAGCGGCGGGGTGAGCATCGGCGAAACCTTGTATCACCAGCGGCTTCCGGCGGTGCTGTACAAGGTTCCCGGTGTTTTGGATTTCGATGTGCTGATCGGTACGGATGCGGAAAATCTTCAGGCGGATAACATCCCGGTGGATAGCCGCTCCAAGGTTGTCACGGATGATGGGGATGGTGACCATCGATGCGTGAATACGGCTATCTTGAAAAGATGCTGGACATGCTGACAGATCCATATACCCACCGGGATCTACAGAATGTACCGAAAAAACCGTAAG
>ENA-OQJN01000546-OQJN01000546.1-human-gut-metagenome-genome-assembly--contig:-NODE-546-length-14984-cov-2.984384_pt1 | contig 14984 bp, 20 predicted proteins | sample MGYA00242610_ERZ504777 | MGnify/ENA primary metagenome ERZ504777 (study PRJEB26092, sample SAMD00036350) | human gut metagenome | host: Homo sapiens | study: EMG produced TPA metagenomics assembly of... | reverse complement strand
CGGGATTACCCCTGCAACTGTTAGTCTGATCACTGCAGAAATGCTTTCCGATCACCTGATTCAGGAAGTCGGTGAGGAGATAGATCTGCAGGATAAAGTTGGACGCAAAAAAATCCTACTTTCCATCGCACCTGAACACTCCTATTATATCGGTGCCGAAATATCCGAAAAATTCTTTTCTTTTGTTCTGACAGACAATATCGGAACCGTATACCAACAGGATACTTTTTTTCACAACCGACACAAACCAATAAATGCAGATTTTTTTATGCAACATCTTTCCGTTTTTATAAAAAAAGTCTCACACAAACAGCAGATTCATGCGATTGGAATCGCAATTCCGGGACATTATACCAAATCAAACAACCATGTGATTTTAACAAACAATGCGTATTGGAAAGATTTCAACCTCACAGAAATTGAAAACCGTGTCCCAGTTCCCGTCTACTTTTCCAATAACGTCCACTGTATGGCAAGAGCAGAATCTCTTTTCTATACCAAACCAAATACCGACAATAGCAATTTCCTGTTTTTCCATATAGGAAGAGGCATTCACTGTACCCATATGTATCACGATGATTTATACGGAAAACAGAATTTTAAAATTGGTGAGGTAGGACACATGACTGTTCAGCCTGACGGCGAGTTATGTGAGTGTGGGAAACGAGGCTGCCTGCAGACCTATGCCAGTGAGTCCTGGCTCATCCGCAAAGCAAGGCTACTCTACCAAAGCACTCCCTCCACTTACCTCCACCAGCTTGTAAAAAACGAAAACGAGATTACTCTGCAAAACCATACTGAATGCATATGAACTAGGTGATGACATCATCGTAAAGCTAATCTCTGCCGCAATCCAAAGTATTGCTATCGCTATCACCAACCTAAATATGATTATCGACTCTGACAGAGTTTTCATTCACGGAGAACTGTTCGAAAGCCAACAGGCCACTGCCCTTTTAAAAAGCCGACTTGATTTTGAACCAAATTTATTCACACTACCTTCCAACCAGCAGATGATCGTCAAATCATATTCACCTTATACAGGAGCTATCGGTGCATCCGCTTTTTGCATTTACCGTGCTCTTCTTCTCAAGGAATAAAAAAATGCCGAAAGCTCATTTCGAACTTTCGGCATTTTCCTATTCCTCTTTAAATGGATTCTTCTCATGTGGTCCTTTCAGGATCCAGAGTACAATGATAATCCCCACGATATACAAAATGTTTACAAGAACTGTCGGATTATCTCTCAGCAAAAATACAACGATCACAATAGCTGCCAGAGAAATTAAAAGCTGAAGTATTGTAAAACTTCTCTTTTCCCTTGCCTCTTTGATGCTCTGCATCATCTCCAGTCTTTCATGCTCCATCTCCAGATACTTCATCAAGTCCTCATCTTTAATCCTGGAAAGAATCTGTTCTTCTCTGGACGCTGCCGCTTTTTTCCTTGATCGGATAAAACTTCTCTTCGGTTCCGGCTCAGTTTTTTCTTTCTGCTCCTGTATCTCCACCGATTGTTGAATCTGTGTCACTGTCTCTGCAGCCTTTTTCTCTGTCGGCTGAGAAAGTATGGTCTGCTCTGTTTCCATCTTTTTTTCTTCCGCTACTTTGGTTTCTTCTATATCTTTCGTTTCTTCTGACACGTTACTGCCTCCTTATCCTTCGGTCATTTCTGTGTCCATTATACCCTGTCTTCCTTACAGAAACAATCATTTCCGGATAATTTCTCGCTCTTTTCCTCAAACATCAGCTTCCACTCGCATACAAACTGCTCTTTCTGAAAGCAATACTGTTTTCTAAGTTTCGGTCCACAGCTGTTTGATCCGATTCCATTCTGGGCGTAATCCAGGCAAACAATCGTGCTTCCGCTCTTTTCCAGTTCAAAATGATGTGCTTTTCTTGTCAGTTCTTCCTGTGTATATGGTGATACTGAAAAGAAACGAATGCGGAGAAACGACTGTTACGCTCTGTTCTTTGCTTGTCAGCTTCACATAGTCACAATCTGCATGGCTCCCATTTTCCTGTGGTCTGATGTAATCTTCGTGCATCTCATCTACTGATGATCGATAAATCCCATGACTGCTTGCCCTGCATTTATCCACATAACTCTCCTGGGGCCCCATTCCATAATATTCCACCTGATTAAATTCCTGCTTCAAAAAAAGCCGGATTCCGAATCTTGGGAGCTCCGGAAACTCCATTTCCTTTTTTACACGCATTGTTACACAGATTTCACCCGTATCAAAAACCTCCCACACTGCATCTACATCCAACACTTTCTGCAGTGAAACTGCCGCAACAGACAGAATACTGTGAAGAACCAGTTTTTGATTTTTCTCGTTTCCACTGTGTATTGTACGCTCTTCCCAGACTTCTGTCATACCCGGCTGCAATCCATTTTCGTTTTAATATTCTGTCATTATCTGTAGGAGCTCTCCATATATTCAGCTCCATAGGAGCATCCAGAATCTTCTTTCCGCCTACGTTCAGTTCTTCAAACATTCCGGTCAGTTTATTGTAAACATATGTAAAATCATCTGACTTAATCTGTATATATCTGTCCGTTTCTGACAGCTTCACTTTTCCTTTCGGTGTTTTGAACGTCTTAAGCAGTGTCACAGCTTTCTGATTTCTTCCATCCTCATTTTTCAGAAGAATCTCATCAAACCCCAGGATCGTTCCCTGCGAGATCAGCTCCGTATCCTGGCGTTGATGATAAAAAATCTTCAAATAACACTTTCCAGTCTCCGGGACAGAAACATCCACATACACCTCTTTGCACTGACGTGGTAAGATGGATTGCGTAATTTCAACCTGCCCCCTTCCAAAAACATCCCCATCACAACTGACTTCGTAACTGATGTAAAATATAGGATTTCAGATCCTCTTCGTTCATATAATTTTTCAACACCAAACAGCCGCTTTCCTGCTCAAAAGAAACAACTCTCGCCGGACGGTACACATTTTGATATTCCAAAAGCCCTGTGTGCGGCGTTCGATCCGGATATACCAGACCGTCCATGCAGAAATTTCCGTCATGAACTTCTTCCTTATGATCGCCGCCATAAAAATACATTGCTTTCCGTTTTCCGCCTGCCCTTTATAGATTGCATGATCACACCATTCCCATACAAATCCACCGCAAAGAGACGGATACTTGTAAATCATCTGAAAATAGTCTTCCAAATCCCCGGGACCATTCCCCATCGCATGACAGTATTCGATCAAAAGAAACGGCTTATCCGGTCCTTTCTCCATATATTCCTCAATCTCTTCCAACTCAGGATACATTCTGCTGTAAAGATCAATATTGGAGTAATCATATCTTCTCCTGTCACTTTTATAAAGAGCACTTTCATAACAAGTCAGCCGGGACGGATCAAATTCCTTTGTCCACTTCAACGCTTCTTCAAATGTACATCCGTATCCACATTCATTGCCCATGGACCAGATTACAACACAGGGACGATTTTTCTCTCTGTACACGCAAAGCCTGGTGCGGTCCATCGTCGCCGGAATAAACGCAGGATGATCCGCAATCCGTTCATTCCATCGTTTGCTGATATTTTCCCAACTGGAATCTTCCAGATATTGTGACTGTGTTCCATGACTTTCATTGTCTGCTTCTGCGATCACGTAAAATCCATATTCATCACACAACTGATAAAAATAAGGTGCATTCGGATAATGGCTGGTTCGAATCGCATTGAAGTTATGCTCTTTCATCATCTGCAGATCTTTTTTCATCTGTTCCATTCCGATTACAAATCCGGTTACCGGATCGGAATCATGACGATTTACCCCTTTGAATTTGACCGGAACCTCATTTGCATAAACTACTGCATCTCTGATAGAGATTTCCCGTATTCCAATTCGGTCAACAATCACTTCTCCTGTGTTTTCCAGGACCATTGTATACAAGTATGGCTGCTCCGGATTCCATAATTTAGGGGCTTCTATTTTCAATACCACCTGATGCGTATATTCCCCATCCGATATTTCCTGCAGTCTCCCGGATACGCACAACACTCCTTCTTTGTCATAAATTGCAATCTTCACAGGCGCTGCTTCTTTTAAGTACTTTGCCCGCACAGTAATTTCTGCGTTTCCATCCACAATCCTGGTTGTTGTGAAATAGTCATATATGGCATTATCAGGCCGCTGCAGCAGATACACATCCCGAAAAATCCCACTCATCCGAAATTTATCCTGGTCTTCCAGGTAGGTGCCATCACACCATTTTAAGACCAGTACTGCCAGCGTATTGCTTCCGTTTTTCACCAGATCTGTAATGTCAAACTCTCTGGAAGCATGGGACACCTGACTGTATCCTACATATGTTCCATTCACCCAGACATAAAGACAGGAATCCACCCCTTCGAAATTTAAATATACATTTGGTGCATCTTCCTTCTTCTGATACTCAAATGTCCGCACATATGCCCCGCACGGATTTTCCTGTGGAACATACGGAGGATCCAACGGAATCGGATATCTCACGTTGGTATACTGATACGTATCATACCCATAATTCTGCCACATTCCGGGGACATTCACTTCTTCAAACCCGTCAAGTGAATATCCTTCCTCGTAAAACGCATCCTGCAGATCGTAAATACTGTCAAAATAACAAAATTTCCATTTTCCATTAAGCAAAGTCATCCGATCTGATTTTTCTCTGTTCTCCACCAACGGTCCCATGTTGCAAGAGGCCGGAATATAATAGGACCGATATGGCATTGTATTTTCATACATTATATTCAAATTTTCATAATGTCTCTGAATAATCATACTCATTTCTCCTCTACCGTCTGATATGGTTTAATCTCTCCACTCATAAAATGTCTCCTGCAGAGCGGTACATACATATCATTGGCTCCAAGCGCGATCTGCGCTCCGTCCCTTACCATTTTTCCATCAATAACTCTGGCATTGAAATGTGCTTTCTTTCCGCACCAGCAAATGATCGGAAGCTCCTCGATCGCATCAGCCAGCTCCATCAGCCGTTTTGATCCTTCAAATAAGACACCTCTGAAATCTGTCTTCAGCCCATAGCATAAGACCGGAATATCATACTGATCACAGATCTCGGCCAGCCATTCCACCTGTTCAGATGATAGGAAATTTGCTTCATCCACCAGGATTGCATCATACGTGTCCGGCTTCATCGTAAACTCTTCAATCAATTCGCACTTCGCCTGTAAGCCAATGCGTGACTTCACAATATATTCTCCGTCTCTTGTATCCAGTTTTGGCTTCAAAATAACCGGACGTCTCCCCCTCTCCAGAAAATTGTAGTGAACCATCAGCAAATTTGCCGTCTTGCTGCTGCCCATAGCTCCGTACCGAAAATATAGTTTCCCCATTTTAGTTTTCCCTTCACTTTTTTGATTTATAATAACATAAGCTTTAGTGCTTGCTCCTTCTCGACTGTGTCCAATTTCGGTTGGATCCCCCCCTTTTTTTCTTTATTTTATCATGAAAAAGGGAATAAAAACACATGTTTTGTGCAAATTTTATTTTTCAAACACACTCTAGTCAAAAAAGTTGAGTACTAAACCTTTTTACCTTTATAATGATGAGCCTATTATCTCATATATGATGATTTTGAAAAGATACTTTCTATTTTGCGGTTACGATTGAACGGTGCCGCTTTTTTTCTGTAATACAATTTTTCCTGTTCCAATGTCCCCTTTATGGCAGTTTCATAAAGGACGACATCTTGCCCCTTCAAGTCTATAGATCCCCCCTCTTTTGCGGCAAACCATCCCCGCACAGGTATTAGTAATTTTAATGCCTTTTTACCAAGAATATAATTGGATATTACATACTGTACCAGATAAAAAATGTACGCTGCCACAACGCTATAGGAAATATTTTTTAGAAATTCACTATGATGAATAAACCATTCAAATCCTGGCAATGCCGGTATATCACAGCAATAGCTCCCTGCAAAAATACTGAGCAATGTAAGAAATATAAATATACATCTATCTTTTGATACATTTCCTAAACCTTTTCTTAAATTATCATATATACTACACATCTTCACCTCTATAACATTTCATAAAACTCATATTATGCCGAATTTCGGCACAAAAACATAGGAGATATCTTTTGATATCTCCCATACACTACATTGTCTCTTTTATTTTCAAAATCTCTTCTTCTGTTTTTCCTGTAATCTCACAAATTTCAGAAATCGGATAATTTTTCTTCAGCATAGAAATGACTGTTTTTTCTACCCCTTTTTCCATGCCCTGCTCGATACCTTCTGCTTTCAAGCGTTCCAATGCGGTACACATATTGGTCACCTCCATCGATTTTCCCATTTCCATCGATTCTGTGGAACCTGCCATCTGCCCAATCAGAGACAGGGCTTCTGAACTGATTCTCTTATCTTTGTATCTTTCCCGGATCCCAGCAAAATTTCCTGCAAATACTTCTCGTGTGATCTCAAATGCGCTCTGCACATCTTCATTCCGAAAGGCATATCCTGCAGAATCTCTTACCTCCAGCAAATTCATTTTATAATCTGAAAAAACGGCTGCATCCTGTCTTCTTTTCGCATTTTCGATAAAAATTCATCAGGATCTGACGATTTCACATCTAATCTTTTATAATTGCGTGTATCTTTCAAGTAGCCCATGGCATCATATATCATGTGTCTCAGCGGCATTGCATAATGGATATGCTGCTGATTTTCAATCCCTAACACGACAAATTCTACCCCCATAAGCAGTCTTCTTGATCACGTCTCTTGTTCTTGATAATGTTTCCTTATAATCTTTCATCTCGATCACATCGGAAACATCTGTCCCCTTCTCTAAATCTCTGATTTTAGTATAACACCGAAAAGAACCATTTTGTAAAATTTGATTTTCATGCACATCTCATGCTCTGAATTTTCGTACAAAAATGGAGAGCTATCTTATTGATAAACTCTCCATCTGTCAGTTTAGAACTGTGTGCAAATAGGTGTGTTCAAGTAATGTGCAAATAGTCTGCAAATTACCACTTATCTATACACTCTTACACGTCCTTATACTCTTCAAAACCCGCGATTTTCCGCCGTTTCTTAGAATTTTCCTTCTTTTGCTGATTCCTCGATCGCTACTGCAACAGCAACAGTCATTCCAACCATCGGATTGTTACCAGCGCCGATCAGTCCCATCATCTCTACGTGAGCCGGTACAGAAGAAGATCCTGCAAACTGAGCATCAGAGTGCATACGTCCTAATGTATCTGTCATACCGTAAGAAGCCGGTCCTGCTGCCATGTTGTCTGGGTGAAGTGTACGTCCTGTACCACCACCTGAAGCAACTGAGAAGTATTTCTTTCCTGCTTCGATGCATTCTTTTTTGTATGTTCCTGCAACTGGATGCTGGAAACGTGTCGGGTTTGTAGAGTTACCTGTGATAGATACGTCTACTCCCTCTTTCCACATGATTGCAACACCTTCACGAACATCATTTGCTCCGTAGCAGTTTACTTTAGAACGAAGTCCGTCAGAATATGCTGTACGGGAAACCTCTTTTAATTCTCCTGTGTAGTAGTCATACTCTGTCTGAACATATGTAAATCCGTTGATTCTGGAAATGATCTTTGCTGCATCTTTTCCAAGACCATTTAAGATAACACGAAGTGGTTTTTTACGAACCTTGTTCGCTTTTTCAGCAATACCGATTGCACCTTCTGCGGCTGCGAAAGACTCATGTCCTGCGAGGAATGCGAAACAGTCTGTCTCTTCTTCCAGAAGCATTTTTCCTAAGTTACCATGTCCAAGACCTACTTTTCTCTGGTCTGCAACAGATCCAGGGATACAGAATGCCTGAAGACCTTCTCCGATTGCAGCAGCAGCGTCAGCAGCTTTTCTGCAGTCTTTTTTGATTGCGATAGCAGCACCTACAATGTAAGCCCAGCATGCATTTTCAAAACAGATCGGCTGGATTCCTTTTACCTGATTGTAAACATCCAGTCCAGCATCTTTTGTGATTTTTTCAGCTTCTTCGATAGAAGCAATTCCGTAGCTGTTTAATACAGCATTGATTTTATCAATTCGTCTTTCATATGATTCAAATAAAGCCATTTTAAGTCCTCCTATCGCCTATTCCTGTCTTGGGTCGATGATCTTAACTGCATCATCCACGCGTCCATACTGTCCCTGTGCTTTTTCCCATGCTTCGTTTGGTGTATCACCTTTTTTAATGAAGTCTGTGAATTTACCAAGGCTTACGAATTTGTATCCGATAATTTCATTATTCTCATCCAGAGCGATACCTGTTACATAACCTTCTGCCATTTCAAGGTAACGAGGTCCTTTTGCAAGAGTTCCGTACATTGTACCAACCTGAGAACGAAGTCCTTTTCCAAGATCCTCCAGTCCTGCACCAATCGGAAGTCCATCTTCAGAGAATGCACTCTGTGTACGTCCGTATACGATCTGCAGGAATAATTCTCTCATAGCTGTGTTGATTGCATCACAGACAAGGTCTGTGTTCAGAGCTTCGAGAATTGTTTTTCCCGGAAGAATTTCAGATGCCATAGCTGCAGAATGAGTCATTCCTGAACATCCGATTGTCTCAACCAGTGCTTCCTGGATGATACCTTCTTTTACGTTCAGTGTCAGCTTACATGTTCCCTGCTGTGGAGCACACCAGCCTACACCGTGTGTCAGTCCTGAGATATCTTTAACTTCTTTTGCCTGCACCCATTTTGCTTCTTCTGGGATTGGAGCTGGTCCGTGATTTGCTCCCTGAGCTACCGGACACATCATTTCTACTTCGTGTGAATAAATCATGTTAAAACTCCTTTCAACATATGTAATTGTGTATTATTTGAGGTTTCCCTCTGCGGCTTTGATAAATTCTTAACGCCGTATTCGTTTACATTCTCTCACAAATTCCGACATTCGTCAATTATCACTTTCTATTTTTCCAGATTTTCCAGTGCTTCCACAAGCATTTCCAATGCAGTTTCCACTGTATGCTGCCTGTTTTCCATACGGTTTCCATCAAAAACACATCTTTTCGCAGTTGTCTTTCCGTTCACAGAACAGCCGATATAAACCAGACCTACCGGCTTTTCCTCTGTTCCTCCTCCCGGTCCCGCAATTCCCGTAGCGCTTAGAGCAGCCTCTGCTTTTGCCGCCTTTGCTGCTCCATTCGCCATTTCTTTTGCTGTCTGGGAACTGACTGCTCCATAACGCTCTAATGTCTCCGGGGAAACGTTTACAAGACGTATCTTCGCTTCATTGGAATATGTGATATACCCTTCATTCAATACGTCAGATGCCCCTGGAACATTCACCAGCGTTGCTGCGATCAGGCCGCCTGTGCAGGATTCCGCTGTAGTGACTGTCATTTTGTGTTCAGCAAGCAATTCCACCACACGCTCTTCCAATGTCGTCTGCGCTTCATTTTCCTTCATTTTTAAAAGCCAGTCTGTATACATCTTACATGCCTCCGTTGGTCAGTACCTGAATATTTTTTGCCACATAATCAATCAGTGAAATGATCGTAAGTGCCAGTGAAATCCAGATCAGTGCCTGCCCGATCACATCAAAAGCACCACCCAGATCCATGATCAGTACAATGACCATCGCCATCTGAAAGACTGTCTTGAATTTACCCCAGTAGCTTGCCGCGATCACAATTCCATTGTCAGACGCCACCAGACGGAATCCACTGATAATAAACTCTCTGGCAATGATCACGATCACGATCCATGCCGCCAGACTTCCTTTTTCGATCAGACAGATCATTGCTGAACATACCAGCAGTTTATCCGCAAGCGGATCCATAAACTTTCCAAAATTTGTGACCAGATTATATTTTCTGGCAATTTTTCCATCCAGCAGATCGGTCAGACTGGCCACCACAAAAATCGCCAGTGCGATCCATTTGTTCGCCACTCCACCAAGATCTGTCAGCATAAACAGCACAAAAAACGGTACCATCAGCACTCGCAGAACCGTCAGTTTATTCGGTAAATTCATCAGATAAGACCTCCTATCAAATCATAATCCACTGCTCCCGATACTTTTACCTTTGCAAAATCACCGGACATCAGTTCTTCCTCTGTGTTAACAAAAATCAAACCGTCCACATTCGGCGCATCTCTGTATGTTCTTCCCACATATGCATTTTCATCTGCTACTTTTCCTTCGATCATCACAAGCACTTCTTTTCCGACCATATTTTCCGCAGTATCAAACGCAATTTCCTGCTGCAGTTCCATCAGTTCAGCCTGGCGTTCTTCCTTGACTTCTTCCTCGATCTGCCCTTCCATCCTCGCAGCTGCAGTATCCTCCTCCGGAGAATAAGTAAACACACCGAGTCTGTCAAATTCCATCTCATCCACAAACTCCATCAGTTCCTCATGCTGCTCTTTCGTTTCTCCCGGGAATCCCGTGATCAATGTGGTGCGAAGCGCGATATCCGGAATTTCTCTCCTGAGCTTACTGATGATATCTATCAGTTCCTGTTTTGTCGTTCTTCTTCCCATACGTTTGAGAATCTCATCATTGGCATGCTGGATTGGAAGATCCAGATAATGACAGATTTTTGGTTCTTCCTTAATCGTCTGAATCAGTTCATCATAAATTTCTTCCGGATAACAATATAAAAATTCGAATCCAGCGGATTCCTGAAATTTTACACAGCTCTCTCAAGAGTTTGTGCAAAGATTTTTCACCATAAAGATCTTTTCCGTACAAGGTTGTCTCCTGTGCAACCAGAATCAGTTCCTTTACCCCTTGTTCTGCCAGATATTCTGCTTCTGACAGGAGCTGCTCCATCGGCACACTCCGGAAATTTCCACGGATCTTTGGAATAATACAATACGTACAATGCTTGTCGCACCCTTCTGCGATTTTCAGATACGCAAAATGACCGCCCGTAGTCACCAGACGTTTTGTCTCCACTTCCGGAAGGAGATCTGTATCGGCCAATGTCAGTGTATGGTGCCCCTTTAGTGCCTCGTCAATCGCATCTAAAATCTTGTCGTATGCAGTCGTTCCAAGCACTGCATCCACTTCCGGGATCTCATCTAAAATCTCCTGACGATAGCGCTGTGCCAGACATCCTGTAACAATCAGGGCTTTTAATCTGCCCTCTTTTTTATATTCTGCCATCTCCAGAATGTTCTGAATACTCTCCTCTTTGGCATCGTGGACAAAACAGCAGGTATTGATCACGATCACATCTGCCTGTGTCTCTTCCTCTACCATCTGATATCCTCTGGATGCCAGCATCCCCAGCATCACTTCTGTGTCCACCAGATTTTTATCACACCCGAGGGAAATAAAAAGTATATTCATATTTCATTTTTCTCCTTTTTTCAACAGTCAGAAAGGCAGATACCATATGGCATCTGCCCCTTATCTTCTCTTTCTATGCCTATTCCTCTTCTGCGTTTTTCTGCCAGAATCTTGAGTTCGCCTGCATTCATCTCTTCAATTGCAATTGACAGAGGTTTCTCTCCTGCCTTTGCATGTACCATCGGAAGATCTCCGTCAATCAACTGTCTCGCTCTTTTGGACGTTGCCATAACAATGGAATACCGGCTGTTTACAACCTTTGATTCCCCTTCCTCAACGTCCTGATTTACGACCTTCATCAAATCTGTATAAGATGGATGTAACATATTCTATCTGTCTCCTTTCACATTCCCTTTTAAATCCTGTTTCATACTCTGAATAAAGCTCTCATTACGGAAACTTCTTTGATGCTCTCCCTGGATGATCTTATGCATCTCGGATACACAGACATCCAGATCATCATTAATCACCAGATAATCATACTGATCCATGTACTCTGACTCCTCCACTGCCCTTGCCAGTCTGGACTCGATCACCTCCATGGTCTCTGTCCCTCTTCCGACCAGACGTCTGCGCAGCTCTTTGGCAGACGGCGGCGTCACAAACAAAAGCAATGTGTCCGGAAAGCGTTCCTTTACCTTGAGCGCTCCCTGAATCTCAATCTCCAGAATCACATCTTTTCCCGCTTCCAGCTGCTGTTCTACATAGGTACGCGGTGTTCCATAATAATTTTCCACGTATCTAGCATACTCTATCAGCTCTTCTTTCGCAATCTATTTTTCAAATTCTTCGGTTGTTTTGAAAAATATTCCCTTCCGTCCACTTCTCCTTCTCTTGGATTTCGTGTGGTGGCAGAAACAGAAAGTGCATAAGTTTCCTCATAACGCTTCATCAATTCTTTCATCAGTGTTCCTTTTCCTGCCCCTGAAAATCCAGATACAACGATCAAAATCCCTCTCTGATTCATCTCTTTAAAATTTCTCCTTTATCTCCTGGTTATTCAATATTTTGTATCTGTTCTCTGATCTTTTCAATCTCTGTCTTTAGTCCGATGGCATAATTCGAAACTTCAAGATCATTCGCCTTGGATAAAATCGTATTCGCCTCCCGGTTCATCTCCTGTGCGATGAAATCCAGCTTACGCCCGATTCCCTCCGACTCTTCCAGTGTATTTCTCATATGTGCGATATGACTTTTCAAACGAACAACTTCTTCATCCGTACAGATCTTGTCCGCAAACAGAATCACTTCCGCTGCAATCCGGCTCTCTTCAACCTGCGCGTCCGCAAGTAATTCTTTTACTTTTTCTTCCAGCTTTGCACGATACTCTGCCACAATCTGAGGAGAACGTGCTTCCACCTGTTCCACAAGTGATTCCATACCGGAGAGCTTCTGAAGGATATCTTCTTTTAAGTGAGAACCTTCCAAAACTCTGGTTTCCACAAACTGTCCAAACGCTCCCTCCAGCGCCTCTTTGAGCCCGCTCCAGAGAATCTCTTCATCCTCTGTCTGCTCTTCCATTGTAAGTACCTCCGGATAGTGGGACAATGCAGATACTTTCACATCATTTGCAATGTGAAACTCCTCGCTCATCTGACGGAAATAACGCATATATTCCGCTGCCAGTGCAGCATTATACTTCAGCATCATCTGCTGCTGTGACAAATCCTCACAGGAAATAAAAATGTCTACCTTCCCACGGTTGGCATACTGCTTTAAAAGCGTACGGATCGCCGTCTCAAAAAAATTCAGCTTTTTCGGCATCCGGATATTTACATCCAGATATCTGTGGTTCACACTTTTTAACTCTACCGTAAATTTTCTGGACTCTTTTTGAATTTCACATCGTCCAAAACCTGTCATACTTTTTATCATGTCTTTGTCCTCTGTCATTTTCTTGAAATTCTGTTACCAGTATACTCTTATTTATGCTGTTTGGTCAAGCTTTCACTCCAGAAATTCCCGATTTCAGGTACCACTTGTCCGAATTCTGTGATACAATAATCAAGTTAAACGAAACCAACCAAAAGAAAGGATTTTTTATGGCTTTTGACGGAATTGTCGTGGCCAATCTGGTCCACGAATTAAAAGAACAGCTTTTAAACGGAAGAATTGCAAAGATCGCACAGCCGGAGGCAGACGAGCTTCTGCTGACGATCAAATCCCCTAAGGGACAGAGACGGCTTTCCATTTCTGCAAGTGCATCTCTTCCGCTCATATATCTCACTGACGCGAATAAACCAAGTCCCATGACTGCTCCCAATTTCTGTATGCTTTTGAGAAAGCACATTGCAAACGGCAGGATCGTGGATATCTGGCAGCCCAAACTGGAGCGGATCATTCATTTTACAATCGAGCATCTGGATGAGCTTGGCGATCTTTGCCGCAAGGATCTGATCGTGGAGATCATGGGCAAACACAGCAATATTATTTTCTGTACTTCAGACGGAACGATCATTGACAGCATCAAACATGTCTCCGCCCAGATGAGTTCTGTCCGGGAAGTGCTGCCCGGACGGGACTATTTCATCCCGGACACCATGGAAAAAGCAGATCCGCTCACAATTTCAGAAGCCGAGTTCCATACCCTGCTTCGTGCAAAGCCAATGCCGGTATCCAAGGCAATCTACACCAGCTTTACCGGGATCAGTCCCGTCACTGCTGAGGAGATCTGTTTTCTTTCCAGTATAGATTCAAGGCTTCCGGCCTCAGAGCTTTCCGCAGATGTCTGTGTACACTTTTACAATCAGTTTTGTATTTATCTCTCCGCAGTCAGGGAAGGTCAATTCTCCCCGTCTGTATACTATGACGGAAAAGAGCCAAAGGAATTTGCATCCCTTGGCTGGAGCATTTGCATGCATTACCACAGAGAAAACTTTTTCTTCCATCTCACACGTGTTGGAGACTTATTATGCAACCAAAAACCAGATTACCCGTATACCGCCAGAAATCTGCTGATCTGCGCCATATCGTACAGACCGCTCTGGAACGCGCCAGAAAAAAATATGCTCTGCAGATGCGGCAGTTATCCGATACCGAGGATCGGGACAAATACAAAGTATACGGCGAACTGATCCATACTTACGGCTATAATCTGGAACCAGGTGCAAAAGTACTGGAGGCTTTGAATTACTACAACAATGAAATGGTAAAAATCCCATTGGATACCACAAAAACTCCGTTGGAAAATGCACAGCGCTATTTCGAAAAATATAACAAACAAAAACGTACCTTTGAAGCATTATCCGCGCTGACCGAAGAAACAAAAGAAGACATCACATACCTGGAATCCGTCAGCACTGCTCTGGATATCGCACTCAGTGAGGAGGATCTTGCAGAGATCAAGGAAGAGCTGATTCATTCCGGTTATATGCGCCGCAAATTCACCAAGAAAAAAGTAAAGATCAAAAACAAACCACTGCACTATCTTTCCAGTGACGGATATCATATTTATGTCGGAAAGAATAACCTGCAGAACGACTGGCTGACCTTCGAATTTACAGTCGGCAATGACTGGTGGTTCCATGCAAAAATACTCCGGATCTCATGTTGTTGTCCGCACCAACGGAGATGAGCTTCCGGACCGTACATTTGAAGAGGCCGGACGGCTTGCCGCTTACTATTCCAAGGCCCGGGCGGAGAAAAAGTAGAGATTGACTATATTGAG
>ENA-OQJN01000544-OQJN01000544.1-human-gut-metagenome-genome-assembly--contig:-NODE-544-length-15032-cov-2.158202_pt1 | contig 15032 bp, 17 predicted proteins | sample MGYA00242610_ERZ504777 | MGnify/ENA primary metagenome ERZ504777 (study PRJEB26092, sample SAMD00036350) | human gut metagenome | host: Homo sapiens | study: EMG produced TPA metagenomics assembly of... | reverse complement strand
CGGATGGGTATGTCCATGGCCTCCTGTACCAATAAAAGAGTTGACATAATGGGTGTAATCATTCATTTCATTGCCCTCAGAATCACATGCGGTGAAACACAATAACCCTAGAAGACAGCCGCTTAAGAGCATGTTGATTTTCATAGTTCTTTATTTAAAAATTATTTCGTTTCCGATGAGATAAATATATTGTTATCATCTACTTTCTTATAATTGAAAGGAATAGAGTTACGCAAAGAATTCAGCACAGACTCTATATTATCTTTCTTTTTCAGCACTCCTGAATAAGTATTGGTACTGTCTACATCCGGTGAAAGGATAATCTTCACCCCATAGAACCGTTCCAATGCTGCCGCAATCTGGAAAATAGATGATTTTTCAAATGGAATCAAATCATTATGCCAGACTATCTCCATCTTGGGATCGACCTGTTTTACCTGCATCCGCCCTGTCACCCTGTTTAAAACAGCCTTTTGTCCCGGTAACAAAGTAATTCTGCCTTTATCTGATTTATCTTTTACCTCAACTTCCCCCTCTACCAGAGTCGTTTCAGCAAAACTGTTATCCGGACGGCATTTTATATTGAAAGAGGTTCCCAAGACCCTGACATCCATTGCCTGGCTTTTTACCGTAAAAGGTTTCTCATGATTACGTGCCACTTCAAATAAGCCTCCCCATCCAGATATACATGACGTTCTTTACCTTCAAAAGCACGCGGATATTTTAAAACAGACGACTGGTTCAACCATACTTTTGTCCCGTCAGGCAACAACATCTCACGCACTTGTCCATGAGCAGCCGATGCTACCACCAATTCCTCCGCTTTATTCCGGAACCAATAGGCCAATCCCGCAGCCAGCACTATCACGCCCACTATAGCAGCTGCATAACGCAACACACTCCTAAGCTTGAACACCTCCTGTCTCTTTTGATTTTCCTGTTCCAATCTTCTACCCAACCTGCGCTCTGCCTTCGCTACCAGATTTTCCTCCTCAAAAGGGGAATTTACCTAACTGATAAATCTCCTCCATACGGAATAACTCTCCGGCATTCTCATCAGATTCTTTCATCCATTCATTGATAAGAACAAAATCCTCCTCCGAGCATCGGTTTTCCAAATACCTGATAATAATATCTTCGTTAAGTTTACTCATCTTTTTCCCTATTCATATAGTAAACAATTCAACTTGTAAAAACACTTAGCAGTTTTGCTGAAAATATAATCAATGACAATAATAAATGGCTGAGACGTTCGCGCAAAAATTTCAAGGCCTTATACATATGTGCCTCTACGGTACGTAAAGAAATACCAAGAGTATCAGCAATTTCCTTGTTTTTCATATCATGAAGATAACTCAGTTTGAACACCTCCTTACATTTATCCGGCAATTCATTAATCGCTTCAAAAATTTCCTGACGTAATTCCTGATTCTCTATCTTTTTAATAACTTCAGCATGATCCGGCTGGTAATATTGCAATTTTCGTTCATAGATTTCTATCATTGCCGCACTGTAGTTGTTCTCTATAACCTGATGCTTCAATAAATTTATAGCCTTGGTATATACAGAACGATAAAGGAAAGCTAAAATCTGCTCTCCTATGACGACTGAATCTCTCCGCCTCCACAACTCCACAAAAACATCCTGCACTACATCTTCGGCTTCTTCGGTACCGACCAGCCGTGTCGCATAAAACAACAGCTTAGGATAGCATTGACGAAAGACGGCCTTATAGGTGTCATCAAGTTCCTCGTTCATATTATATAATTCACCTTTGTATGAGGAGGGAGCCAATGTTCCAAATAACGATCCAATCATCTACTGCAGGGGTAGAAAGCTTCCGCTCATCATACAATTTTCACGCAGATTCAACCCGCCTCTACAGCAAAACGATAACAACAAATATCACTTTTAACTCACCTCCTGTACAATTCTTAATAAGTTGAACCAATTATTATCTATACCAAATATTTCCCGGTTCCGGACCCATTTCAAATTCTACAGTAGCACCGTCCATTATTTGCCGGTGTGTGATATAGCTCTTATCGTATGGTTGCCCATTTACTTTCACCGACTGGATATAGATATTTTCACGACTTACTCCAGGGGCCAGTACTGTGAACGTTTTTCCATTATCCAAATGCATCTGTATTTCGGAGAACAACGGCGTACCAATCTCATATTCACCACTTACCGGATTGACAGGATAAAATCCCATAGCACTGAATACATACCAAGCAGACATCTGTCCACAATCCTCATTACCACACAGTCCGGCAGGTGCATTGAAATAAAGGTCATGCATGACCTGCGCCGCATACTTCTGAGTTTTCCAAGGCTGACGTACCTTATTATATAGATAAATCACATGATGGCTAGGCTCATTACCATGAGCATACTGACCAATCATACCTGTACTGAAAAGAGGCAAATCTGCATTACTAGCCGGGATATAAGTAAACATACTATCCAACTTTTCTGTAAAACGATCCTTACCACCAGTCAAGGCAATTAACCCCTTAATATCCTGCTGTACAGACCAAAAGTACTGCCAACCGTTACTTTCACAAATATGGGCAGTGTAGTCATCCGGGCTGAAATTAGGTTGGAATATTCCTTTATCATCTATCGGCTGCATGAAGCTTGATGCCGGATTGAACACATTGCGATAATTCTGAGAACGCTTGTAGAATTCGTCCGCTAATTGAGTCCTCCCCATCTTCCGGGCCATTTCGGCTATGCAATAATCATCAAAAGCATATTCTAATGTCTTGGAAAGCGACCAATTTTCCGCATTATATTCATCCTTTATATTATAAGGTATATATCCTAACTTTTTATACAGACCAATGCCGCGATAATTATCCAAATTAGCAGTAGTCACACAAGCCTCCAATGCCTTCTCAGCATCAAAATCACCAATACCTTTCAAATAAGCATCAACAATAACAGGCACAGCATGGTAGCCAATCATCATATCAGTCTCACTTCCCCAAAAGTTCCATACCGGCAAACGTCCGTTCTGTTCATAAAAAGCAATGAATGATTTCACCATATCATTGACACGTTGAGGTTCCGTATAAGTAAATAACGGATGTGCGGCACGATAAGTATCCCACAATGAAAAGGTTCCATAATTCACCCAACCATCCGTCTGATGAATTTTCTTATCGGGACCATAATAAGACCCGTCCACATCACTGTAAATAGTCGGGGCAATCATAGTATGATACAATGCTGTATAGAAATTGACCTTATCGTCCTTGTTGTCACCTGTTATTTCTATTTTTCCTAGCTGGCGGTTCCAATTATCTTTAGTTTCAGCCAAATATTTATCGAAATCATTGTGAGGTGCCTCAGCCGCCATGTTTTTAGCGGCACCTTCCATGCTCACTCCCGAAAGAGCAGTACTCAGAACAATCTGTTCTCCTTTTTCCGTATCAAAATTAAAGCGGGCGATATAAGCCGTACCTACACGTTTACCTTTCAAAGTAATGGCAGTAGTATCCATCTCTACCGAAGCAAACGGTTTTGGAGAAACGAGTACGAAAATACACATGCTGGTCTCTTGCCCATCCTTCAGAAAAACGATATCCCTGAATAGTGCATGAGTCAATTATTTCAATATAAGAATCATTGGTAAAATCCCAATTCATCGCTTTCTTCAGATTCAGAAAGACAGCCGACTCCCCTTCAGGAAACGTATAACGCTGGATGCCGCAACGCTCTGTAGCAGTTAATTCCACATTGATATCATAATCTTTCAGCAACACGCGATAGTAACCTGCTGAAGCCTCTTCATCCGCATGAGAGAATTTGGAATAGATGCCTAAAGGAGCTTCCGCTTCCTGATAAGGCAAAGTAACAGGCATAAAAGAGATATCATACAAGTCTCCGGCTCCCGTCCCCGACAAATGGGTATGACTGAATCCGGCAATCGTACTGTCCGGATAAAAATAGCCGGAAATACGGTCCCATCCGGGCAAGCCGTTATCCGGACTAAGTTGTACCATTCCGAAAGGCGCTTGCGCTCCCGGATAAGTATTGCCGGTAAAATCGGTTCCGATAAACGGATTCACCAATTGGGTATAATCGGTTAACGGCTGGGTTTGTTTATTGGATACACAGGCTCCAAATGCCACTAAAGAAATGAATAGCGCGAGAACAGGTGTTTTCATACTTAAGAGGTTTTTCATTATTACTTTGTTACAAAAATACACATTATAATAATACGAACAACCTTATTATGAAAAACACTTAGCTTTAATTCATTATTTTTCGTATTTAAATAGTAAAGAAGGGATTCTTTCACCTTTTCATCCGAAGTTACAATCAAAAATTCACCGCCTCTTTTATCATACAGAAAGCAATAGGTCTTATAAAGAGCTATACCTGCTATCTCTTCCCAAGGGAATGTCTGTTTCAGTTTCGCCTTGTCATATGTCAACCCTTCCGGAGTTATTTCCACCCAAGTCTGCCCTGCAATACTCCGCTTATAAATTTTATTTAGTCTGACAGGCAGCATAATCAAGATATAGATAAGACACAAGAACCAAATCAGCAGCGGGCTGAACAGGCTTTGCTCTTCGGGAACAATATAGTGCCCTGTACACAATGCAATACAAATATAAATGATAAACAACAAAGAAAAACTGAAATGACGGATGTCCCACAATTTATACAAAGCATACTTTTTCAGGCTGATATTATAATCACAAACCACGACACCTGGTTCCCGTGTCAGTTTGCTTTTCGGTATGCTGAAGATACGCAATATCTGGATTCCCCGCTTCACGCCGTACCCGAATAATAAAACCATCACACCAAGATTTATCAAGATCCACCACCACAATGATTCGTTTGCCAAAGCCGGTTGCCCGACAAGCACCATTGATGCAAAAGTGATACCCGCCACCAATAACAACATACTACAAATTACAGTTAAAATCCATCCTCTTGTTTTCATAATAACCTTTTTACTTTATTCCATGACGGGAAACAAAGATAAAAGATTATGGCTAGATAACAAATAAAGAGCCGTCGAATTATTAATCACAGACCATATTATACATAAAATTGCCTGAAAGCAATCTTATTTGCCATTCCTTCACACCTCGAATTTAAATTGTTGTTTGGTTAGGAAGTTAGAAGTTTTTTCGTATGTTTGTCGCAAATATTAATGAAAAACACATTTCTATCTATGAAAAAGAGTGATATTCTGTTCTTTTTATTTATAATAGCATTGTTTCTGCCCTTTTTTATTAGTGATACCATTTATGAATGATACAAATCTTTCAATGCAATCCATGGTATGGTTATGAGTTTTGTGAAGTTCGCCATTCTAGCTACTTTGGGAGACAAAATTCATCTCTTCCCTACCCTACCTTTCCAATACTTTCCCTACCTTTGTGCCATAAGTACGTATGACAAATACCAATATGGAACAACAACAATCATCTTATAAAGAAAAAGAACGTATAGACCTTCACGAGCCGCGACGCTTCAAAGTTATCATTTTCAATGACGACTTTACTACAATGGAATTTGTTGTAAAGATATTAACTACCGTTTTTTTCAAATCAACGATGGAAGCAGAAGCTTTGATGATGCAGGTACATAAAAGTGAATCGGCCGTAGTAGGCATCTATACGTATGATATCGCCCGGTCAAAAGTACAAAAAGCCACCCGTATGGCTCGTGAAGAGGGATTCCCTCTCCGACTCACGGTTACACCGGAAGAAGAATAAAAAATCAAGAATAAGATATGGATATACCAAATACCGATTCGGTGAACTACGCTTTCGCTTCTGCGCAGAGCCAAGCGATGCAATATCGGCATGAATTTATCACGCCCGAACACTTATTGAGCGCATTGCTGAAACAAGTTCCTTTTCAAAAAGCATTGGCAGAGTGTTTTTGTACCCCGGAAGAACTGTCCCAGTCCATTTCCGAATATCTGTCAAAAGAAGTGGAACGAGTTCCTCAAGAAATAGAATATGAATTGGAAATTTCAGGTCAACTCTCCGAGCTGCTGCAATATGCCTATATGACAATCAGCCATTCAAGCGCAGAAGAAATGGATGTTCCTCATCTGGTACAAGGAATGCTTCAACTGGAAGATTCATGGGCTGGCTATCTGTTAAAAAAAACAATGGGCGAAGATATGCCGGAATTCCTCAGCACCCTCATTTCAAATTACGAGCACATGAATCAGTTTCAAGAGGAAACTTCCTCTGAGCAAGAGAAAAGCGAGCCTTGGCGTAACTATGTTACCTGCCTCAACGAGGGCCTGCAAGACCGGAATCCGCTTATAGGCAGGGATGTGGAATTGGAACGCACCATTCAGGTTCTCTGCCGCAAAGAAAAGAACAATCCTCTGCACGTGGGCGAACCGGGAGTGGGAAAAACCGCACTGGCCTACGGACTGGCCGCACGTATAGAAGCAGGCAATGTTCCCGAACGTCTCACAGGTTGTCGTATCTACGAGCTGGATTTAGGCAACTTATTGGCCGGTACACAATATCGGGGTGAGTTCGAGAAAAGGCTGAAAGCCATTATGGAAGGAATACGGAAAGAAGGACACGCCATTGTATATATAGATGAAATACATAACCTGATAGGCGCCGGACGGACGGGAGACGGTTCGATGGATGCCTCTAATATGCTCAAGCCTTATCTGGAAGGAGGAGAGATCCGATTTATCGGCTCCACTACTTACGAAGAATTCAACCGCTATTTTTCGCGTAGCAGAGGATTAGTACGGCGTTTCCAACAGATTGACATACAAGAACCGGGAATCGAGGAAACCATCCACATAGTGGAAGGGTTAAAAGAAAAATACGAAACGTTCCACGGAGTGATTTATGAAGAAGGAGTGATAGCGTATGCCGTTACAGCCGCCGCACGGTACATCAGCGACCGTTTCTTGCCCGACAAGGCCATAGACCTGGTAGACGAAGCCGGTGCTTATCGTGAGACCCACCCCACAGATACAGAAAAACAAACGGTGGACAAAGCATTGATAACCGATATACTGGCACGTATCTGTAAAGTGGATGTACTTGCCATGAAGGAAGAAGACAATGCCACATTAGAAACCTTGCATGAACGCATCAGTGCAAAGATATACGGTCAGGAAGAAGCTGTCTGCCAAGTGGTGGAAGCCGTACAAATGGCCAAAGCCGGGCTACTGGACGAAAAACAAACCAACTGGCAAGCCTTCTCTTCGTCGGCCCCACCGGTGTGGAAAGACAGAGGTAGCCAAAGTATTGGCTTCCGAACTAGGTATCGCCCTGCAACGCTTTGACATGAGCGAATATACGGAAAAGCATACAGTGGCCAAACTCATCGGCTCACCTGCCGGATATGTAGGTTATGAAGACGGTGGACTGCTGACAGATGCTATCCGCAAAACTCCCAATTGTGTGTTACTGCTTGACGAAATCGAGAAAGCACATCCCGATGTGTTCAATATTCTGCTGCAAGTTATGGACTATGCCATACTGACGGATAACAAAGGACGAAAAGCGGACTGCCGTCATGTGATACTTATCATGACCTCCAATGCCGGAGCGCAATTCGCGCACCAAGCCTCTATAGGTTTCGGCGGACAGGTTGCTGCTGGAGAGGCAATGTTGAAACAAGTTAAGAAAACTTTTCAAGCCTGAATTCATCAACCGGTTATCTGCAACAGTTGTTTTCCATGATATGGATTACGGAATGGCTTCTCTCATCCTAAACAAAAAGCTCGGCGAACTGAGAAACAAGCTGTCGGCGCGTCATGTAGAAATGGAACTCAGCCTGGAAGCCTATAAACATCTGCTGAAGCTAGGTTTTACCAAAGAATATGGGGCCAGAGAAATGGACAGGGCAATTGCCTCGCATCTGAAACCACTGCTTATGCGTGAAATTCTATTCGGAACATTAAAACGGGAGGCAAAGTGGAAGTGACAGCAGAGAACGGACAATTGAGCTTGCAAGTACTCAAAAAGCAACAAGCCTAAATGAAACCAGTAACTCCTCCGTAGGGGCAGACATACGAGTCAGCCCCTACAGGAGACTGTATGTGAATCACACAAATAAAAAACATTATGGTCTTTCAACTAACTCAAAAAACTTGTTTTCCCCAACCCTTACTATGGCGAGCCGGACGGACTATTGGCTGTGGGTGGTGACCTCTCTGTAGACCGCCTCATCCTTGCCTATTCCAATGGCATATTTCCCTGGTATGCTTTCCGTGAGAAACAGATACAATGGTGGTGTCCCCTGAAACGATTTGTGATTTTCCCTAACGAGATTCACATTTCCCACTCCATGCGTACCCTTATGAACAAAGGACGATACGGAGTTAGTTTTAACCAGGCATTTCATGAAGTGATTCAAACTTGCGGTAATCTGCGGATGGAAGAAGCGGGAGCATGGTTGGGAGAGGATATCATGAAAGCCTACACCCGCCTGCATGAACAAGGTTTTGCAGCCAGTGTGGAAGTATGGGAAGAATCTTGCCTGGTCGGCGGGCTCTATGGAGTCACTTTGGGAAAGTGTTTTTTTGGTGAAAGTATGTTTTCTTTGGTTCCTAATGCGTCGAAACTAGCGCTTATCTATCTGGCACAAACATTTCAAGAATTGGGAGGGACCTTGATAGATTGTCAATTTGAGACACCACACTTAAAGTCAATGGGTGGAAGGTATATAGACTATGAGGAGTATATGAGGTATGTGCAGGAACCTTTCGAGTCTCTGTAAATGTCTCTTTTTTACCAATTTTGATTATCAAATCATCAGTCTGAAATAAAATATAGGATATAGAGCTAAGATTATCAAATATATTTGCTAACTTTGTTTTCGACATTACAAACAGAACTATTTACCAAGCCTCAGAAACAATATGAAAAAGAGATTCTACTGTTTGCTACTTACCTTCTTTGCTTTGTCTTGCTCCAAAGAAGAGGCCGATATGGATGGTGACAAAATAAAGAAACAGAAAATAAAGACATAAAAATTATATTAGAAGCAGAAAAAAGTTCTCAAAACATATTTGCTCCTATTGTGTTCTACCAATCTTTTGATTTTGGTAAAGATGCACCTTGTTTAAGCGAAGTGTATGATTCCATAGTGTGGAAATCATCTCATTCCCCAAATAGTTTTAAAGTATTCAGTCATTCAAATTACGCCAGATATGTGGAAACAACATTCTTCAAATGGGCACATGTTTATTACTCACCCGGCACATACAAGACTTATCTGCTAGGTTACAAAAACAATGAAATAATCTATAGTAGTGATACAATATCCATTGATATCACAAATAAAAAAGATTTCCTAGCTTTCAATTGGAAAGACGTAACCGACTCCAGTTTTATCACAGGCTATGCAAATAATCTAGACGAATATCATCTGAGTACACAGACTCATATCCATCAAGGTATTCCATCTGTTGTGCTGTATGCTAGAAGTGAGAAATATGAAAAAGGGGGATCTATAAAAAGTAAACAGATACTGTATGACTACATAAATTCATTTTTCTCATTACCTAATTATACCGCAACCTCAGACGAATCTTTGAGAAAAGAATTCAGCACTATATTTTCATTTCAAGAAGAGAATGCCATTCCACTAAACATTTGGCTTACCCCCAAAGCTAAAATTGTACTCCTCAGAAAAGATTTCAAGGGACTAGAGAGCGAATACAAAATTTATGCCGAACCAGGAGATTTGATTTAACCTGCAAAACACAATTGTTTAACTAATGAAACATCAACTCTGTATATAGCTACATTCAACAAATAGCACTACCTCCCCAAGCTATTCAGCTATTCTGACGGATCTTAAACAAGATTCGTTACAGAGTTTTATACCCCTATTATCAATTCATACAGATTATGCACCATCCCCAAACCGATAAGTGCATAAGCATGGTGTATACATTAAGTTAAACAATGAATTATACATATAGACAAATATGGCTCATCAACTTTCCCATAATGATGAGCGTTTTAATGGAGCAATTAATCAATATTACCGATGCCGTCTTTCTGGGCCATGTCGGTGAAGTGGAACTTGGCGCATCTGCCTTAGCAGGAATATATTATCTGGTAACTTATATGCTAGGCTTCGGTTTCAGCATAGGGCTGCAAGTCATGATTGCCTGCAGGAATGGAGAACAGAACTATGCCGAGACAGGACGTACCTTCTTTCAAGGACTCTTTTTCCTTTCCGGACTAGCGCTCTCTTTATATTTGTTGATACAGGGCCTTTCTCCCTTCCTTTTGAAACAATTAATTACCTCACCGGAAATCTATCAGGCCATAACGGACTATCTGGACGGGCGCAGTTTCGGACTTTTATTTTCATTTCCCTTTCTGGCACTCCGGGCTTTTTTGTGGGAATAACAAAGACCAGGACCTTATCTTGGTCTGCAATAGCAGCCGTACTTATCAACATTCCTTTCAATTATCTATTGATATTTACCTTAAAGTTTGGGATAGCAGGATCGGCAATAGCCTCAACGCTGGCAGAAATGGTATCTTTAATCATTCTCCTTATCTATATGTGGAGAAAGATTGATAAAAACAAATATGGACTACAACCGGTAGTTGATGGAAAACTATTGAAAAGACTGTTTTACCTGTCCGTATGGAGCATGCTGCATTCTTTTATCAGCATGGCGCCATGGTTCCTGTTCTTCGTCGCCATCGAACATTTAGGAAAGATGGAACTGGCCGTATCCAACATTACCCGCAGCGTTTCCACCCTTCTTTTTTGTGATTGTCAGTTCTTTAGGAACCACCAATAGTTCCTTGGTAAGCAATCTTGTAGGAGCTGGACAACGAAAAGGTGTTTTTCCTATCTGCCACAAAATCATCAAAATGGGATATGCCATCGGTCTTCCACTGGTAGGAATCGCATTGCTTTGTAATTATTGGATTATCAGATTTTACACCAACAATGAAACACTGGTGCAACACACTGTCCCCCCTTTCATCGTTATGCTGTTTAATTATGTATTCGCAGTGCCCGGATATGTTTACATCAGTGCTGTCACTGGAACCGGAAAGACAAAAATTGCCTTTATCTTTCAAATGGTTACCATTATGGTATATCTTCTTTATCTTTACTGGCTGAGCCACTGTATATATGCACCTCTAGCGGTATATATGACAACAGAATATCTGTTTGTCATCATGTTAGGAATACAATCTGTCATTTACTTGAAAAGGAAGCATTACTAAGTTCCTTGCCACACCCTTTCTCCCGATTCATTCCGGCAATAAATAGTTATTTATAACTATCTTCAGTTTGAAAGCTTTTCTCTACTTTTGCAAACTCACCATAAAAGATAGCGTATGAATATTTTCGACATTGCCAAACAGAATCAGGAGAAAGCCTGGCAAGTTATCAAAAACACGAACATCATCCAGATATGGGAAGATGCCGGTGCAAAAATTAATCTGGTAGGTTCACTCAGAACAGGGTTACTGATGAAACATAGGGACATTGATTTCCATATTTATTCATCACCCTTGAACCTAGCGGACAGTTTTCTGGCAATGGCCAGACTAGCAGAGAATCCGTCTATCAAAAGAATAGAATGTGCCAATCTACTGCATACCTCTGAAGCCTGTATTGAATGGCATGCATGGTATCAGAATGAAGAAAACGAACTTTGGCAGATGGATATGATTCACATCCGGGAAGGTTCACGTTATGACGGTTATTTTGAAAAGGTAGCCCAACGCATTTCGGAAATTATGACCGATGAAATACGGGAAACTATTCTAAGGTTAAAATATGAGACACCGGAAACCGAGAAGATTATCGGAGTGGAATATTATCAGGCAGTCCTCCGAGATGGGGTACGGATTATAGCGGATTTAAGGAATGGAGAAAGCAGCATCCTATTACGGGAGTAGTGGAATGGATGCCTTAACCCGATGAAATCGGGCAATCAGCTTAACAGCCCCGACTCCTGTCCCAGGCGTATCGCCTCCAAAGAGTTGTGTACTCCCAGCTTACGCAACAGATTTTGCCGGTGAATATGGACGGTATGAATACTGATACATAATTTATCGGCAATTTCTTTGCTTAAGAATCCTCGTTGGATGAGGCGTAATATCTCCATTTCACGTCCGGTAAGACTGACAACCGGATTCATTATCACCACACCGGGTGAAAACATTTCTCCATTTCTCAGATTCAGAACAGTACATTCCACCTGTTCTGATTCTTTCTGACCGGGGGCCATACTCATATTCCCTATAATGAGCCATGCTTTTCCGTCATGGCTCTGTTCCAAAACTTGATGCCTGCTTGTTACACGCACATAGTTACCACGAGCATTGAGTATACGAAAACTATATACATTACAATAGTCATTCCGATGTTCCAAAGGCTGGTTATAAATGAACTTCCCCAGCCTGACTTGCAAGTCTTCCAATAGGGAACGATCATGCGGATGAATACGCGACTCCAGATAATCACCCTGTTTTTCCAATGTTTCTATCTTGTGCCTGTCATACCCCAACCAATCGACAAAACCCGTAGAAGCATACGCATAACATCCTTTATATACATCCACCACGAAAGAACAGCCGCCATTGATTCTAGATAACTTCCGGAGCATGGATTTATCCCGTTCCCATACTGCATAATCTATGTTTTTGCAAGACAAATGTTGCTTTGCCCACAATTCCTCACGGGTGACATCTGTTACACTCATATTCTTACTCTTTATCAAAGTAGTACTTCAAGAGGATAGATCTTCTCAGCTTACTCACTTACTTTTGTCAAAGTAAAACAGTCAATATCCGGAGCCCAGCAAAATGAACTTCCCATACGTACCTTATTATACCCTGCTTTCAAATGCACCGGAACAGTAATCGAAGCTATTTTTTGAGTTTCATCCGCCGACAGCGAATCAAGAAGAATCCTTTTTTCATTATTCACACAGACTTCCAGCTTACGGTCTGCTTTAGGCACATAGCGGATAGTCATTTCGTATTTACCGCCTTGCTCACTGTACACCTCTTTCCATTCTGCAAAATTCTCTTTTCGCCCTCCCAGATAGCTTACCTTCATGCCTCCGGATGCTTCATGTAACGGAACATATACGATGCTTTTCGGAGTCTTTCCCAAATCATTGAAACAAGGCAGATAAGCCCATTCCGCTTCATAAACAGTCGGTTCCAACCTCTTTTCGGACTCCATACGTAAAATCAGCACACTATGGGGAGGCAATTCCCGATTCAGAACACCCCCTTTTATCTCCGGTAAATCCTGCTGTTTCATCAGGTCTCGTACCTTAACTTTTCCTCCTAATTCCAAAATATTCATCGGAACTGTAAAGTTACAAATCGTGTCCGAAGGATTGTATAAAGCAACCGCACGTACATTACCACGCTTCCGTTCTATATCTTTCACCAACACATACCCTTCATTTTCATGCTGAACTACGTATGCCTGTAATCCTAAAGGGTCTTGGTTCAAAGCTATCAGTTCTTTATTTTTCAACAGTTTTAATGACGCCTCCGGAATGGTTGTCAGATCACATCCTATCAACAAAGGTGAACTCATGATGCACCACATTCCAAAATGCACCTCTTCCTCTTCAGGCTTTAGCCCCCGGCCTATTTCCAACATATCCATATCATTATAATGACCTTCTCCCGCATAGGCAGACAGATAAAGATTTTTATTGATAATATACTTTACTGATCCCCACTCCGGACGGATATCCGCACTGATTCGCCATGAACGAGCAATGTTTCTAGCCCAAGTACCCGGGAAAGCCCATCGACAGATATTAATAGAAACATGTCCGCAACCCAGATTATCTATAGCCTGACGAATCTCTGTATATCGCTTTTCCTCTTCCAAATTCAATTCCTGACCGGCTCCGCAATAATCAATTTTGATAAAATCAAATCCCCACTCTTTAAAATACAACGTGGCATCCTGAAATTCATGTCCATACAAACCGGAACCTATTCCGTTCATATCTTTATCCCAGATAGAACCACAAGTATTGCTTCCCGCATCCGAATAAATGCCGGCTTTTAATCCTAAAGAATGAATATGATCAGCCACCCCCTTCAATCCGTTCGGAAAACGTTCGGGATGTGTTTGCATCACTCCTCTTTCATCCCGCCATCCAAAAAAACCGTCATCTACATTCACATAGGAATAGCCCACTTCTTTCAACCCTTTCTGCACCATAGCATCCGCTTGTCTTATTATTAAGGTGTCATTGATATGAACCCGATAGGTATTCCATGAGCTCCACCCCATAATAGGAGATTCAAAAACTGTCGTATTTTGGGCGAATATGCCGGAACATAGACCAAAAGCTAAAGTCAAAAACAAATTTCTCATATTCATTAATTCTCATTTTTTACTTAAAGAAATCATCAAGAAGGTATATCTTATGATCCTAATGGTTAACAGGAAAATAAAATCAGTTTTATCATGTAGAGAGCAAAGATAACGAAAAACTCTTACCCCACCATATACTATCCCGGAATTTTTCGGCAGGCAGGATAGCGGCCATCATAATCCGGGAATTAGTTGAACTTTAAATATAAGCCAAACTGACAAATATCTAAAAATACTGATAGGAAAGATATAAAAGAAAGCAGGTAATTACATATGTAATTACCTGCCTAATGCGCTTTTAAGTAAAGTTATGTACTTTCTTTGGTGGTGCCACCAGGAATCGAACCGGGGACACAAGGATTTTCAGTCCTTTGCTCTACCAACTGAGCTATGGCACCAAGTCAGTGGTTAAGCACATAGGAACTTACTTCTCAGCACATTCAATAAAAAACCTTAGCTTCTCGTTTGTGGTTGCAAAGGTAGACATATTTTTTGATTCTACAAATTTTCTACAAATTTTCTGTGAAATTCTTTTTGATTTCAAAAAAATGCCTTACCTTTGCACTCGCAAAACAGAAACGGAATGTAGCGCAGTTGGTAGCGCACTACGTTCGGGACGTAGGGGTCGGCGTTCGAGTCGCCTCATTCCGACACTGTAAAGG
>ENA-OQJN01000541-OQJN01000541.1-human-gut-metagenome-genome-assembly--contig:-NODE-541-length-15094-cov-2.470702_pt1 | contig 15094 bp, 14 predicted proteins | sample MGYA00242610_ERZ504777 | MGnify/ENA primary metagenome ERZ504777 (study PRJEB26092, sample SAMD00036350) | human gut metagenome | host: Homo sapiens | study: EMG produced TPA metagenomics assembly of... | reverse complement strand
CCTAATAGAAAAGTTATTGCAAGAGGATTGTGAGACCGCATTCACGAACGCACGCTATGGCTTTATTTCCGGAGCGTTGCGTGAGACTTACGAACAAAATATGATCAAAGAGGCAACGAGTACGCAGATCATCGATCTATTCGTCACGCATAAAGTCTTAGGCTTCCCTATCTTTATCCTATTCATGTGGATCATGTTCGAGGCCACTTTCCGTTTGGGAGGCTATCCGATGGAATGGATAGAGGCATTGGTCGAGGTGATCGGTAATTTCGTGCGCAACCATATGTCGGAAGGACCTTTGAAGGATCTTCTCGTGGATGGTATCATCGGTGGCGTGGGAGGTGTTATCGTGTTCCTGCCGAATATCTTGATTCTGTATATGTTCATATCGTTCATGGAAGACTCCGGATATATGGCACGTGCGGCTTTTATCATGGATAAGATCATGCATAAGATGGGACTGCATGGAAAGTCGTTCATCCCTTTAGTGATGGGATTCGGTTGTAATGTTCCTGCTATCATGGCCTCCCGTACGATAGAGAGCCGTAATAGCCGGATGATAACGATGTTGGTAAATCCGTTGATGAGCTGTAGCGCCCGCCTGCCGGTTTATGTATTGCTGACCGGGGCGTTTTTCCCGAAGAACGCCAGCTTTGTGTTATTAGCTTTATATGTATCCGGAATCTTGCTGGCAGTTATCATGGCCCGTCTTTTCAAACGCTTCCTGTTTAACGAGGAGGATGTTCCTTTCGTAATGGAACTCCCCCCTACCGGATGCCTACCGGCAAATCCATCATGATCCATATGTGGGAGAAAGCGAAACAATACTTGCACAAGATGGGAGGTATCATCTTGGTCGCTTCTATCATCATCTGGTTCCTTGGGTATTTCCCCAGACATTCGGAGAGCGGAGATCAGTTTGATCGCCAGATAGCGGAGATCGAAAATACGGAGTTGGATTCTCAAGAAAAAACAGATACGATAGAGGAGTTAGAACGCTTGAAGGCAATCGACCACCAACAAAATTCGTATATCGGGCGTATCGGCCAGACGATTCAACCGATCTTGGCTCCTTTAGGATTCGATTGGAAAATGAGTGTAAGCCTACTTACCGGTATGGCGGCGAAAGAAGTTGTTGTCAGCACGTTAAGCGTATTATACACGGGGAATGCCGATGATGACAGCCAAGCCCTGTCGGAGCGTTTGAAGCAAGACCGTAACGCGGAAGGTAATTTGGTATTCACACCGCTCATAGCGATTAGCTTAATGCTTTTCGTCTTGATTTATTTTCCGTGCATAGCGACTATATCGGCTATTGTCAACGAGTCTGGCTCATGGAAATGGGGTATATTCGTTATCATTTATACTTGTGTCCTAGCATGGATCGTTTCTTTCATTGTTTATCAAACGGGGAATTTCTTTGTGGGTTTATTCAGCTAAGAACTTTCCTATGTTTTATTTAGTTATATATAGGAGGTAAATTTATAGGTATGTGGCAAGATATAGCAGTTTGCGTTATTGGTATCTCGGTTATCGGATATATCGCATATAAGGTTTATCGAATGCTTACGAAACCGAAATCCAGTGATCCTTGCTGTGGGTGTAGTGGGTGTTCGTTGAAAAAAGAGTTTAGAATGAAGGAATAACAAAATATTTTTTATATTTGCGTTATTCTAATACACCATAGGTTATGAATAACACGGCCTTACAAATATATGCCCTTTTTATCCTGCTGATCTTATCAGTAGGCTGTAAAGATGATTGGAAAAACCTTAACTTGCGTAGCGGAGAGAATGAACCTTTTTATTGGGAAAACAATAAGCTCGCAGCTCAGAGACTAGCGAAAATCATGTACAATAAAACAGATAGTGGAAGTTATGAACGTTTTAAGATCGTCCATATTTCGGATTCTCATTTATCCTCTTGGTCTCCGAGCAATAATTACGAGTTACCTATAAATCTACGACAATCCATCCAATTCGCCAATCAACAAGAACTGCGGATCAATGCGATAACCGCTACGGGTGATTTTATCTCTATTGATAAGAAAAAGAAGGCGAAAGAATATATGCACTCATTTATTCATTACCTTTATGATGAAAATCATGTCCCCACCTTTATTTGTACAGGAAATCATGATAGTAATTCCGAAGAAGAGATAGGCAGTACCTTCTTTTATAAAAACGAGATCAACGAAATATTATTCGCCAACAGTAATTATTCGAAGAATCGAAATAGTGCCGAGAATTATTACTATTCGGATGTAGCAAACCCTCAAGGAGGTACGATCCGTTTCATCGCCCTCGATATGTTAGACCAACCAGCATCCCAATATAATACTTTATCTTACGCATATTTCTCCCAGAAACAAATAGACTGGCTTATAAACACCGCATTAAAAAATGGCATGACAGACCATCATAGCGTCATTATCTTAACTCATTACCCATTTCAACGCCGTAGTGTAAATAACGATACCTATTTATGTGATGGGGATTATGTCCATTCGTGGAATATGATTCCCGAAATCATTGAAGCCTTTCGTACTCGTTCCTTATTAGAAAAAGTATATCCAAATCAATTCAACCTAGACCCCATCAATGTCAAAGCAGATTTCAGTGACCGCAAAGGAGAATTTGTCTGCTATCTAGGTGGACATATCCACTGCAACGCCTATTTTGACGTGACTGGATTAGAAAACGAAAGCACGGAACTCGTTCCACAAAAAATGATCCTTTGTACCAATCAAGCTCCAAGTGAAAAAGGCGTGGTATACAACAGGGTCATACGTGAAGAGGATAGCCTATCAAGTAACAGTTTTTGTATCTATGCTGTAGATACAAAAGAAAAGAAGATTTACATCACCTATTTCGGTGCCTATAAACCTTCTAATGATTGTAACTATCCGGAGATTCATACAATCTCGTATAATTAAAATTTACCGACCTATACAATGATAGATAAAGCCGGTTTCCTCTAACTCTGTCTTGTCATAAATATTACGTCCGTCTAAAATTAAAGGCGTGGACATCAATTTCTTGATAACAGACCAGGAGGGCATACGAAATTCTTTCCATTCCGTAACAAGCAACAGAGCGTCTGCATCTATCACGGTCTCATAAATATCTTTACCATATGAAATCACCCCCACAGGTAAACGTCTTTGAGCCTCGGGCATTGCAACCGGATCATAGGCGGAAATTACACATCCGGCTTCTTTCAACTTTTTGATTAAGACTAGCGAAGGAGCCTCTCGCATATCATCCGTTTCCGGCTTAAATGCCAATCCCCATAAAGCAATTCGCTTACCTTGTATATCTCCTCTAAAATGTTTCATTAATTTACGGAACAATATCGATTTCTGCTCCTCGTTTACGGCTTCCACCGCTTCTAGGATACGCATTTGGTAACCACTGTTGGCTGCGGTCTTCACAAGCGCCTTAACGTCTTTAGGAAAACAAGACCCACCGTATCCACAACCCGCATATAAGAAACGACTACCTATACGGGCATCCGTACCGATTCCTTTACGTACCATATTAACATCCGCCCCAACTATCTCACACAAATTGGCAATATCATTCATAAAACTGATGCGAGTAGCCAACATAGCGTTCGCCGCATATTTTGTCATCTCCGCAGATGGCACATCCATGAAGATTACACGGAAATTATTTAACAAAAAAGGACGATACAATTTCGCCATCAACTTCTGAGCACGATCAGACTCAACCCCAACAACAACCCGGTCTGGACTCATAAAATCCTTGATAGCCGCACCTTCTTTCAAGAATTCAGGATTAGAAGCGATATCAAATTCAATACTCACATCTCGCAAGGCTTGTTCCTCCTTGATCGCTTTCTTGATTTTCTGGGCAGTGCCTACCGGAACCGTACTTTTCGTAACAACCAAGATATATTTATTCATATAGCGTCCTACCGTACGGGCAACCTCAAGCACATACTTCAAGTCTGCGCTACCATCCTCATCGGGAGGTGTACCAACCGCACAAAACAGTACCTCGACCTCATTCAAACATTCTTTTAAATCAGTCATAAAATGAAGACGACCAGCTTGGGAATTGCGTGCCACCATCTCGTCTAGCCCCGGTTCATAGATAGGAACTATGCCTTTCTTTAGATTCTCAATCTTTACCTTATCCACGTCCACACAAAAGACCTCAGTCCCCATTTCCGCAAAACAAGTACCCGTTACCAACCCGACATAGCCTGTACCTACAATCGCTATTTTCATATATATCTATTACTTATGTTTATAGTGCATTTAAAAGAGATACAAAAGTAAGACTATTTCAAGAATTATACATAACTTTGGAAGCTTTTTTGGCATAAGCATGAACTAAAAAAGGAAGTCAATATGAAAATTATCTCTGAAAATCAGATTAAGGATTTAGGAATTACGCCTGCGACCTGTGTAGATTGGGCGAAAGAAAGTTTCTCTATAAAAAACAAGGCTCAATTACCCGCAAAAATAAGTGTACACCCCCAAGGTAATGACTTTTTCACTTCCATGCCCTGCCTCTTACCCCAAGAATTCTCTAGGTTTGGAATCAAGGTGGTTCATCGTATTGTAGGTGGCATACCTGCTTTAGGAAGCGATATCCTACTCTATGATTCCAATACGGGAGAACTATTAGCCCTATTGGGTGGAGATTGGATAACCGCTATGCGTACAGGAGCTGTCGCCACTCTCGCTATCCAAACATTAAAAGCGACCGATGCCACTACTTACAGTTTCATCGGCTTAGGAAATACAGCTAGAGCAACTATGTTATGTTTACTTGATAGCCAAAAAAATACGCATCATACAGTTCAGCTATTAAAATATAAGGATCAAGCGGATTCCTTTATAGAGAGATTCGGGGCTTATCCCAATGTTACATTCTCGATCATAGACAATATAGAGAATCTCATATCCAACTCAGATGTTATTATCAGTTGTATAACAGACGCAAGCAACTTGATCTGTCCGAAAAATGACCTATTTAAAGAAGGATGCCTAGTCGTGCCGATACATACGAGAGGATTTCAAAATTGCGATCTCTTTTTCGACAAGGTATATGGCGATGATACCGATCATGTGAAGGGATTCCGTTATTTTTCCCAATTCAAACAATATGCCGAGCTAGAAGACGTTTTATCAGGTAGAACGGCTGGCAGAGAAAATGACCATGAACGGATATTAAGTTACAATATAGGTCTTGGTCTACATGATATTCTATTCGCAAGTAAAATTTATGATAGTTTATCTGCGCAATCTCCAGAGATTAAGATAGAAAGAGAGGTATCAAAATTCTGGATATGATATCGGTTTACATTATATGCAGCGTTTTAGATAATAGAATCATCTTATAAAGACAACCCCTTCTCGGTTATGTACAGTCAAATTGATATTTTGACAGTAAAATCGACAGGGGTATTTGTTTATACAATTAAAAAAGAATAAGATATGCAAGCGATCATATTAGCGGCAGGCATGGGCAAACGCCTTAAAGAGTTGACAAAAAACAACACAAAATGCATGATTAAGGTACATAATCAAACCTTAATCGAACGTATGCTTAAACAACTGGAAGCTCTATCTCTGAAACGTATAATTATCGTGATAGGTTATAAAGGAGAAAAGGTACGTGAGCTTATCGGAGATAAGATAAACAACACTCCTGTTCTTTATGTAGAGAACAATGTATATGATAAAACAAATAATATATACTCGCTATATCTCGCTAAAAACTATCTGGTGGAGGACGAGACAATTCTACTTGAATCCGATCTAATTTTTGAGAACTCCATTCTCAGCAAATTGATAAACCATCCCTATCCAAATTTGGCAGTAGTTGCCAAATACCAAAGTTGGATGGATGGTACCGTCGTACGGCTGGATGAGGATAACAATATATTGAACTTCATCTCAAAGAAAGCGTTTCAATTTTGCCAAAAGGAGTCTTATTACAAGACCGTAAATATATATAAATTCAGTAAGGAATTTTCCACTAATAAGTATATTCCGTTCTTGGAAGCTTATTGTAAAGCCCTCGGTAATAATGAATACTACGAACAAGTTCTAAAGGTAATATCCTTATTAGACAGACCGGATTTTAAAGGCCTTGACGATTACAACCGAAAAATGGTATGAGATAGATGACCAACAGGACTTAAATAATGCGGAAGCCTTATTTTCGGAAGGCAAGCAAGCATTATCTTTATACGGCAAACGTTACGGTGGATACTGGCGTTTCCCTATGTTATTGGATTTCTGCTATCTCGTCAACCCTTATTTCCCAAATACCCGATTGAAGGAAGAAATGAAAGCCAATTTCGATACTCTCCTTACCGAATATCCTTCCGGTATGCAAGAAAACGCTCAACTAGCCGCCCGTTATGCGGGAATATCCTCCGAACAAATCATCGTAGGAAACGGAGCGGCCGAGTTAATCAGTGGTTATATGCGTATGACCTCTAAGTATACCACAGGAGTTATATTACCAACATTCGAGGAATACCCGAACCGTTTGGCCCCTAAGCAGCTGGTGTATTATACTCCCAGCAACCGAGACTTCTCTTATACTGCTTTAGACATTATATCTTTCTTTGATAACAAACCGATTGAGCAACTTTTGATAATTAACCCTGATAACCCATCAGGAAATTTATTATCTAAAAATGAGATATTTGCGCTAGTCGAATGGTCCGAACGAAAAGGGATTCGTTTAATCATAGATGAATCTTTCCTTGATTTCGCAAATCCTGAAAATAAACTTTCCCTGTTAGATAAAGAGCTTTTAAACAAATATCCACATTTGATTGTCATTAAGAGCATATCAAAGTCATACGGCGTTCCCGGATTACGATTAGGTTTTTTAGCGTCGGGAAACAAAGATCTCATACGAGCGTTAAAAAAAGATATATCAATTTGGAATATCAACTCCTTCGCAGAATTCTATATGCAGATTTTCATAAAATACAGTGATGACTACGACAAAGCCTGCCATAAATTCTTAAACGAAAGAGAGCGTTTCTTCCAAAATCTACAGGCCGTCTCATATCTTAGGGTTATTCCCTCAGCCGCAAATTATTTCTTATGTGAAGTAACCGATACTTACACATCGGAGGAACTTTGTAGCTCTTTATTGTCGGGAAATAGTATCTTGATAAAAAACTGTGGAACTAAAGCAGGGTTCGAAGGGAAACAATATATCCGAATCGCTATCCGGAATAAGGAAGACAATGATAAGCTAACAGAAGCGTTGACTTCATTGAATAAATAAGGAAATTCAATCCGGTCTTTATTATCATGGAAATAAAAAAGAAGCTCAAGAATCCTATGGTTATAAATTTTATCTCCTTGGCATTGCTCCAAGGAGTTAATTATTTATTACCTTTATTATCATTCCCTTTTCTTTTCAGAGTACTCGGTGTAGAACGCTGGGGGCTCGTGACGTTCGGCTATGCCTTGATGCAATATTTCATTATGTTCACGGATTTTTGGCTTTAACCTATCAGCCACGAAATATATCTCTGAGCATAAAACGGATTTAGGTAAAATCAACTCTTACCTAAATAGCACAATGCTTGGACGTTTCTTTTTATGCGGGGTCAGTTTCGCCATACTACTCATCCTGATCACTTGTTTTAATAAGTTTAAATCAGAGTCTTCTTTTTATCTCCTATATTTTGGTATGATCATAGGCAATGTTATGTTCCCTATGTGGTTTTTTTCAAGGCATGGAGAATATGAAATACATTACGGTATTCAATATCGTAGCGAAATCATTGAGTTTCCTTCCCTTTTTCATCTTCATTCGAAAACCGGAAAATTATATATACGTACCGATATGCTATAGTTTTGGCTTTATTCTTGCCGGGATCGTTAGTATCTTTATTGTTTACTTCAGAATGGGGATGAAATGGTACTTCACATCGATCGAAGAAGTTAGTAACTCCTTAAAAGATAGTTCCACTTATTTTCTCTCCCGGGCCTCGACCTCTTTGTTCACCACAAGCAACTCGTTTCTATTGGGTTTGATTTGCGGAAACACAGCGGTGGGTTACTATTCGGCAGCAGAGAAGCTATATCAAGCGTACAATCAGTTATTGACACCATTCACTGGGGTTTTATTTCCGCATATAGCGAAAAGTAGAGATGTCTTGTTCTTTAAAAAAGTATTCTATAGAATAACATTCTCCAATTTCTTTTGCGTAACGACCGTACTTTTATTCTCAAGTTATGTATTAAGATTTGTCTATGGGACAGCCGATCCGGATATCTTAGAAGTATTCCGGATACTTGTAATCGCTTGTTTCGTAACCATCCCCTCTATGTTACTAGGATATCCATTTCTGGCGGCCATGGGGCACCCTCTATATACGAACTATACAGTTATGACCACCTCCATGGTACACATCACTGGATTAGCGATCCTATATGTTTGCGGAATGATCGCCCCTATCACGGTAGCAATGATGGTAGTCGTGTCTGAGACACTTCTTTTCCTTTTCCGTATTTGGGGGATACGTAGGTTCGGGCTATTCCGAGCGTAAGAAGCTGAGGCAAATTTGACAAGTGATTTAAGAAAAGACATATCTTAGCTTCATCAACCAAGTATCTTAGGTTCGTTGGCAAAGTATGTTAAGTTACTTTGCCGATGAAGTTAACTTACTTTTTTGCCCAACTTTCCCACAAAACGCAAATTCCCGATAAAAGGTCGTAATAGCCATAAAGATTTAAAAGTTTATGGCTATTACAACATATAGTTCATTGTATTAAAATGCGTGTATTTGGATGCACATTAAAAGTAGTAGAAGAAAATTGCTTTGCGGTCACGTACACGGTTTCTACACTATCAAGCCCAGTAAACCTAAACAAAGAAAGGCAAGGTCTCACGTCTACTGTTCGTAAAACATAGTTCGATGAGCAATCAATATATTGCAACGCAGGATTACCAGATAAATCTAACGACTGCAAAGCACAGGACCTACAATCCAAGTTTTGCAGGCTAGGATTACCTTTTATATTCAACATCTTAAGTTGAGAATTTGATGGACACCTCAAGGTTTCCAATAACGGGGAATTACTCGTATCCAAACATTCTATATCCATGTTAGAACATAGAAGATAAATTAAATTAGTTTTCTCGCTCAAGTCTAATTCTTTAATGCCCACCCATTCCATTGTTACCTCTTCCAACGCTCCGCAATCAGCGAACGACAACTCATCTTGATATAAATGATAAATTTTCAAGTATTTAAGAGATTGACATCCATTCAAACGTAAAAAAGACACTAGGATTATAATTATAAAATTCCAGATGCTCAAGGGAAGCACATCCACTAAGAATCCAAGCCCGGAAAACTTTCAGTTGTATATAGTTTTAGGCCTCGGATACTTTTATTGAAATCCAAGCAAGTTAATCCATAGCAATCTAAAAACAAATTAGGACAATCACTAACATCTACTTCCCCCGCATTTCCCTCCAACCGGGTATTATCAAGGCTCGTACAACCTTTAAACTGTAATGAGGTCAGGAGGCTAGAAGTTATATACAATGATTCCAACGCTGAACAATTCTGGATATCAACAGAAGAAGGTTGGGCATCCGACCGATAAGTCAAATTCCGCAAATTAGGATAAAGACTTCCTTTTAGTTCTTTTATCGTCATATTATATACCGTGATACTTTCTAAAGCATGATTCTTACTTAAATCCAAAACACCATCTCCACTATCAATAAATATTTCCTTCAAACGAATACAATCTGATAGGTCTATATTGCCAATGCGTCTACTTTCAAACGTTTCCAAGCCAACACACCCTTCCAAGTTAATCGAATACGCATAATCAGCGGCCAAACTTTTTAAAGTAACTTACAACCTTTCAAGTTCAATGCATAATTCTTACCTGTAGGAGTAAATTCCTCTAATGCTTCGCAACCACTCAAATCAATATCCATTAAACCAATAGCTCCCGTAAAAACAATGCGCTTCAAACGTTTATTATTCTTTAAATCTAAGTTTTGGAAACTAGCCCCATCTGAGTAATATGCGATAGATGATAGCTGCTCCAAGGACGGCAAATCATTAAGAATAACTCCTGTTGTCTTTATTTTGAGGCATAAATTCTTTAATTGCTTACAAGCATTTATATCTATCGATTCAAGAACCACCGTAGAACAAGTCAAACTATCTAACTTACAATCTTCGGGAAGCTTCAGATAATTGGTATGGGAATTACATACCAAGATCTTTAATGCTTTATTCTGACTAAGATCTACAGAATCAACCAGTGCGTAAGTCAATGACTCTAACGAAGTGAAAAACTCAATCCCTTCATTGATCCGTAAGATTTGAACTCTTCTCCCGGATCCATAATGTAATCTTCCCATTCAGCCCTCCTTTACCAGGAGGAGTTGGGGTCGGATCAGGAATCGGGTCTTCTTTTCAACATCCCACAATAAACACAATCGCAAATACATAGGCAAACCATTTCAATGTTTTCATAATTATCTCCATCTAATATTATTAGATATAAATGGAAAATAGAAACATATATTATCGTATATTCCTTATTTAATATGTAATGTATTTGAAGAAAATATCATTTTACCATTTCTTCTACCTATAGTATAACCAATATCTGATAATCCAGCTGTCGGCATATAACCACATTCTGGAGAATAATTTGAAGTAACAATAAAATCCTCAGACTCATAAACGTCAATTTCACCCTGCCTCGTATCAACAATATATATTGTATGCGGCAGAACGCCTACCAACTAAGCCGTTGAAGTATCAAACGCCATTTTTAATATTAGAAGAAAGAATTCGTATCGCACTACACCCTCTAGCCACACAATATTCATTAGTTCTTGATATTGCTCTCAGATTCTCAGGTACAACATCTGTTGTATCCTGCATATTTATAGACAAACATGCTCCATCTCTCACTCCCAAATTAGAATTTAACAAATCTTCATTTTGAGCAAGAAACAAATAAAGTCAAACAAAATAAAAATATGCATATAGATAATTTTCCTAAAAGAAAAAAATTCAATAATATCTCAGTTCTTCATTTTCACCAGATACAAACAAAAATCTATCAATCAACAATTTACACATTTTCATACAAACCACAAAAAGCAAATAAATGCAAAAGGATGATGAAACATAGTTTATTCCAAGAATAACCCATAACTTTGTTTCATAATATAAATATGTACAAGTTACTCAACGTACTCTTATAAAAGTATGATACAGTCTTTGATTAATAAACATTTTTTCAATCTGCTTCTTTTCACCTTGACTTTTGGTATATTGTTATACGATGCCATCGGGTTTGATTATACAGATGAAATTTGCGCCTTATTCCTATTCGTTTTATTCGGTATATATCTGTTTTCCACATCCGACTGGAACTTCAACAAGGGCTTTTTAACAACCATTGGTATTTTCCTGTTCTATTTTTGCTACTCCCTATACATTGGAAGTAATACGAAAACAGCGATAATATCAGATATGTTAATCCAGATCAAGCCTTATCTCGCTTTTTTCTGCGTATACTCAATGATGCCAAGATTTAGCGAATCCCAGAAAATATCATGAAATCAATATGCCTTGTATTTGGTTTCTCTTGCTTCTGATGGGACTAGGAAAAGACTGTAGAGCCTAGGATTTTATTCCATCTCATGGGACATCCGGCTTATTATGCGGCAGCCGTTGTATGCGTTTCCCTTTGTTATTTGTATTGCAGTAAGTTCACTAATCTGGATAAGATTACATTTGTTGCTTTATTGTCTATTGGACTAATATCTGGTAGATCTAAATTCTATGGATTTTTCGCTCTAGCCACATTTATCACGTTCTACTTCTCAAATATAAAGCAGTTCAAGTTAGACGCAAAGAATATTACGATCATATTACTAACTATTGTCGCAGTATTATTTGTCGCTAGAGAGAAGATCTATTTCTATTTCTATCAGACATTAACCAGCGAGGTAGACAAAGACATGATCGCCCGGTATGTATTATATGCGACCGCCCCACAGATATTAATAGATTACTTTCCTTTCGGTAGCGGGTTCGCCAGTTTTGGGACTTTCTCCTCAGGAGTGTATTATTCGAGTATCTATTCAAAATATGGAATAGATGGAGTATGGGGTATGAGTAAGGACCATTACAACTTTATAGCGGATACCTACTACCCTTCTTTAGCTCAATTTGGCATTGTAGGGATTATCTTATACATCACTTTTTGGATCTATATCCTTATGAAGGCAATTAAATTCCATAAAAGGACATATAATATGAAATGCTTATCGATGGTATTGATGATCATTGGTTTCTTTATCATTGAGGGCACTACCGACTCAACATTTACAACGCATAGAGGCTTTTTTGTCCTTATGCTATTAGGTTTAATATTATCAGATTTGAAGAACGGGGTGACAGATGAAGTTCATCCAAATGCAAAAGAGTTACAAGATGAAAATACTTCAGATAAATAAATACTTTTTCAAAAAAGGAGGTGCGGAAACTGTCTTTTTCAACACGATTCAGCTCCTCGAGAGACATGGGCACACAGTTATCCCATTCAGTCTTAAGAATAAGAAGAACGAACCTTCTCCTTATGAGTCGTATTTTGTAGACTATCCAGAACTATCGGAATCTTCTTTACCCAAGAAATAAAAATTTACCGGCTTTTATCTATAATAAAGAAGCCGCACGTAAATTAGAGAAGTTGATCCAAAAGGAGAAACCGGATGTAGCACATATACATCTGATGTTTAATAGTATGTCTGTATCGATCTTACCAGTCCTCAAGAAATACAATATTCCTATTATCATGAGTGTCCACGACTATCGTTTAGTCTGTCCTGCATACACATTCACGGATGGAAAAAGGAATTTTTGTGAGCGTTGTAAGACCGGGAATTACTACAATTGCATAACACACAAATGCTCAAAAGGTAGCCTCATCAACAGTTTCATGTTGAGCATGGATAGTTATTTCCGATCAAAATTCTATTCTCCGATCGATTACATCAATCGATTCATATTTGTCAGCAAATTCTCTATGAATAAGCATATTCAAGTAGAGAACCGATTCAAGGATAGATGTACTTATTTGTATAATTTTACCCCGAAGGTAAAAGATTACAGTTCAACAAAAGGAGATTATATCTTTTTCTTTGGAAGAATATCCGAGGAAAAAGGTATCCTCACCTTATTGAATGCGATCAAGCAAGTTCCTGATATAAAATTAAAATTAGCTGGAACCGGACCTTTATTGGAGCAACTAAAGTCTCAATGCCCTCCAAACGCAGAGTTTCTGGGATTCAAACAAGGAGAAGAACTGCGGGAACTTATTCACAATGCCTCTTTTGTTGTAGTCTCATCCGAATGCTATGAGAATAACCCGATGACAATCATTGAATCCTATATGATAGGAACTCCTGTTATTGGTAGTGATTTGGGAGGAATACCAGAGTTGATTATTGAAAACAAAACCGGATATACATTCAAGCCAAAATCATCCGATGACCTAAAAGAAACGATTACAAAGGCTTGTTCTATATCAGAGGAAGAATATGCGAGAATGTCGGATGAGGCGAAGAAATTCGCAATGGATAACTTCTCAGAAGAAAGCCATTATCAAAAACTCATCAAAAACTATCAACTCATTATCGATCAGAATAAGCGATGAAAAATGTCTATGTATTTGGGACAAGAGGCTTTCCGAATGTACAAGGAGGCGTAGAGAAGCATTGTGAGCAACTTTATCCGGAACTGACTTCTAAATATAACATTTCTATATTCAGAAGGATTCCATTCTTAAAGAAAAATGCGGAAAAGGTATATAAAGGCATACGATTCATAGATCTACCTTCTACACGAATAAAAGGGTTTGAGCCTTTTTTCCATTCATTCTTGTGCACTATATATTGTATTATTAAGAGACCAGATATCGTACATATCCATAACATTGGTCCCGGAATGTTTATACCACTCCTTAAACTCGCTGGGTTGAAAGTTGTCCTTACGTATCATAGCGCAAACTATGAACATAAGAAATGGAATTACATATCCCGAAAAATATTAAAATTCAGCGAATGGATAGCTGTTAATGGTTCTACAGCCGTAATCTTTGTCAATAAAAAGCAAATGTGTCTTTTCAATGATAAAATTCAGCGTAAATCCACTTATATACCGAATGGAGTATATCGCAAGCAACTAGCGACAAGGACTGATTATATAGAGAAACTTGGGTTACAACCTCAAAAATATATTTAGCTGTTGGACGTATTACACAGGAGAAAGGATTTGATTATCTCATTGATAGCTACGTACAATCTTTACCTCATGACTTCAAGCTCGTTTTAGCCGGAGGAGTAGACCATAACTCCTCCTATTCGTCCGAAATCAGCGAAAGAGCCCAAAAAACAGAATGTAATCATGCCCGGATATGTGGATGGAGAATTTCTAAGGCAATTATACTCCCATGCCAGACTTTTTGTATTACCTTCTTATAATGAAGGCTTCCCATTAGTACTTTTAGAAGCGATGAGTTATCATCTACCTATATTGGCAAGTGATATACCCGCTAATAAATTACTTGAGCTAAATCCAGGGGACTATTTCAAAACAGGGGATGCTTTGGATCTATCTAAGCACATAAAACAAAAACTGGCTCAAGAATTTACCAGAGTTGACTATCCACTCGACGAGTATACGTGGCAGAATGTCAGCGACAAAGTAACTACAATCTTTGACAAGATATAAAAAATATCCCTCAAAATACTGTTTAGCTATTTTGAGGGATATTTTTATATAATTGGCTTTATTTCATGAGCATGTTGCGCAGCCAAACGCTGCTTCTCAGGAGGTGGAGTCATATAATTAGGACCATATAATGTCGTTAAATATACATCTGGTCTATGAGGCGCAAAAAACTTTGAATCCTCAAAGTCTATCTCTACTACAGGAAAGATATCGTCAAATCGAAGATATCTTTTCCACAAGGTATCGAAACCATGACCAAGGCGGCAGTCTGTACCTAATCCCCTATTCTTATCAATAA
>ENA-OQJN01000540-OQJN01000540.1-human-gut-metagenome-genome-assembly--contig:-NODE-540-length-15110-cov-3.085030_pt1 | contig 15110 bp, 19 predicted proteins | sample MGYA00242610_ERZ504777 | MGnify/ENA primary metagenome ERZ504777 (study PRJEB26092, sample SAMD00036350) | human gut metagenome | host: Homo sapiens | study: EMG produced TPA metagenomics assembly of... | reverse complement strand
TGTGCTGGGAACTCCTTTGTTCAAATCCGTAAAACTCCATCTGGATAACGGAAAGCAGGTGTTGATCCAAGCGGACAAGGCTGATCGGGAGAACCGTTACATCAAGGGTATGAAAGTAAACGGCAAGACATACACCCGCAATTTCTTGACACATGAGCAGTTGCTAGGTGGCGCAAAAATTCAATACCAAATGAGCGATACCCCTAATAAACAGCGAGGTACGCAGGATAGTGATCGCCCGTATTCTTTCTCGTTGGAATAAGAAAACCATGATGCCCATTGTAAGCCTGTTACAATAGGCATTCTAAGCACCTTACGATGCCCATTGTAAAGACCTTACGATGGGCATTGTTATTTTATGTGAATTCCGGTTTGAAATAATGATGGAGAGAGTTGCGTTTTACCTTAGGGTTGTTACCTTTGCGATGACTAATCAGTTTTTCTATCCTCTTTGTTTATCCTTTTAATTTAGATGTATGGCAAACTCAAAAGAGATGACGAGGGGTGCTGTATTCCCTCTTCTATTCAGTTTCACGATGCCATTGTTATTAGGGAATCTGCTTCAGCAGACTTATTCTTTGATCGATGCCGCTATCGTTGGTAAATTTCTAGGTATTAATTCGCTGGCTGCCGTAGGAGCCAGTACCTCGGTGATTTTCTTGATTCTGGGATTCTGTAACGGATGTTGCGCTGGTTTTTGGCATCCCGGTAGCTCAGAAGTTCGGGGCGAGGGATTATGCGACGATGCGCCGTTACGTGGCGGTGGGGTTGCAATTGGCTACGGTAATGTCCGTGGTGATCGCCGCTGTCTCCGGTTTCTATTGCCGGGATATCTTGCGGGGGATGCAGACACCCGGGAATATCTTCGATGGGGCCTATGATTATTTGTTTGTTACTTTTATCGGTATTCCTTGTACATTCTTCTATAATTTGTTGGCAAGTATCATGCGGGCTTTGGGAGATAGCAAGACTCCGTTCTGGTTCTTGCTGTTCTCTACGGTCTTGAATGTTTTCTTGGATTTATTCTGCATCTTGGTACTAGGATGGGGCGTGATGGGAGCGGCTATCGCTACGGTTTTCTCGCAAGGGCTTTCCGCCATTTTATGTTATTTATATATGCTTCGGAAATTTCCGATCTTACGGGCTACTTCTTCCGAGGATCGAAGGTTTCATGCCGGGCTGGCCCGTACCTTATTGGCGATGGGGGTTCCGATGGGATTACAATTTTCTATTACCGCTATTGGCAGTATCATGTTGCAGAGCGCCAATAACGCCTTGGGCACGGCCTGTGTCGCTGCCTTTACTTCCGCCGCCCGTATCAAGATGTTCTTCATTTGCGCTTTTGAGAGTTTGGGTATCGCCATGGCTACGTATTGTGGACAGAATTATGGGGCGGGAAAGCCGGAGCGTATTTTGCAGGGAATTAAGGTAAGTGCGTTGATGATGCTTACGTATGCCGCTGCTACATGGATGATCTTGATGCTGGGGTCTCGTTGGCTGGCCTTGTTGTTTGTGGCTCCATCTGAGGTCGAAATACTGGACTATACGGAGCAGTTTTTGCATATTTCTTGCTGGTTCTTCCCGGCTGTCGGGCTACTGTGTATCTTGCGTTACGCGATACAAGGGGTAGGTTTTAGCAACCTTGCGATGCTCTCGGGTGTTTCAGAGATGATCGCACGTATCTTGGTGAGCTTGTATGCGGTTCCCGCTTTTGGGTTCTTAGGCGTTTGTTTCGGTGATCCGTTGGCTTGGGTTGCCGCTGACTTATTCTTGATACCTGCGTTTTTGTATGTTTATAAAAAGATAAAGAAAAGATTAGATGATGAGAAAGTATCGGTGTCCGCAGTGTGATATCCCTTCTATGTATGTAAAGAATGCGGCTGGGGAACGTCTTTTAGTGTATGTTTACGAGAATGGGGAGGTCGTTCCCAAAGACCCTGCCGCGGATCTGTCCGGATTTGACTTGACAGAGGTATTTTTGCCTAGGATGCTCATGGCATGGAGCACCTAGGAAATGCCGGTGATTTTTGTATCTCTATCCTCTCGGAAGTGATAGGATGCGTGAATGCTAGATATTCAGCGTGCAGATAGAGCCGTTCCGCCTTTCGTCCGTAAAGCTCGTCGCCAAGGATGGGGCAATGAAGACCTAGGGGATGGGCGGCGTGTACCCGTAGCTGGTGGGTACGTCCGGTTTGGGGATAAAAGGCGATAAGGGTTTTTCCGGAAGTCCGTTCCAATACCCGGTAGCGTGTAAAGGCAGGTTTCCCGAATTCTTCGCTTACGATTTGCTGGGGTCTGTCCAAAGGATCGGGACATAGCGGGAGACGGATCTCGCCCTCATCTTGGGGAACTTCGCCCTCTAATAAGGCGATATACCTTTTCTGGATGGTTCGGTTCTTGAATTGGGCTTGCAGGTTCTGATGCGCTTCTTTGGTCTTGGCGGCGAGTAGCAAGCCGGATGTCGCCATATCCAAGCGATGTACGATAATTGGGCCGGTGGCTTCCGGATAAAGGATCGATAGCCTTTGATAGACGGAGTCCACATCTCCCTTGCCGGGGACGGAGAGCATACCTTCCGGTTTATTGATGACCAACAAATAGTCGTCCTCATAAAGGATATCCAGCTTCGTCTCCCGGTGAGAGTCCGCCAATAACGGATTTTCATCTACCCGCAATCCCTGTAGCATATGATGGAGGATCGGCTCGCATTTTCCTTTGCAAGCCGGATAATAATATCCATGGTGCCGAATCTCCGTCTTGGGAGAATCGCCCCACCAGAACTCAGCCATGGCAATCGGTTCCAACTGATGCTGGTAGGCGTATTGCAAGAGTTTAGGGGCGGCGCACTCACCCGCTCCGGCAGGCGGCGCACCTTGGTAGGTAGGGGCGAACAATTCGCATAAGTCCTTCACCTCGCCCCGGGCGTTCAGGATTCGGAATTGTTCGAACAACTTGCGTTGCAAGGCCGCCGACCGTCGCTTGCGTTCTTGCTTCAGTTGCTCGATCTCCTGCTCAAGCCGATCCACCTTGGCTTGATCCTCCTCCAGTATAGACCGCAATGATTTCTTGGTTAGCTTGTGAGCGGCTTTCATGTGTTGGCTCTCTTTAATAAGAAGTGCGGTCTCTTCTTCCGTGAGAGGGAACTGCCGAAGTCGGTCGCGCTCCTCTTTCCTCTTTTTCATCAAGTCTTTTGCGGCCTGTAATACGAAATCGCAGTATTCGATCGTGCTTTGTAACCTCGACCGTGCGTCTTCGAGAGCTGGAGAGGCTTGCAGGGTTCGGATACGGGCATTGATCTCATTGATCCGCTCCTCCTCTTGCCGGAAGAAACCATCCGGTTGTAATAGGTCATAGATCGGGGGACGAAGAAAGGATGTACATTCTTCCCCGCTAGGTTACCGGAGAACGCGGCCAGATAGCCGACCTCTCCGGCGGGAGTACGAACCACCAATACGCCGAACATTTTTCCGGTTTGTAACTCTTCCCGCCATTCGGTTCGTTCTTTCAGGTATGCCTGCGTCTCCTCAGCCGCTATTACGCATAGAGGATGCGGTGTATAGTGAAAAGGATACGTGAATCGTTCCGGTAAGGGGATCGATTGTATCGGCTGGGCAAACGTGTGAAACTTAGATTCCATCATTCATTTTTTAATAGACAATAAGCGTAAATGGCCGATGCCGTAGGATCTCCCTCTTGATACAATCCCGGACGGGAGATACGATCCCATTGGATCAACGACCGGGTCTCTTTCGCGGAGAGAGCTTCGCCGACGATCTCGTTCCATACTTGTCCGTCCTTACTCCAGTAGAACGTGCTATGCGTACCGTCGGTCACTTTCATCCGTAGATATAAAGGCGAGGCGGGAAGAGGAAGATCGGCCAATGGATGTTCTTTCCCCTCTAGGATATATTTCAATATCAAACGGTCTCCTACGCATCCGCAGGTGATTAGGTTATTTGCGTCTCCGTACATCGTGATTCCTTTCCAACTGTCATTCCGGTTTACGATCGCTGTTTCCAACGTGTAATCCGGGGAGGTTGGGCGTAAACAAAGTGCCGCTCCGGTCTTTACGCCGGGTTTCGGTGTTCCGGATAGAGATAGTTTACCGTTCTTGATCTCGGTCTTGACATCCGTGTAAGGATAGTTCCAACTCCATTCGGGACGCAAGGTAGCACCGGTGAAATCATCCGAGAAATCGAATACCGGCACTTGTGCGGACTCGGCAAATGGCATGGGTTGCGTGCGGCTCGCATATTCCCCGGTTACGAAGTGAGGCCAATGATCCTCGCCCATTCTCACCTCTTGCAGATAAGGTTGGCGACCTTGGTAGAAGCCGCTTCCCGGCTGGTAAGCGTGGCATAAGTAATACATGCGTCCGTCCGGTGTTGTCGTAATCGTTCCGTGACCGATGGAGAGAACCTCCTTGCTTCCGTGCAAGATCGGGTTTCCTTGGTATTTCTCGTAAGGACCCTCCAGCTTCTTCGAGCGAGCCACGGATACGGCGTAATCGCTCTGCGGGCCGCAACAGCCTCTCACGGAGTAGATGATATAGTAATATCCGTCTTTCTTGAACCAATGCTGACCTTCCATACCTTGACGCTCATCGTCACGCAGCAGGCTGAAAGGCTTTCCGTCTAGGCGAAGCCCATCGTCCGTCAACTTACAGGCCAATAACTCTATGGGTTGGTTATCCAATCCATAAGCCTTCCAACTGATGTAAAGTTTGCCTTTGTCCTTCCAAGATAAATGCGTCTATCGCTTCCTTCCCAAACTCTACCACCGGCCGTAATCCTTGAACTTGCCCGTAGGTGAATCCGCCACGGCGACACCGATGCACGAGATGTTATCCGATTGCTTCCGGGCCGTATAATAGACATATACCTTCCCTTTATGCTGATACCATTCCGGAGCCCAGAATGAGGATTTAGTCCATTCCGGCTTCTCGTCGAATACATGTCCGGTTTGCTGCCAGTTCACCAAATCGGTAGAGGTGAAAACCGGATAATAAGGGGCCCATTCCGAGGAGGTGCCAGTGATATAGTAAGTCTGGTCGATCCGGATAATGGAAGGATCGGCTACGTCACCGTGGATCACGGGATTGGTAAAATAGGATTCTTGTTGCGCTAGTCCTGTGGCCAAGGAGGCGGCACAGAAGAATAGTGTGAAAATCTTTCTCATGTTTTATCGTATTTTTTTTAAGATGTTCTTACGTACGGTTCGCAAAGAGATTTGTAGTAAATCGGGTTCCGCCAGATCGAGTAGTGTCTTATATTCCTGTAATAGCTCTGGAATGGGACGGCATAACTCATATCCCAGTTTCATGCAAAGCGTTTGCACACCGGGTAATTCCTTCGCTGAAAGCATCCGGTCCAGGCAGAAGTTTAGGAAATCTACCCGTGGGGGATTCGCCTGGGGCTGTCGTACAAGCAAGTTCAAGAGAATGCGTCGCTTTCCGGAGTGCTCACAGTTAAGCACCTCATTTATCAGCTCATCCTGTTTATCATATAGCCATTCGTTTTCCTTGGTCGAGAAATGGCTACAGACCCATAACGCTTGATAACTAACGGCATCATCCGGATCGAATATCAGATCGTATAGCTCTGCTTTCCGTTCTTGGTTCCCTTGTACATAAAATAATATCTCATGGATATCCTCTATATGACAGCGGCTTGATAGTCTCTCTTTTAGGTCCATTCTCAATCTTTGTTGTTGTGTTAAGATCATTCCCTTAAATTTTTAAGGAAGTGTAGCTTGAAGATGAAGTATCGGGAATGGCTTGTTGGAGGAATCTGTCTCGTCTCTTCCTATCACTTGGAATCCCAGATGCTGATAGAAATGAAGTGCGGTTGTGTTTTGCTCATTTACGTCGACTTTTCGGATGGGTGTCTCTTGCAAGGCGAATTGGATAAGTCGTTTACCTAATCCTTTGCCTTGCTCTTCCGGATGTACGAAAAGCATCTCGATAAGCTCATCGCTTAAGCCCATGAAGGCGGCGATCTTTCCTCGCTCATTTCGGATGATATGAAGTTCTACCAATGGGAAATATCCGGGAACAAGTTCTTTATAAAATAAGATATCCTCTTCTTTTAGGAAATGATGGGTACTACGTACGGACGCTTCCCAAAGCAGAAGAAGCTCATTGAAGTCCTCGAAGGAGGGACGGGTTATCGTTCGCTTCATCGGGGTGTACTTCATCCCATGTGTAGTTTGTTCTTCGCAGATTGGTTCGAACCCGAATTTCCGGTAGATTGGGATTGCATAGGAAGAGGAATTGACTGTCATTTCCGAGACTGGCTTATCTTGGATAGCGGCCTCGAATAATCGTTTGCCGATACCTTTTCCATGATACATAGGCGTGATGAAGAATAAGGAAATATGCTTTCCTTCATTTTTTGTCGCGATTAGACCTATTAATGACTCACCCTCGAATGCTCCGTAAATGGTTAGCTCATTTACCAGATCCTTATTGTAAATGAAACTCTTGAAGGTTTTCAATCCCTCTTCGTCGAAGTCATTCTTGCCACATTGGATGAACACGTCCAAAGACAAGGTTAATGCCTTATCGTATTCGTTTACCTGTAATTGTCTTATTTGCATAAATGGATTATAAGTCTTTGTTCCCAACTAATTTCTCATCCGCTACGATCTCAAAATGATGCGCATCGATGAATCGTCCGTTTTTGTAACAAGCTTTTCGGAAGATGCCAGTCTTCTTGAATCCCACTTTCTCTAATACCCGCATGGATGCCAGATTATATTCATACACCGTGGCGAATATACGAATAACCTCCGTATGCTCAAAATAATACTGGATCGCATCGGCTAACGCTTCAGAGGTAATCCCTTGGTTCCAATATCTCTCACTGATCCAATAACCGACTTCCGCATTGAAACGTTCCACATCCGTTCCTCTCACAAAACCTATATTGCCGACTGCCTCACCATGAACCACAATGCAGAAATCCGATATTTCAGTTTTTTCTCGTGCTTGGCTGATGAAGCAGCGGGCATTTTCTTTTGTATAAGGATGAGGCAATCCATCCCGACAGTTATCCCAGATCTTCTTGTTATTAAGGTGCAAGGTTAAGGATTCCGTATCTTGACCTTCCCAACTCCTGAGCGTATATAAATCTTTTGTTACTACTATCATAAACTATTGTTTTTGTTTGAAAAGGAATGATGGTCAAGATAATAGCACAAATGATCCTCTATTTGTCCAGTATGCATTAGTTCTGCTTGATGAAGCCGTCCTTCGTATACGAATCCATTCTTCTCTAATACACGTTGTGAGCGTTGATTGTGAGGATAACAATTCGCCGTGATCAAATGTAAATTCATTTGAGTAAATCCGTAATTCAATACGGATTGCACTGCTTCTGTCATGAAGCCTTGTCCCCAACACTCTTCTTTTAGCCAATAACCCAGCATGCGAGCATGTGGGTTTTCTCTTTTGGGATCAGGAATGATGCCAATGGAGCCAATGACTTGTTGAGTCTCTTTTGATACGATAGCCCAAACCCCTTCTTTTCCGATAAATATGGTATTTAGTACATCAATAGTCTCTTCGATCGTTTCGAGAGGTTTCCATCCGGCGTTATTGCCTAGGTTTGGATTCTTACAGCTCTCAAAAACATCAGGAGCATCGCTTTCGCTGAAAGGACGGAGCACAAGACGGTTGGTTTCTATGTTCGATGTTTGTGTCATATACGGATGTTTATTTAGTCGAGATAGATCATTTTCTTGGTCATTCCACCGTCAATCGTAATATTCTCGCCATTAATGAAATCATTTTCCTCTTGACAAAGAAATAAGCACATACGGGCGATATCCTCCGGTTTTCCCACCCTTCCGGACGGATGTTGAGCATGATCCTCCGGACGAAGCTGGTTGTAATTGTTATTCTGTATCCAACCGGGAGCGATAGAGTTTACCGTGATATGCCATTCCGAGAGCGATAAGGCCAACGCATGTGTCAAAGAATAGATACCTCCTTTAGAGGCGGCATATCCCTCGCTACCGGGTTCACTCATCAAGTAACGGGTAGAGCAGATATTGATGATCCTTCCGTATGGGTTCTGTGCATCAAGGGATTGCCGATGGAGCGCTAATTGGCGGGAGGTGATAAACGCCGGGCGTAAGTTTATGGATAGTATCTTGTCGAAATCCTCTACGCTTGTTTCCGTGATGGGAGAGAACTGACTGACACCTGCGTTGTTGATAATGATATCAATATCTCCCCACTCCTCGATGATCTTTCGCAGGCAATCTTCTAGTGCGGTTTTATCACTAACGTCCACGAGATGGAATTGTGTCCCGGTTTGTAGGGCAGTCTCTTTTCCTAAGGTCTCGTTCTTGTCGCAGAAGGCCACACGATGTCCGGCTCCTCTGAAAGCCCTTACAATCGCTTTCCCGATCCCCTCGGCTCCACCGGTGATGAAGACTCTTCTTGTTTTATGAAGTGTCTTCGTTGTATGCCCCGTTCTAGTGCCGGAAGTCTTCCGGGCTTGGTATTCTGCGTACTTATTTTCCAGATAATTGTCTGCCATGATTCAGTCACTATTAAATGAGGACAAATATAGTTGTTTTCTGTCGAACCGATTTCTTTTAGTCGATATTCTGTTTGGGATACTAAAATAGAACCGGAAATTGCCATCTAAATTGCTTGTGGATTTGTTTTAATAGAAAAGTATTGATTATGAGAATAGCGATCAGCGGGGCAAGCGGATATATCGGTCAGCATCTTTCATCTTTTTTTGGAGGGAAAAGGATATGATGTTATCCCTTTAGGGCGGGATTTGTTTAAGGAAGATTGTTTTGATGAATTATGCCGATGCGTGGAATCCTGTGAAGTCGTCATTAATTTGGCGGGCGCTTCCATTAATAAACGTTGGACGGAGGCTTACAAACAAGAGTTGTATGATAGCCGTATTTGCGTGACCAGACAGTTGGTGCATGCCATAAACACGAGAAGCGTGAAACTTGAGTTGTTTATTTCGGCCTCCGCCGTAGGTTATTATCCGGCTTTCGGGGAATATGACGAGTATCATGATTGCCGGGGAATGGATTTTTTGGCCCGGTTGTGTGGGGCGTGGGAGGAGGAAGCGTCCGCATGCTCATCGGATGTGAGTCTTGTCATTACCCGTTTTGGTGTCGTATTGTCTGAGGATGGAGGGGCCTTGAAAGAGATGCTTCGTTTGCAACGCTTCTCACGGGTAAGTGTCGTGATCGGTAACGGGCAACAGCGTTTTCCATGGATCAGCCTGTTTGATCTATGCCGCTCTTTTGGGTATATCATACGGAATAGGCAGATGAGGGGTGTGGTAAATTTGGTTTCTCCAGACCTTATCACCCAAAAGCAGTTGGCTCATACGTTAGCGAGAGCGGATAAGATCCGTAGGATCATCCCTTTGCCTGAGTTCTTTTTCGGCTGAAGTTTGGCGAGGGAGCGTCGTTCGTGACAAAAGGGCAAACCGTCCATCCCTCTAAATTACAGGAATCTGGGTTTATATACATTTATCCAACAATAGAGAAACTTATGAATATAACAGATCATCATACCGTACCGGAACTGGATGTTAAACGGTATATGGGGCGATGGTATGAAATCGCCCGTTATGAGAATCATTTTGAGAGAGGCATGACGGATGTGACGGCCACGTATACGTTGCTTCCGGACGGAAAGATCCGTGTGGAGAACGAAGGATATAAAGGCGGCGTTCACAAGAAAGCCACCGGTCGTGCGAAACAACCGGACCCTAAAAATAAATCCCGGAAAATTAGAAAGTAGGCTTTCTTCTTATGGTTCTATGCGGATTATTATATCTTAGAACTTGATGCGGATTATCAATATGCGGTGATAGGAAGCAGCACGGATAAATACCTCTGGATCTTGAGCCGTGAGAGGAACTTACCGGAGGCGGTTCGGGAAGATTTACTGGGGAAGATAACGGAACGTGGGTATGATATCTCTAAATTGATTTCATGAGCTGATGTATAAAGGGGTAAAGCCGTAGTGATTACGCCTTTGCCCCTTTTATTACTCATATTGGAAAACAATATTAACAGAGGCGATCTGAGAGAGTTCCTTTTGCTCACATGATAGGCTTTACGATTTCAATTTTAAGGCCAAGCGCATCAATAATACGGAAAAATAAACCAACTCCCGGTTCTATGATTCCTTTTTCAATTCTTGATATATAGGTCTTATTAGTTCCTACTTTTTCGGCCAACTCGGATTGTGTCATTTTCTCTTGCTTCCGTGCGTCACTAATAATTTGCCCCACACAATAAGAGTATGCTTCTTTGCGAAACTCCTCTCTTTCTGGTGAGCCAACCTTGCCGTATAATTTATCTAATACGGCGTCCATACTCCCGATCTTAGGATTTGCTTGCATAATATTCATTTTTTTCCATAGTGCAAATATAAATTAAGTTTACATATATAACAACTTTAGATAGACTTTTCTTTTATGTTTTCAGTAGCTTTCCATCGGAAAAGGCATTTCCTACCTTTTCGCCCACTCTCAAATAGTCGTTGTTGAATGGATCAAAGATGATGGGAGCGGCTTTAGCTACATTCACCTTGCCGTTCTCATCAAGTACACGCTCGTCAACACTGACATTTACGATCTCGCCACGGAGTATGCAAGTATCCGGATCGTAATCTTTCAATTTACATTCGATAGCCACGGCCAATTCGTCGATCAACGGAGCATCTACGAAGTCCGATTTTGTAGCGTGAAATCCTGCTTTGGCAAACTTGTCGGTAACTTTATTGCCCGACACGATACCTACATAATCACAAGCTACGACATGATCGGCATCTGCCATGCTTACCGTGAAGGCTCTACGCTTCAGGATATTCTTAACTGTCTTGTGACCGGCGCTAAGACACATGCTGATCTCATTCATCTCACTGATACCGCCCCAAGCGGCGTTCATCGCGTCGGGAGTTCCATCTTCTCCATACGTGGCGATAATAAATACGGGTTGCGGATAGCTCAAAGGCTTCGCTCCAAAATTCTTTCTCATAATCATTTATTTTTAGTCCAATTCTTGATATCTTCTTCTGTCGCTCCGTTCATCAACTTCCCTTTTTGCCAGTTCACATCCGGATAGGCTTTCCGCAATTCACTCTCTGCGTTCGAGATATTGCTACTGCCCGATGTGGCGAATGGGATAACGGTTTTACCCGAGAGATCGTATTTCTCCAAAAAGGTGTTGATGAGTCTTGGGGCTTGATTCCACCAGATGGGAAATCCTAGGTAAACGGTGTCATACTCCGTTAGGTTCTTCAAATCATCGATAATGGCCGGTCGTGATGTAGGATCGTCCATCTCTACGCTGCTGCGTGAGGATTTATCCCGCCAGTTCAGATCGGTGGAGGTATAGTTTTTCTCGGGTTGGATCTTGTGAAGATCACCACTGACAATAGACGCGACTTGTTGGGCCGCTTTTTCAGTATTTCCCGTTGCCGAGAAGTAAGCCACTAAAACTTTTGTCCCTTCGGTAGCCTTTTGCGCATAAGAGGCGATACATACCATTGAGACCATGACCATGAATAATACGATTCGTTTCATACTTCTTGAATTTTTGTTGTTTTTATATGCATTACGAGAATGCTATGTATTTATGGCGATAAAGATAGGAGAGAAAAATGAAACAGTTTGTACCCAAATTACTGATATATCTGATATTTTTGGCGATACGATCCTTATCTTTGTAAGGCGATTAACTAAAAGAAGAAAATATCATGCTTGCGTACACTTATATTGAACAAGGGAAATTTGAATTGCGGGAGAAACCGATACCGGAAATACAGGATTCATGGGACGCTATCGTACGTGTGACTTTGGGTAGTATCTGTTCTAGCGATCTTCATATCAAACACGGTAGCGTACCACGTGCGGTACCCGGAATAACCGTTGGGCATGAGATGGTTGGTGTGGTGGAAAAGGTGGGTGCCGATGTTACTGCAGTCAAGCCGGGTGACAGGGTGACCGTGAATGTCGAGACCTTTTGCGGAGAGTGTTTCTTCTGCCGGCGTGGATATGTCAATAATTGTACCGATCCCAATGGCGGTTGGGCGTTGGGCTGTCGTATCGATGGGGGGCAGGCGGAGTATGTCCGGGTTCCTTATGCGGATCGAGGCTTGAATCGTATCCCAGATACGGTTAGCGATGAGCAGGCTTTGCTGGTCGGTGATGTGTTAGCGACAGGTTTTTGGGCTGCCCGCATCTCGGAGATCTCAGAGGAGGATACGGTTTTCATTATTGGCGCTGGTCCTACGGGGATCTGTACTTTGTTGTGCGTGTTGTTGAAGAAGCCACGACGTATTATTGTTTGCGAGAAGTCTCCGGAAAGGGCCCGGTTCGTTCGCCAGCGTTATCCGGAAGTCTTGGTGACAGATCCCGAAAACTGTAAGGAATTTGTTCTTCGTAACAGCGATCATGGCGGTGCGGATGTCGTATTGGAGGTCGCGGGGAGTGAGGATACCTTCCGCTTGGCATGGGATTGTGCCCGTCCGAACGCCATTGTCACCATCGTAGCCCTCTATGATAAACCTCAGCTTCTTCCTTTGCCAGACATGTATGGCAAGAACTTGACGTTCAAGACTGGTGGGGTGGATGGCTGCGATTGCGCCGAGATTCTTAACCTAATAGAAGAAGGTAAGATAGACACGACGCCTCTTATTACCCATAAGTTTCCATTGAACGAGATTGAGGAGGCTTACCGTATCTTCGAAAACAGGTTGGATGGGGTTATAAAGGTGGCGATTGAGGGGAATCTCATCAAACCTGTCTTTGTTTTGCCGCATACACTTTGATTCTCTCCTCGCAACATTGTCGTGTGATATCCCGGAGCAGTTCTACTTTGGGGATAAGCGCCTCGATATCTTCTTTAGTGACGCGGAAGTGTAAATTATAACGAGCCTGAACGTATGCGTCCTGCAGCAAATCGAAAAGTCGTTTTTCTTCTTCCGTATCCCGGGGAAAGGCTTCGGATGACTCTAGGGAATGCGTTTTGGCTCTGCCGGATAACGTTATTAGGCTATGCTCTTTGGGACTATACAATGTAAAAGTCAAGATTATGCTGTTGTAATAATTCTCACAAGCTTGATGCAAATGAAAAGAACATATTTTATATCTCTCGTCGTTTTTGTCATACATTGCATTTCGTAAAAAATCATTCGCACGTTCAAACCTGTCGTTGTAATACTCCTCCGCCAACTCTTTTATCTCCCGATAGTTCAGTTTACGACGGCGGGCCAACTTATAACGGCCGCTGTTGTAAAGCATGATACCTTCTCGCTTGATATCGGTATAGAAATATCGGTTTTTATCGATGGCTTTATTCAAGTCGTCGATGCTTTCGTCTATAAATTGTACGGTGGTGGATGCGTATCTGTTCTTCCCTTTGTAGTAATTATCGGTGGCTTTACTCAAGATGTGATTGATAATATATCTTTGGAAACGGGTACTGGTAACTACCAAAATATCATAATCGCTCATAAAACAGGTGCGGATACCGTATTCGATGCGTTGGTCGTAGTCAACGTATGTATTCCGGGCATAACTTCCGTAGAGAATGATCATCTCACAATCGGGAAGTACTTCCAGTACGCACTCTACAATTCTTCTGAGGTCATCCCGTTTCTGTTCGGGAAGGTAATTGATGGATGTTTTCATTCTTCGTTTATCTATGCAAATTGTTTGTAATCACTTTTTACTTTCAATGAACATTGTTCTGTCCCGATAGCCTTTACGATAGCTAAAAGCGGTGCGCTGAACTGTTCGGTTAGCTTGTTCGGTACTTGTTCGGTCGACTTGTTCGGTTGGCTGTTGTGGGGTCATGATTTTCTCCCATCATTAAGTTTCTGAAAAATGCGATCAAGAAACTCATATCCGGTTCAACGTCTTTTCGCACATTTCTATAATTCGCACGAACCAGCGCATTGCGAAAGTACCAAGAGTTGTCGGCAAACAGATCATTGTTCACGTCAAAACCGATGCTACGCAAATGCTTTATAGCTGTATCTTTTAAATAATCGGATGTTTGCAAGCCATCTACAGCTTGTAAACCAATGGCTGTTTTCCAAGCTGAAGCCTTTCTTTTTTGTCGGGCTCACTACCACGGATGTATGATTCGAAATCTATGTCCATATGTATCCAATCATGATTATAAACAGGCAATAAAGATATAAAATATCCTGCTATGTGATAGTGAAAAGATGAAGAAGTTGTATTGGCTCGGTCTTTTACGTATTATGAGTTTCCTGTAACATTGAATTTATAAAAATATCTACAATATCTACCACTCTATTATATACTTTTTGTAAATGAGAGTATTATCTGTTGGTTGTAGATCTCCAAACATCTACAATTATTATTCAATATCTACCACTTATTATTGATTTTCATACAATTTTCTTTTCGCATGAAGGAAAAAAGTGTTATATTTGAAGAATACTGAAAATCTAAAAGATATGATAGAAAAACTCGATTACGCTATGGTGCCGACAGGCTTTGTACATTGTTTTAATGGAAATTGTAAGAACGCCAACCGCTGTTTGCGGCATCAAATCATCCGTTTTATCCCCAATACGCTTTGGGCGGTGAGTGTCGTGAATCCCGCACGTACCAGTCCTACCGGAAAGTGTGCGGCTTTCATGGCGGATACTCCCGTGCAATACGCTGTCGGCATGGATCACCTATTAGACCAGATACCTTATCTGGAGGCGAAACGCATCAAGCAACGTCTGTTGATGACATACGGTAAGAATAAGTTTTATCAGTTTAAGCGCAAGGAAAGAACCTTCTCGCCCGAAGACCAACAGTATATCCGTCAGGTCTTTCGGGCGTACGGAGTAGAGGATGAACCAGTCTTTGATGCTTGGCAGAGTGGCTATCGATGGACGAAGGGATAAGAGCTGATAAGAGTTTCCCTTAGGAGAACAAATAGTTTCTCTTAGGGAAAACAAAAGTTTCTCCTAGAGGAAACAAAAGTTTCTTTAGGAAGAAACAAAAGTTTATTAGGGAAACTTAGTTTTCTATAGGAAAAACTAGTAAGCATAAGTTATTCAATGTCTTTTCCTTGATTTATCTAGACAC
>ENA-OQJN01000538-OQJN01000538.1-human-gut-metagenome-genome-assembly--contig:-NODE-538-length-15261-cov-2.803423_pt1 | contig 15261 bp, 16 predicted proteins | sample MGYA00242610_ERZ504777 | MGnify/ENA primary metagenome ERZ504777 (study PRJEB26092, sample SAMD00036350) | human gut metagenome | host: Homo sapiens | study: EMG produced TPA metagenomics assembly of... | reverse complement strand
GCACCGCGACTGACGGCTTCCAATCCGAAAGCGCCTGTACCGGAGAAAAAATCAAGTACGGTGGACTCAATCAAACCGTAACTAGTCAGTATATTAAAAATACTCTCCCGCACACGATCCTGTGTGGGTCTCGTACTCATCCCTTTCGGAGCTTTCAATATATGACCTTTGGCACGTCCTGCAATAATTCTCATACTTCCCTCTTTATGCCTACACTTGTCTTTTAATTATAGTATATAATGTTCCAAAATAAAAGTACATTCCTAGGGAAAAATTATTATAAGAACATTTCATCTTTCAAGTTGCGCCCCATCAGCTCCATAAGTGCTGTTTGAGGCGATTTTTGATGATATAAAACTTCGTATAAAGCTTCTGTTATAGGTAAATCCAATTCTTTTGCTTTAGCGATTTCATACACCGTTTTTACGGCAAAAAAGCCTTCTACCACCATATTGGAATGATTCATTATATAATCCATAGTTTCACCGGCTGCCAATTTCTGACCCGCTGCGCGGTTCCGACTATGGCGACTCATACAAGTGGTAATCAAATCGCCCATACCGGCGAGTCCGGCATAAGTTTCACGCCGCGCCCCCATAGCCACTCCAAATTTGGTCATCTCATGAAGACCACGTGTCAAAAGAGCGGACTTACAATTATCACCAAGCTTCATACCGTCTGCAATACCGGCCGCTAAAGCGATAATATTCTTTGTTGTCGCTGCCAGTTCTACACCCGTCATATCTTCATTCACATAGACTCGGAAATTAACAGTACTTAAAGCCTGTTGCACTTGCTCTGCCGTTGGTACCGTTCGTGCCGCCACAACCGTTGCAGCCGGTAAATCTCGGCCTATTTCCTCGGCATGATTAGGGCCGGATAAAATAGCTAATTGCTCCGTAATATGGCCTACCACCTCGTCAGCCACTTCGGATAAACGTTTACCCGTCTCTCGTTCAATCCCCTTAGAGCAAATAACTACCGTCGTTTTCGAAGAAATATATGGGGCAAACTGCTTCAGTGTATCACGCACATAAATAGACGGCGTCACAATCAAAAGGATATCACTGTTTTCGGCCACTACAGCCGGTACATGACTGATATTTAAATTTTCCGGCAAGGCAACACCGGCCAAATATTCTTTATTTTCACGATCCGCCTTTAAGCGCGTCGCCTGCTCTTCACGGCGACAGTAAAGCCTAGCCTCATTGCCGGCTTGAGCACTTTTACAAGCCAGCGCAGTGCCCCAGCTGCCGGATCCTATAATTCCTATTTTCATTTAGAATCATCACGCTCCGTCCGTTCAACTTTTAATTCCTGACCGCGCAAAAGACGCATAATATTTTCACGATGACGCAAAATTACGAATAAAGCGGCCACCGTACCGAATACGATATACCATAAAGGTTCACCGAAGACAATCATCAAAATCGGTACCAACGCGGCCCCTACGATAGAGCCTAAGGACACATATTTGGTAAAGTACACGATAACGGCCCATGTAGCAAAACAAATAGCCGAAATCAAAGGTACTAAAAATATCAACACCCCGAGCCCCGTCGCTACACCACGACCACCTTTGAAGCCCAAAAATACCGACCAATTATGGCCTACCATAGCTAAAATGCCACCTAAAAGCATCAAATTCGGTTCCGGCGAAAAAATAGCAACGCCTGCCATACCTTTACCGGCATCGCAGAGAAATACCGGTAAAGCTGCCTTCATGCCCAGTACGCGATACGTATTCGTAGCACCGATATTTTACTGCCGTATAAACGGACATCTGTATTGAAAAATAATTTACCGATAATTAAACCGCTGGGAATGGAGCCTAAAAGATATGCCACGACTGCCAATCCGATAATAGTCATAGTATCCATTAGTCGTCATCATTTCCCTTCTTACCGCGTAATATCAAGCGAATCGGTGTACCTTCAAAACCGAAGGACTCACGAAGTCTGTTTTCCAGGAAACGCATATAGGAGAAGTGAATCAATTCCGGTTCATTTACAAACAGTATAAAGGTCGGTGGTTTTACCGAAGCCTGCGTCATATAATAAATCTTCGGCAAACGACCGCTTCTGGACGGTACCGGATTGACGTTCTGTGCATCCGATAATACTTGATTCAACACGCTTGTAGAAATACGCATGTGTTGCTGTTCCGATACGAATTTAATTAAATCGGCTAAACGATGGATACGCTGTTTCGTCAATGCGGAAGCAAAGAGAATCGGCGCATAACGCAAAAAGCCCATTTCATCGTAAATATCTTCCGTGTAACGGATGGTCGTTTTATCGTCTTTTTCTACTAAATCCCATTTGTTGACTACGATGATAATCCCTTTACCGGCTTCATGAGCATAACCGGCAATTTTCTTATCCTGCTCTGTAACACCGTCCACGCCGTCCAATACGAGAACAACGATGTCAGCTCTATCTACGGACCGTAAAGAACGAACGATACTGTAGCGTTCTACCGGTGCATCGATTTTTGCTTTACGACGCATACCGGCCGTATCGATAAGCACAAACTTCTGCCCCTCATGTGTCCAATGCGTATCAATGGAGTCACGAGTTGTACCGGCTACATCACTTACAATAACACGATCCTGTCCCAATAAAGCATTTGTTAACGATGATTTACCTACATTCGGACGACCGATTAAAGCTACATGGATAGTATCTTCTTCATCTTCAGCCGTTGCCGAATCAGGGAAATGTTTTACCACATCATCCAATAAATCGCCAAGATTCATTAGGTTTTTAGCGGAAATACCGATAGGATCGCCAATACCTAAATTGTAAAATTCATAAATGTTGGCTTCCTGATTTACGCTGTCAATTTTATTAACAACCAATAATACCGGTTTACCGCTGGCACGCAAAATATTCGCTACTTCTTCGTCAGCCGGTACGATACCTTGTTTGCCGTCAACGACAAATAAAATAACATCCGCTTCTTCGATAGCAAGTTGCGCCTGTAAACGCATCATTTTAGGAATTACATGACTGTCGGCGGTGATGAATTCAATCCCGCCCGTGTCAATCATGGTAAATTCTCGGTTAAGCCATTCGGCATCAAAATAAATTCTATCGCGCGTTACGCCCGGAATATCTTCAACAATGGAAATACGTTTATTTACAATGGCGTTAAACAATGTAGATTTTCCCACATTAGGACGCCCTACCACTGCTACTAATGGTTTTGCCATATTGTCACCTCAATTTTTACACAAATTATCACACTATATTGTAACATATATAAAGCAATCCATAAAGAAGGGATAATGCAAAAGGAGCCATAAAGGGCAAAGCCCTTTACAGCTCCTTATATAAGCGCTACGCGCTATTGGTTACAATTATTCAGCGTCGGATTCAGCTGTTGCAACAGGTTCCATTAACTCAGTCAAAGCAAGGCCTAAGTTTCTTTTCATCTTTGTTAAGAGAAATAACTTTAACTTCTACTTCTTTACCACGAGTCAAGTAGTCTTCTACTTTAGCATTACGCTGTTTAGTGATCTGAGAAATGTGAAGTAAACCTTGGATGTCGTCGTTAACAGCTACGAATGCACCGTAAGCTACCAAACGAACTACTTTACCGGTAAGAACGTCGCCAACTTTGATAGTTTCTTCAGCTACGTCCCATGGGCTCTTAGTCAATGCTTTCAAGGATAAGGAAAGTTTGTTGCTTTCTGCATCAAAGGATTGCAATTTAACTTCGATTTCCTGGCCTACGGACAATACGTCTTCAACGCGTTTGATTTTGTGCCAAGAAATGTCGGAAATGTGAAGTAAACCTTCGATACCGCCGATATCAACGAAAGCACCATAAGGCATAATTTTACGAACAATACCTTTATAGTTATCGCCAACATGAATGTTTTTCAAGGCTTCTTCCAATTTAGCCTTGCGAGCTACTTCCAATACAGCACGACGGGAAAGAACCAAACGGTTTTTCTTTTCGTCGATTTCCAATACCTTAGCTTCGAATTCAGTACCTACTAAGCTATCGAGAGATTTAACGAAGTGTACATCCCCTTGGGAAAGTGGAATAAAACCACGAAGGGATTTAACAGTTACAACAAGACCTGCAGGGATAGCGTCCACACCTTTACAGATGATTGGTTCGTCTTTTTCCTGAGCTTCCTGTACATACTGCCAATCTTCGTCTTTAGCCAAACGAGTGATGGACAAGTAGATAGGATTGTCTTCCTTGATGTGATTCATAATAACGGCTTTAATCTGATCGCCTTCTTTGAGCACGTCTTTAGCAGAGGCAGGTGCCGGATATGCGATTTCAGTACGATTCAAGGTTGCTTCTGTTTTGTAACCGAAAGAAACATATGCTTTGTCGTCTTCTACGGATACAACAGTACCTTCTACTACAGTGCCTTTCTTAAAGTCTTCTGCCCAGTCAGCTTCGTTAGCTAACAATTGTTCAAATTCATTCATTGTGTCAATGACCTCCTTAATTATCCAGTCGGGTGTCGATGCACCGGCTGTAACCCCTACCGTTTGGACATGGTTGAACCAGTCCAATTGTAATTCAGCAGCGGTCTCTATATGGTAAGTAGTACATCCAACGTCACGACAGACCTCTGCTAATCTGTTTGTGTTGCCGCTGTTCTTACCGCCTACCACAATCATAAGGTCCACCGTTTTTGCGAGTTCTACCGCCGAATTTTGACGTTCTTGAGTAGCTGTGCAAATCGTTTTGAAAACCTTTAGATTTTGAGTTTTTTCCTCTAATATATCTATTATACTTTGAAATTTAAATTGTGAAAAGGTAGTTTGTACAACTACACCCCTATTTTCCACGAAAGGCAGAATTTTAGCTTCTTCTTCAGTTTCTATAACTATGCCTTTGTTTTGTGCCCATAAATTGATACTAATTACCTCAGGATGCTTTTTTTCGCCTAAAATAACAAGCGACATTCCCGAGTCAATGACCGATTTTGCATCTTGTTGAGCTTTTTTTACATGGGGACATGTTGCGTCCACCACTTTAAGTCCTTTATCGGTCGCTTCTTCATACACAGCCGGTCCCACACCATGGGATCGAATGATTACTGTACCGCCGGGAATTTCATCCAGCGAATCCACGGCATACACGCCATGTTCTTCCAAATTGGAAACCACTTGCGGATTATGAATGATAGGACCTAAGGTATAACTGCGCTCTAACTGATCTGATGTGTCTTGAGCCATATTAACAGCCCTCTTCACACCATAACAAAAACCGCAATTTTCTGCAATACGAATTTCCACGCCTGACTCCTTATCGTTTAAAATCCGGATGAGCCGCCCGATAGTCAGCCATAAGACCTTCCAGAGCCACCCTGACTTTATCATTTAATTCGGCAATGGCTTCCGGTGTAGGTTTTGCTTTCGCTACGGGAATCGGTTTACCGATTACGGCAGCCACTTGACCGCGTTTCATCTGATACGATCCCATAATAGCCACCGGCACTACGGGTACACCCGTACGAAGCGCCATCGATGCTACGCCGTCATGGAATCGGCCCAACGTATTATCCTTCTTTTGCCGGGTTCCTTCCGGAAAATGCCGAAGCACTAAATTATTCTTCAATAATCCCATAGCATGACGAATGGCGATTTTATCCACGCCGCCACGTTTTAAAGGAAACGCGCCCAACCAGCGACTAAAAGAAATTGGAATCGGATTTTTAAATAATTCTTCTTTGGCCATAAAGCTTACATGGCGCGGCAATGCACGCCCTACGATGCACGGATCGTTGTTGCTCTTATGATTGGGAGCCACAATGACCGGTCCTTCTTTAGGGAAGTTTTCACGGCCTACCACATCCGCTTTATAAATCCAACCATATACGACTTCAAAAGCCGAGCGCCATAAACAATCTGAAAATTTATCCATGAATACGCTCTCCTTTACTTTTCTGTTGCCGTAATCAATTGTACCATACGAGCAGCGGTTTCATCAAAAGATAAATTATCAGAATTGATAACTATCGCTTCCGGTACACATACAAGGGGTGATTCTTTGCGATTCGTATCCATTTCATCGCGTGCCATTACACTTTCTTTAATCGTTTCCAAGGATACGGATTCTTTATCCGGCGTTTCCAACCAGCGCCGTTTGGCGCGAGCTTCTACGGAAGCCGTCAAATAAATTTTTAATCCGCATTAGGTAAAACCACCGACCCGATATCACGGCCGTCTAAATATAACACCCCCTGCACTGGCCATGGCACGTTGCTGTGCCACTAAAAAGTCGCGAACAGCCTTAATGGCTGCAATTTGTGATACGGCACCGTTTACCTCTTGCGTGCGAATTAAGAACGTTACATCCTCACCATTCACAAACACCTTGAAAGCATCTTCGGTAGGTTCCATGCGTAGTGACAAGTCAGGCAATAAAGCTGCTACCGCTGCCTCATCGGTGGGATTTACGCCGGCTTTTAAAACAGCCCACGTAACGGCCCGATACATGGCCCCCGTATCAATATATAAATAGCCAAGCTGTTTGGCTACGGCTTTAGAAATACTACTTTTACCGGCCCCGGCAGGACCGTCAACAGCTACCGCAATACGCTGTTTACTCATCAAAAAACTCCTCTCCGTAACATGCTTAGTCGGCTGCTTCACCGTGTACGGCATGCTGTGCCGCCACATAGCCGGTGGCAAACGCCGCCTGCAAATTGAAACCGCCCGTAAAAGCATCAATATCCAATACTTCACCGGCACCGTAAAGTCCTGAAATCAATTTAGATTCCATTGTTTTCGGTACAAATTCCTTAACCGAAATGCCGCCCGCTGTTACGATGGCTTCCGCAATAGGTCGCATCTGTTTAAACGTCAAAGGCATATGCTGTAACACGTGAACCAAGCGTTGGCGCTCTTCACGGCTGATTTGATTAATAAATTTATCCGGCGTAAGATTCGCTAATTCTATAATAACAGGAATTAAGCGTTGTGGTAAGAGGTCTTTTAAACCATTTGCCAATTGTTTTTTGGAATAGGTCACAAAATCTCGCTGCACACGCTGATCCAGCTGCTCCTGCGTTAAAGCCGGTTTTAAATTAATCTCTAAACCGATAGTGCCTATATTCTTTTTCTTCATTAACTTACCAACTGTATGACTTAAAGATAAAACAATCGGGCCGGTAATCCCGAAATGAGTAAACATCATTTCACCGAATTGTTTAGCCTGCACTTTATCTTTAGCCACAGCCGACAATTCCACATTACGAAGACTTAAACCCATTAAATCTTTAACCCACGGTTCCTTCGTCTCCAAAGGTACCAATGACGGACGTAAATCCGTCACCGTATGGCCCACCTCTTTAGCCATAGCATAGCCGTCACCGGTAGAACCGGTAAGCGGGTAGGACAAGCCTCCGGTTGCTAAAATAACCGCATCGCCATAATAGGTTTCTTTATCGGTTACAACGCCTTGAACCTTATTGTCTTTTACAATAATATGCTTAACAGCTTCATTTAAATGTAAAATGCCGCCATAGCCTTTATACACTCGCATATACATATCGCGCACTTCAAGAGCCGAATCGGACACTGGAAAAACTCGGCCGCCGCGCTCTACTTTAGTAGCCAACTTCCATTCATGGAGTAAATCCAATAAATCGCGATTGTCAAACTGCTGATAAGCACTCATGAGGAACTTACCGTTCCCCGGTGTTTTCGCGATAAAATCACTGATAGGCGCATCATTGGTAATATTACAACGCCCTTTGCCGGTAATGCCCATCTTTTTACCTATCATGTTCATTTTTTCGATTAACGTTACTTTAGCGCCTTCACGAGCGGCAATAGTAGCTGCCATAAGACCGGCTGCACCGGCTCCCACTACGATGATATGTTTCATGGTCTGCCTCCACCGGAACGACGTTTAGCACCACGCACCGCGCCGTTACGACCGAACTGTTTTTTATTGTCTTTCGCCGGCATTTTACGACCTTTAGCGCCGTCGCCGGGTCCTTTGCCGAATGGTAATTTGCAGAGTGCTTTTAACTGACGCAGTTCTTCCCCCGTAAGTTTACGATAAGCACCACGTTTTACTCCGGCTAAGGTAAGTCCGCCGTAAGCAATGCGTTTTAAGTTGTACACACTATATTTAAAATGCTCAAACATACGGCGTACCTGGCGATTGCGACCTTCGTGAATGGTAATCTCAACCAACGTAGTGTTCGTCTTGCTGTCAAAACCGTAATCTACGATTTCTGCCGGCGAGGTAGGACCATCTTCCAAAGTAATACCCGCACTCAATGCCTCCAAATGCTCATCCAAAACACGACCTTTGATTTTAACTTCATAGGTCTTGGTCACACCTTGTGACGGATGCATTAAAGCCTGAGCCAAGGTACCGTCATTGGTGAATAACAACAAACCTTCCGTGTTGTAGTCAAGGCGGCCTACCGGATATACTCGATTTTTAATGTCTTTCAAATAATCCATTACCGTAGCGCGTCCCTGTGGATCGCCAACTGAAGTAATGCTGCCTTTCGGCTTGTTAAAAATATAATATTCCAATGCTTCCGGTTCAATACGCTGACCGTCAATTTTAACGCGGTCCACGGCAGGATTAATTTTAACCCCCAATTCCGTAACCTGACGACCGTTTACCTGTACCTTACCGGCCACGATTAGTTCTTCCGCCTTGCGCCTTGATGCATAACCGCAGCGACTGATATATTTTTGCAAACGTTCTTGTTCCATAGTCTGCTCCTTTCCCTTATTCCGTAATCTCACGGGCTTCATGAGCCTCAATCGTATTGTTATTTTCACCGTCAATTGTCGGACTTTCATGGTCTTCGTCGGCTTCAATAGTGTTATTTCTTTCAACAGTAACTGCCACACTGTTATCGACGGCTACTTCACGCTTTAAGGTTTCCACCGATTCTATGCCCACACTGCGCAAAAATGTATCGGTCGTACCGTACAATACAGGCCGGCCGATGCTTTCCTTACGGCCCAGTTCCATAACTAAATCGCGGTTCACTAAATGCTTTAAAACTTTTTCACAATTCACACCGCGCACTTCTTCAATTTCACTTTTCGTAACCGGCTGCTTAAAGGCAATAACCGCCAACGTTTCCATCGCTGCCGGCGACAAGCGGTCTTCCCGTTGGCGAATCTTACTCACATATTCACTGCTCTCCGGCGCACTTACAAGCTCGGCTCCGACGCCGCTTACTTTTAAACGAAGACCTCGTTTATCAACCACCAGTCGATTGGCATATTCCTCCAATAACGCTTCGGCCTCTTCAGTTGCACAATCAAATAGTTCGCCAAGCAGTGTGATAGGCACCGGTTTGGCTGCTGAAAAAAGAACTGCTTCCAAATGGGCGAGCAGCGATGTATCGCTTGGCTGATTCACATCTGTCATAGTTTGTTACTCACCTTTCTAACTAATATACGCTTACTTCTGTAATATCTTAATCTAATCGATTAAATAGCTACGCCTGTATTGCCATAATAAGCATAATCGAAAAATCTATTATAAACTGAGCTAGACAATTTCACTCACTAAGGTTACATCCTTTAACGAGCCGTCATTAGGCCCTTCCGTCACTGAGTGTATAGTAAAAATTTGACGCTTCAATAATTCCAAAACAGCAATAAACATAGTCACTTTGGCAGCCCGCACGGTTACCTCATTAAGCAAAGCTACAAAGCTGAATCGGCGTTGTTGTTTGGCCCTCATAAGCAAAGAATCAATCGTATCTTCCAAGCTGTAAGCCTCTTTTTCCACTTTTACCTTTGGCGGTTCCGGCACCGTTTCATCCACTCTATCAATACAAGATTTAAATAAACTGTACAATTGGGCAATGTCAAAACGAAATACCGTTTCCTGACCCCATTGGCTCAACGAATCGGCCGGCTAAAGCTCTGACTGCTCGCTTCGGAACGCTCCGTCAATGCCTCAGTCAATTCTTTGATTTGCTTATATTCAAGCAAGTTAGCCACCAATTCGTCACGGGGATCCTCTTCCTCTTCCGGATTGAGCGGTGCGTTTCTTGGCAACAGCATGCGAGATTTAATCTGTAACAGCGTAGCCGCCATAATCAAAAACTCACTGCTGTAATGAATATCAAAGGTCTGCCATTCTTCGAGCTGCGCCATATATTGCGACGTAATTTCCACAATGGGAATGTCGTAAATATCTATTTTATGCTTTTCTATCAAATGGAGTAATAAATCCAATGGCCCTTCAAAAACGGCCAGCTTATACTCATAGAGTTTCATCATATCTCCTTACGATTCGGCAAACAAATAAGAGGGGTTATACGCCCCTCTTTATGTTGTCACGAAGTCTCGATAACCTTTTTTTAATTGTATCATAGAAAAATAGCATTTAACAACCGTCAAAGTATGTAAAAAAGCATATTAAACCTTGTATTTTTACTATATTTCTGCTATCGTATTGATGTTATTATAATATAAAGGAAATGCGTTATGAAAACTCTTATATCATGGTGGCGCAATGCCGTCGTTCAGGCAATTTTGTGGTGTGTCCTCATCTTTGCCGCTTTTTATTTTATTTACGAACCTATTGCCTTTGGCTTTGATTGGGAAGATATTCTTTTGTTATCCCTCCCCTTGTTATTGGGACTGGCCATATTCCAGCAACTTATGCGCAGTACTTTATGGCATCGGGCCTTCTTGGGGCATGGCCTTTTGGGCATTGCCTGGGCTTTAACCTATCCTTTGTTATATCATTGGTCCTATACGAAGCCCTTTTATTTTTACGAATTCTTCCCGGATTTCTTATTTGGCTTTCTACTCTTTGTGGGGCTCAGCTTACTCCACTATTTCATGGTACACCATCTGCCATACCGCCGCTCTTTGAGCATCCTTATCGCACTCATCCAGTGGCTTTTGTCTTTGATTCCGTTAATTCAAATCGGCTACTATATTAACACGTGGCATTGTTTGACGCCGGCCACCTTAATGGCACTGTATCAAACAAATCCGGAAGAAGCTTTCGGCTTTTTAAAAAGCTCCGCCGGCATTCCCGGCTTAATCGGCATCGGCATCGGCAATGTACTCTTATTCCTGTTTTACTACTGGTCAAACCAGGGGATGAACCGCTTGTCCCGTCGCGATATGATGACAAGATTGCGTTTAGGCGTACTCAGCATCGCCTGTCTTGCCTGTGTAATCTACTTACCTTTTGGTTTTATGAAAACGGACATTGTTAAAAACTGGACTGATGTAGCTACATATATGAAAGAGTTACAACAATACAGCGACAAACATCATGAAATCTACAATGACCTACATCTCGAAACAGATGAAACCGCTGCCACCGGCGCACCGGGTACTATAATCCTCGTTATCGGTGAATCGGCTTCGCGCAATTACATGAAAGTCTACAATCCAAGCTTTGCTTACGATGATACTCCTTGGCAAAGTGAAATGGCAGCCTCAAATCCTGATTTTATCTTCTTTAAAAACGCCTATTCGTCTTATGTACAAACAGTACCTACCTTAGAACGGGCTCTTACGGAGCGCAATCAATACGATGATAAGCCATTCTTGGATTCTGCCAATATTCTCGATGTGGCTAAAAAAGCCGGTTACTACACGAGTTGGTTTAGCAACCAAGGCGTTTACGGTGAATACGATACAGCTATCTCCTTAATTGCCAAAACGGCAGACAGACCTTTATGGGCTCATGAAGCATATATGTTCTCCGATAAGTACGATGGTGTTATTTTACCGCTACTCCAACAAGTAGAACCGTATAAAAATAACTTTATTGTTATTCATATTATGGGCAGTCATATTTATTACAATGACCGCTATCCTCATGAATTCAGTAAATGGAAAGTCGGCGAGGTACCAAAAGGCAAGGAAGCCTATGCCAACAGCCAACTCTATACGGATTGGGTATTACAGCAAATTTATACCTATGCCAAGGATCACTTAAATCTGCAGGCCATGATTTACTTCTCTGATCACGGAGAAAGCCTCAATTATTCCCACAATCCGGATATTTTTGATTTCGACATGGCTCGCATTCCTCTATGGGTTTACTTATCGCCAACCTACGAAGAAGCCTATCCGGAAACGACGGCTATTCTGCGCGACCATGAAAACAAATATTTCACCAACGATTTACTCTACGATTTAGTGTCCGGTATCTTACAGGCACCGACTAATCGTTATGATCGGACCAGAGACTTCTCGAATCCGAACTATCGCTTCAACAAGTATAATTTAACGACTCTTTTAGGTCAGGAACCATTGACCAATGACCCGGAAGCAGCCGCACCGGAGCGATAACAGTTCAAGTTTAATTCGAAGCGAATAAAACCGGAAACACACAAAAAGCGAGTCCCCTCAGAAGCGGGACTCGCTTTTATTTACGTTACTATTTTGGTCGGTATTGATTAAACTAAAGGTAATGATAAATGTACAACCGTACGAACCGGTTTTTTCACATTGCGATCAGTGCTCTTGAAACCCAAGGCTTTGTATAATTCTTTGGCACTTTCCATGCTAGGTAAGGAATCTAATAGAAGCATCTTATAACCTTTTTCTTTAGCTTCTTCTACAAGAATGTGAGCAATATTCATACCGAGGCCGGTACGACGAAATTCAGGGCGTACATAAAGGCGTTTCATTTCAGCTGTTTCATAGTTAACATGGTGTAGAGCTACGCAGCCGGCCGGTACATCATCTACAAAGGCAATGTATAATGCTTCACGGTCGCCTTTATACTTTTCTTCTAAGCCTTCAAATTCTTTCACATTGGCAGCAACACCTAAGGAACGTACATAATCAACAAATAGTTTCTTTACTTCATCAATATACTCATGACCATCACGAAGTTCAAAATTCATACGAAATCCTCCTTTAGCTATACCATAGTATGTATCTGTACCAAAATATACATGATTAATTACTCTAAATATATAGTTCGCTATAGGAGGAAAAAAGTCCTTCTTTATTTCAAAAAAAATAGACTGAATTTTCATTCAGTCTAAATGGTGCCGAGGACCGGAATCGAACCGGTACGGTTGTCTCCAACCGACGGATTTTAAGTCCGTTGCGTCTGCCTGTTCCGCCACCCCGGCATGGGTGGAAAAATATGGAGGCGGCACCCAGAATCGAACTGGGGAATAAAGGTTTTGCAGACCTCTGCCTTACCGCTTGGCTATGCCGCCAAATAAATGGAGCGGAAAACGAGATTCGAACTCGCGACCCCCGCCTTGGCAAGGCGGTGCTCTACCACTGAGCTATTTCCGCATAAATGGTGCCCCAGGACAGAATCGAACTGTCGACACAAGGATTTTCAGTCCTTTGCTCTACCGACTGAGCTACCGGGGCGAACGTGGCGACCCCGATCAGATTTGAACTGACGATCTTCGCCGTGACAGGGCGACATGTTAACCGCTACACCACGGGGCCGTATACGTTACTTTGTTATTATAGGGGTTTCAGCAACAATTGTCAAGCAACTTTTTTGAAAAAGTTTTTACATGCTTTTGACTGTTTCATTACTTTCGCCGCCCTTAGCAACGAAAATTATTCTACCATTTTTCAGAGTACTTTGTCTAGTATAAATTTAATATTTTATTTCAATTTAATTAAATTCTTTCAAAGGCTGTAAAAACGGGTTATGAGCCAACTCTTCTTTAATCGTTGTATCCTCTGCATGACCGGGATGAACAATTAAATCAGGGTCCCATGTCATAATTTGGAGAAGCGAAGTCTTAAGCACCGCATCATCCCCATTATAGTTATTCGTAGCCCCTACTGAATTTTTAAACAAAGTATCGCCGGTAAACAGATGATTCCCCCACTGTATAATAACGCTTCCTTTGCTGTGTCCCGGCGTTTCATGCACATAGAGGTCAAATACCCCGAGCTTTAGCGTTCCTTCCTTTAAGGGCAAATACGGGGATTGAAAGAGGCCTTTATAGGCCGATGGCATCCGCCGTTTGGCATGCAGCAATTCATCATCCCCGGGATGCATATATAAAGGAACAGAACGTTCTTTCAAAACACCGTCAACGGCACACACATGATCGCAGTGACCATGTGTGAGTACAACGGCTTGAAGGTCCGCATCCCCTACCATTTCAAGGACTTTATGGGCATGAAAGCCCGGATCTATGATGAGCGCCTGACCGGCCTCTTTTAAAACATAACAATTTGCCTTGTATAAGCCTAAAGGCTGCTTTAAAATTTCCATAAAGTCCTCCTGTCCAAGTCATACGTTGAGCCTTCTATTCAAGTCATACGTCGGGCCTTCTAGTATGGCTATTAATCTCCAGTGAGTAAAAATGTTAAGGCATTAGCCTCTGCGATGAGTACCTACCGGTTGCAATACCTTATAAGAACGTTTGCGACGTTTAAGGAAATAGCCCTGCCAAAAATCAGGATGCAGTAATACAAGCAAGGTAAACAATTCCAAACGGCCGAGCAACATATCGATTACACAAATAATTTTGGCCATCGGATGAAGCACCGCAAAAGAGCCTTGCGGCCCCAGTTTGCCGAACGCAAGCCCTACGTTCCCCAAAATCCCCGCTACACATTGTAAAGATTCACCGAAACTAAGGCCTGTAGCGGCAATGCCTAACGCGGAAATAGCAAATACAGTCATGTACAAGAAAAAGAACTGCTGCGTCATTTGAACCCATTTTTGCGGCATCGATTTGCCATTAATCGTAATGGTCTGCACCATATCGGGATGAATAGCCTTACGCAAATAAATAATACTGCTTTTAATTAAAATAATGATACGAATAATTTTAATACCGCCCGTAGTAGACCCGCTACAACCACCGAAGAACATGGACATAAAGAGCATCATTTGTGCGAGCGGCGACCATACATCATAGTTGCCAAGAACCAAACCGGAACCGGTTTGCATAGACACAATCATGAATACAGCCCGATTAAACGAGGTACCGGGAGAAAAAATTATCTGCCATATATAAAGCATACATTACAATGATTGACCCGATAAACAGAATCAATAAATACATGCGATATTCAAAATCCTGCCAAACCGCTTTGAGACCTCGCTGGAATACGGCATAATACACGGTAAAGTTACCACCCGCCAAAATCATAAAAAAGATTAAAATCCAGCGAATAGCCCAATTTTCCGTATAAATATCAACGACTCCGTCGTTTGGTATATAACCACCGGTGGCAATCGTGGTAAACGTCATGTTAATGGACGTCAAAAATACGACATACCGGCAATTACTAACGCGCTGAAACATACGGCTGTAAATAA
>ENA-OQJN01000537-OQJN01000537.1-human-gut-metagenome-genome-assembly--contig:-NODE-537-length-15287-cov-3.194525_pt1 | contig 15287 bp, 15 predicted proteins | sample MGYA00242610_ERZ504777 | MGnify/ENA primary metagenome ERZ504777 (study PRJEB26092, sample SAMD00036350) | human gut metagenome | host: Homo sapiens | study: EMG produced TPA metagenomics assembly of... | reverse complement strand
ATGAGGATTGCGTGAATATTATCATGAAGGACTTGATAAAATTAATGGATCCGAAATATATCGAAGTTACTGGTATATTCACACCGAGAGGCGGTATAAGTATTTATCCGTATTGCAATTACGGTCGTCCGAACACCAAGTTTGAGCAGTTGGCCGAGAAAAGATTATTTGATCATAATCAATAAGATTTCTGACAAATCGTTATCTGTTTCGGCAAAAAAACGGTATATTTGCAGCAAGAAATGTTAACTAACTAATAAATCATTTTAGACCATGAACAAAAGATTGCTTACAGTTGCGGCTTTCGCTTTAGCGGGTTGCGTCACTATTGTCGCTCAAGACAAGAAAAAGAGTTCAAGATGCCTACAGGTTATGCGGGTATCACGCATGAGATGTCCGAGTTTTACGAACCTGTTCCGCCGGTAGTCACTCCGGGTACAGATTTAAAAGGTGGAGGTTTCACGGCTCCTTCCGACGCTATCGTTTTGTTTGACGGCAAGGATCTTTCCGCTTGGGAGAGCGTAAAAGGCGGTGCGGCCGAATGGGATGTACATGATGGCGTATTTACCGTAAACAAGAAGAAGGGTGATATCCAGACCAAACAGAAATTCAACGATTTCCAGATGCACATCGAGTGGCAGGTCCCGACGAATATCACTGGAGAGAGCCAGTCGAGAGGTAACAGCGGTATTTTCCTGCAAGGGATGTATGAGGTTCAAGTGTTAGACTGCTACAATAACCCGACTTACGTGAACGGCCAGACGGGTAGTATCTACAAACAATCCATTCCTTTGGCTAACGCCATGCGTAAACCGGGCGAATGGAACGTATACGATATCATTTATACCGCCCCCACTTTCAAGGAAGATGGTTCTTATCGTACGCATCCAACCGTAACGGTTATCCAGAACGGCGTGGTTTTGCAGAACCATACGACGATATTGGGTACGACAGAGTGGATCGGTTTCCCGCAAGTGAAGAAACATGGCGCAGGCCCTATCATCCTGCAGAGCCATGGCGATCCTAGCGAGCCGATCAGCTTCCGTAATATCTGGATTCGTGAGCTATAAGAGAAACGTGTTGATTGTAATAAGAAGGGATGGACTTGATATTAAGTTCATCCCTTTTTCGTTAAATAACAGGCTGGTTTTATATGAGAGAAACATTTTTTCTATAGCACGAAATTTTAGTTTTCCTTAGATGAAACAAAAGTTTTCCAATGGAGAAACTCTAGTTTCCTGCTGAAAAAACTTTAGTTTTTCGATAATGAAATTAACAAAAACTGTAATTGGCTGTCTTTTCCTGATTTATCTAGACACTTTTTTGTTTATAAACGTAATCAGTAGACAGTAGTTATAAAGTAATACTGATATAGTAGTCACTTCTTTTAACTTCATACTGATAACATAGACACATTACCTCTGGGCCGAACAGAGCCCTTCTGAGAGATTAGTTGTTCGGCTTTGCAAAGCTATCGTATCCATCTCTTTCTCGTTACTTTTCACGGGTTTTCTTTTATTCCGCCACATTTTTATTTGCGTTTCCTTCTCCCCGTGCACTATGCCCGGGGTTTTATAACCGACACTCATGTGCGGTCGGCGGTAGTTGTAGAAGTAGATGTAGCGCTCTATCACGCTCGCGGCACGCTCGATGGTCTCGAACAGCCCTTGCCTATAGAGGCGTTCCACTTTAATTATCCCATTGATACGTTCCGCCACGGCATTGTCCGTGGGCTTGTAGTCTTCTGTCATGCTGATGGCAATGCCATGCCGCCGAAGGCGCTCCACGTACGCGTCGCAACAATACTGCACGCCACGGTCAGAGTGGTGTATCAGGCCCTCCAGATTTTCACTCCCTGTCATCTCAACGGCCTGGTCTATGGCCTGCCGCAACGCCTCAAGCGTGGCTGAGGCACGCAAGCTATCAGCCAGTACCCATCCCACTATCTTATGGGAATAAGCATCCGTGACCAGATGCAGGTAACAGACGTCTCCGCCGGCAAGCGGTATATAGGTAATATCGCTAACCCACAGTTGATTGGGAGAGGTTGGGACAAAGCCCTTTATCAAGTTCTTCCACTTATGGTAACGATGGTTGGAATTGGTTGTGCCCCTGGCTTTGCGGGGAGGAAGCATCAGGCGGTGTCGACGAAGCAGCGTGTAGAAGCTGTCGCGACCGGGCATGAACCTCTCTCCGAAGAGGGCGGTGAGCATGATCCACAGCTTGTAACCACCGATACCGGGATCCTCGCCACGTATCTCACGTACGGTATCCAGCATGAGACGTTCATTCTTCACATGGCTCCCTATGTCAGCCTTGGACTGGTAATAGGCTTGACGACAATGGCCAAACAGACGGCAGGCTGGCGCTACTTTCATCTTGCGAAGCCTGACCAGTTCCGTTACTATTTGGCCCCAGGTTTTTTTCTGATGGGAATGTTAAAATACTCTTCCGCACGCGTGATCATTAAATCACGGGCCTCGGTTTCCAACCGGGAGAAGGCAAGGGCCTTCTCCAACTCCTTAACACGCTTCTTGAGTCGCGCGTTTTCATCATGGTAATCCTCTTTGCTTCGATCGCTCATATCCGTAGGGGCTTGACACGGAGCCAAAGATACCTCTTTTACCACTGATTCATACTTCGCCAGCCATTTATTTAACAAAGTTATCCCACTAATACCATGTTGTTTGCAAAAAACTGGTTTTGCTCATGCCGGATTGATAGTAAGAATGAAGAAGATGCAATTTCTCTTCTTCGCTGTAATGCTCATGTTTTTTGCGCATAATAATTACACATTTTATTGTTATTGAATGTGTCTACCTATATCAGCATAAGACAGGCTGATTAATAGCAATTATACTATTATCTCTTCTCCGGCATATATTTCCAAAAACGAGCCGGCATATGTTGGCGATGAAGCCGCAGGTTTAAACGCTCCTTGATAGCGATAGACTTAAAATACTCTTTCCACATACTTTGAAAAAGTTTCTCATCCTTATCCATGATATCCTCACTGAGCAATCCGGTCAATAAGTGTGAATCTTTCTCTTCGAAACGGACTTCTATCGTATCGTTAAGATCATAATAATATCCATACTCTCTTTTTAAGTCGTAAATGAGCCATTGCTGATCAGCGAAACGGTCTTGCGCATAAGGTAATACCAAAGGTAATACGTTATATATAGGTGCGATGGCAGCAAAGTAAGTTCCATCCGCCGCTTTTTGGAAACGAAAGAATTGCATCACTCGCAAGCGTTCGTTGTTTACTTTCTTCCAGATCTTGGCCGTTTCCAATATGTCCGGGTCACCAAGATTGAACTCAATCGTGGCTGGAGCATCGATCGCTTTGCGGATATATCTGAATAACAACAGGTCTACTTCCGGTAATTCCGACAACCAAGTTACCGTCAACCCGGAAAGAGAAGACTTGGAGATTTTCTTCTCAAGCCCTTTCCATACCCGTTCTGCTTTCCGGTCGTCCGTATAAATCCGGATCGCCTCGTCATAGAACAATGGAAATGGCTCGCCCTCGGTTACTAACAAATCCGGAAAAGTCCGGCGGGAATAGGCATCGAATACAGCGGTAAGCAATCCCTCAAAAAGTCTTGTCGTAAACAAATATAATCATTATCAATCCTTCTTATAAAACAGGCGTTAATCTATAAAAGGCAGTATAAGCTGCCGATCGTCTACTTTCTTTCCGCTCTTTCTCGTCAATAGTTGCCGGACGGTTTCAGGGCTGACCTCATTCACGGTCTGCGTCGGGAGTTCCCGGCAAGTAATAAAATAGCTAGCCTTTTTCATGACCACTCCTATTTTCTTCAACTGCTCTGAACCGAGATTAGCGTAACGCCGGGAAACGATTATGATCTTTGCCGATTTCACGCCAATTCCCGGAACCCGAAGAAGCATCTCGTAATCCGCTTTATTGATATCTACCGGGAAGACTTCCGGATGCCGCAGGGCCCAAGCCAACTTCGGGTCCACGTCTAGATCCAGATCCGGATATGCGTCATTGACAATCTCATCTACCTTGAATTGATAAAAACGCAATAACCAATCCGCTTGATATAAACGATTCTCACGGACCAGCGGAGGCGTGGTAAGTGCCGGAAGACGGTTATCATACGCATTTACCGGAATGAATCCCGAATAGTAAACACGCTTCATCGTAGGTCTCTGATATAAGGCCGATGATAGACGAAGTATATCCTTGTCGGTATCCGCCGTAGCGCCAACGATCATCTGCGTGCTTTGCCCGGCGGGAGCGAATCGTGGGGCATACCGGAAACGCTTGCGTTCCTCGGCGCTTTGTAATACGCCTTGTTGGATATAACGCATAGGGGCAAATACGCTTTTAAAATCCTTTTCCGGAGCTAGAGTCCGCAAGCTCGCCTCATTCGGGATCTCTATATTCACGCTTAAACGATCGGCGTAAAGCCCAGCCTCATTTACCAATTCTTGGCTGGCTCCGGGGATACTCTTCATATGTATGTATCCATTGAAGTGATGTACGAGGCGCAAATCCTTTGATGGCTCTCACCAACCGTTCCATCGTGTAATCCGGGTTTCGGACCACGCCGGAGCTTAAAAACAATCCTTCAATGTAATTACGTCGGTAAAACTCGATCGTAAGATTCACCAACTCGGTAACGGAAAGCGTAGCTCTCGGTAAATCATTACTTCGCCGGTTGATGCAGTAGGCGCAATCATACATACAATAATTCGTCAGCATGATCTTTTAAAAGCGAGATACACCGTCCGTCCTCAGCGAAACTATGGCAAATACCCCATCCCGCGGCACTTCCTATAGCCCCGCTCTTATGCGAACGGGAGGTTCCGCTGGAAGCGCAGGATACGTCATATTTTGCCGACTCGGCCAAGATTTTCAATTTCTCGAGCACTTTCTCGTCCATAATTTCACCGATATGTTTCGTACAAAGATAATGATCTCATGGGAAAAAGTCCCTCGCCGCTCCGGTTTTTGAAAGGATTCTTCTTTCAGGTCAACGCTTTTCCCGTGAATAAACCTATATTTGCGGAATGCTTAGAACATTCAAATCATAGCGAATATGCCTACATATAATCTTTATATCAAGGAAGAAGAACTTAAAAACAAAGTTGCTCACGACTACTTTCCCGATTACGACTGCACGCAAATCATAGGGAACATCGATATTTGCATAGCTATACCACAGGAGGAAGACGAGCTAGCGTTCGAGACCGAGTCCTTGTTGTGGGCGGAGGCCAAGAACGGCAACAAGAAAGACATCTATGAGTCATTCGTACAGCTCATCCTGACCATAGGAAAGGCACGCACGTTCGATGATTACCTGCCCCCGAAATTCATCGGCGCTTTCGACGCCGAGAAAATCGCTTTCCTGCCCTACAACAACATCATCGACATATTCTACCAGAACGACTTCAACTGGAACGTTACCCCGAGCGACCACGACACGAAGGAGTTCCGGCAATTGTACGAAAAAGTCAGAGGCGACATCGAGCGAGGGATGCTGCCGTTCCGCTTCGGCGCAGACGACAAGGAACTCCGCTCTTTCATCAAGAAGAATTTCCTCCTTGGGCGGAAAGGCGTGTCTGCCATACGCATCAACAAGAACAACTTCACGCATATCTACCAAAAGTGGCTTTCCGAGGTGAAGCCTACTATCGCCATAGACTGGGATATCGCCAAGAAAGAAGGGCTGATAGATGCGGATTTCTATCTGGCTGACATACTGAGTGAGCATGACATATCGCTGAGGGAGAAACTGTTCGTCTTGTTGCGAGAAGACCGTTATGTGTATAACATCCAGCGGAAAATGACCGGGGCGATGAGTTTCGAGTCGGTGGATTTCAACGACAACCAAGTGTCGCACACTCAATTCTGGAATCGCTATGACCGTCCGCCGCGCCGTGAGTATTGGGATTACATAGTCGCACGCCGCGACCTGCTCGTCCCACAAGACGTGCGCGAGCGCAAAGGTTCGTTCTTCACGCCGAAGCGATGGGTGGAGCTTTCACAGCAATACCTTGCGGCCGAGCTAGGTGAGGATTGGCAGGACGAGTATTACGTGTGGGATTGTGCCGCAGGTACGGGCAACTTGCTGAACGGGCTGACCAACAAATACAACCTGTGGGCCTCAACGCTCGATGCCCAAGACGTGAAAGCGATGCACGACCTGATCGGGGCGAATAAGCTGAACCTGCTGGAGAGGCACGTCTTCCAGTTCGATTTCCTAAACGACTCCTTCGACAAGCTGCCGAAGCCCCTGCGAGAGATCATCAACGATGAGGAAAGGCGGAAGAAGTTGGTAATCTACATCAACCCGCCGTATGCGGAAGCGGCGACAGTCAGACAAAAGACCGGAACGGGAACCAACAAGGCGAACGTAGCCCGAAATAATTCAGTTTACAGCAAATACAAGACATTAATGGGTGGGGCTGTTAACGAGTTGTTTGCCCAATTCTTTATCCGGATTTATAACGAAATCCCTTCTTCGGTGCTTGCAGAATTTTCAACTTTGAAAATTCTGCAAGCACCGAACTTCCGCGATTTCCGGAACATTTTCCGAGCGAAGCTTGGTCGGAATTTTTTAGTCCCGGCAGATACGTTTGACAACGTAAAAGGAAAGTTTCCCATTGGTTTCTTCATTTGGCATACGGATGAGAGGAAAAAGTTTTTGGATATAAATACTGATGTATATGACAGGCATGGACATTTTATGGGGCATAAGGGATTATACGCTCCGATAGAGAACCGTTTGCTCATGGATTGGCTGAAAACAAAGCATGACAAGAAATCCGCAAGGATAGCCTACCTGCGTATGTTGGGCTCTGATGTTCAGAACAACAATGGTGTCTTCTTGACAACAACTCCGTCAGAGAGCGATTTGAAGCAACGAAAAACCTGTGATGTCACGGCCGCAAACCTGTCCTCGATAACCGTATATTTTTCCGTGCGCCATTGTATTGAGTCCGAATGGGTCAACGACCGAGACCAGTATCAGTATCCTGAGGCAAGTTGGGAAGGAGATTTAGAATTCCAAAGCGACTGCCTTGTCTATACTCTTTTCCACGGGCAAAACCGCATTAGCGCTCTTAGCGGCCCGAACCATTGGCTTCCCTTCACCGAACAGGAAGTGGGCGCTCAAGAGAAATTCGCCAGCCATTTCATGACAGATTATATCAGCGGAAAAAATCGTCCCGCAACAGAAACCACCCCCGACCTTTTCAGCCAACCGCAGGAAGCGTCGAGGGCGAACGCCCCGCTCTCCTTCTCGCCCGAGGCCGCCGCCGTGATGAAGGCAGGACGGGAACTTTGGCAGTACTATCATGCGCAACCCGAGGCCGACCCCAACGCCGCATTTCACGACATCCGCCTGCATTTCCAAGGACGCAACGAGAAAGGAAAGATGAACAGTGGCAGCCTCGATGAGCATTATACCCGGCTTATCGCCGCTTTGCGGCAAAACCTCAAGCAGCTCGCCAAAAAAATAGAGCCGAAGGTGTACGAGCATGGCTTTCTGCTGAGATAGAGGTCGATGTCGCCGCGATCCGACTTCCCGCCGTCCGGAAAGGATCCGGATCGCCGCGATCTGGCCTTTTCCCTGACGGAAACAGCCTGTTTCGCCGCGATCTTTCAACTTTCCGGATGGAAACAAGCTATATTTCACGAAAAACAGCTACATTCACATCGTCGGCAAGGAATTTTGCCGCAAAACGATTATTTACCTATAAAATTTAATATAAATATGAAAGAAATCGGTGAAATTTACCTAGGCCGCATGAACAACGGCGCGCATTACCTCTACGTGAGCGATATCCTTGCCCGTGCCGAGGCCGATACGAACGTGAAAAGCAAGGCCGCCGCACAAGTCGCCGCACTGAGAACTTGCGCGGCGCGAGAAGATGCGGACTTGAAACTCTCGCGGAAAAGCCTGCTGACCGATGACATCGCCGAGGCAGACGCCAAACGCGATTCCCTCTACAGCGGCTACAAGAAGGCCGTGCAGGGATTCTTGAACCTTCCCGTCGAGGCGATGGCGCAAGCCGCGAAAGTATTGAACCAGCACTTGAAGGACTACGGCATCGATCCCAAGATGCAGCTCGACCGCGAGACGGGAATGCTCATCAACTTCATCGCGGACTTGGAGGAGAAGTACAAGACGGAAGTGGAGACGTTGTCGCTCACCCCGTTCGTTGCCAACCTGAAAGCGGCCAACGAGCAGGTGCGCACGCTGACCTCCAGCCGGACCGACGAGCGGACGGGTATCACGGTGGGCGCACTCAAGGCTTCCCGCAAGGCCTCGGACGAGGCTTACCGCACACTGGTGAAGATGGTCAACGCCCTGGCCTTAGTGGAGGGCGAGACGAATTACGCCGCCTTCATCGACTACGTGAACACGGAGATCTCGCATTACAAGCGAGAGGTGCTGGGGCAGAAAGCGCCGGTCTCCGGGACTGACAAGACACCGGAGACACCCGATGATACACCCGAAAACCCCGGCGGCGGCGGAGACTCCGAGTCACCCGATGAGATTTGATGAACGTCCAATTGTTATTTCAAGCACATGAGAAACACGATCAGCTACGGGGCCTTCTTGGCTCCTGCCCTTTTATTCTCCGCATGCGGAACAGGGCAAAAAGAAGTGGTAGAGAAGCCGCTCAATATCATTCATATCATGACGGATGATCATTCGTATCAAACTATTAGCGCTTATGGACATGCGCTAGGTAAATTGGCACCAACACCAAATTTAGACCGTTTGGCTGCAGAAGGAATGTTGTTCCGGCAAGCTTTCGTAGAGAATTCTCTGTCTACTCCTAGCCGTGCTTGTTTGATGACCGGTCTTTACAGTCACCAAAACGGACAAAGACAGTTAGGAAAAGGTATTGATACGACAAAAGTATTCTTCTCTGAAATCTTACAACAGCACGGTTATCAGACAGGTGTTGTCGGTAAATGGCATATGCAATGTGAGCCGAAAGGTTTTGATTATTATCATGTGTTATGGGATCAGGGAGATTATTATAATCCGGAGTTTAAAAGCAAAGAATCGAATGGCAAGTATGTAAAAGAAGAGGGATATGCGACGACCCTTACGACCGATCACGCTATCGAGTTTTTGGAAGAGAGGGATAAGGATAAGCCTTTCTGCCTGCTGGTTCATCATAAGGCTCCACATCGTAACTGGATGCCGGATACAAAATATATGGATTTATATGAGGATGTAGAGTTCCCATATCCAGATACTTTCAATGATAATTATGCCACTCGTTGCGATGCCGCACGTACACAAGAGATGAGTATAGACAAAAATATGACTTTGGTTTATGATTTGAAGGTAGATGAGCTTAAAGATAAGGAGGCTTATAAAAAGGAATGGAATATTGATGGTTGGCAGGCCTCTTTGGATCGTATGACCCCGGAACAACGGGAGGCTTGGATCGCTTCTTATAAGCCTCGTAACGAAAAATTCATTAACGAGAACCTGAAAGGTGAGGATTTGGTTAAATGGAAATATCAACGTTATATCAAGGATTACGTACGTTGCATCAAATCTATTGACGATGAGGTGGGACGTTTGATCGCCTATCTGGAAAAAGAAGGACTTATGGATAATACCGTGATCGTTTATACCTCGGATCAAGGTTTTTACATGGGTGAACATGGGTGGTTCGACAAACGTTTCATGTATGAGGAATCTTTCCGTACGCCGTTGATTATCCGTTATCCTGCTAAAATCAAGGCGGGAAGTGAATGTACAGCCTTAGTACAGAACATTGACTATGCCCCAACTTATCTGGATATAGCCGGTATCGAGAAACCTGATTATATGGTAGGAACTTCTTTAGTTCCCTTGTTTGGAGGCGAGACACCAAAAGATTGGCGCAAGTATCTGTATTATCATTATTATGATTATCCAGCTATCCATATGGTACGTCGTCACGATGGCGTGCGTGACAGTCGTTATAAATTGATCCATTTCTATGGAGAGAAGAATGAGCATAATGACGCGATTAATTGCAACGAGCTTTACGATTTGCAAAGTGATCCGAATGAGCTGAATAATTTATACGATAATCCGGAATATGCTGATATCCAAACTCGCCTGCAAGCACGTTTGGATAAGTTCCGTGTAGACCAGAAAGTTGACGAATATTAAGGTGCTAACTCTGTAAAATCATTTATTTTGTGTAAGTTTGGCGGATAGAAAGAATCATTCACCTAAAATACGATTGTGAAATGAAACTCAATTTATCCGCCAGATTTTTAATGCTGGTCCTGCTTTGTGGTTCTTGCGTATTGAACACGCCAAAGGAGGAGCTTGAATACAAGGGAATGAATACGCTACAGATATCAAATGTAGATGATTTGATATCTTTCTACCAATATGCGGATGACCGAATTCCTTTAATTAGCGGACACCGAGGTGGACGGGGAAAAGGCTATCCAGAGAACAGTATGGAAACCTTTGAAAATACCCTCTCTTATACTCCTGCCACGTTCGAGATAGATCCGAGGTTAACCAAAGATAGTGTTATCGTCCTTTTCCACGATGATACACTGGAGCGTACCAGTAATGGAACCGGGAAAGTTTCTGATTACACTTGGGAAGAATTGCAAAATTTCCGTTTGAAGGATCCCGAAGGAAATATCACAAACTATCGTATCCCGACTTTAGAGGATGCGATTCGTTGGGCCCGTGGAAAAACAATCCTAATCCTTGATAAGAAGGATGTTCCGATGGAGCGCACTGCTCAGTTGATTACCGATATGCAAGCGGAACCTTATGTAATGATTACGGTTCATGATGGTGCCTCGGCTCGTTTCTTTTACGAGAAAAATCCGAATTTCATGTTTGAGGCTTTTGTAAAAACGAAGAGGCGGTTCAAGACTATGAGGATAACGGTATACCTTGGAACCATATCATGGCTTACGTAGGACCTAAGATTACCCCCGAAGTCCGTGAGGTGATCGATATGTTACATGAAAGAGGTGTCATGTGTATGATCTCTACCGCCCCTTCCGACGATAAACTATCCACACCCGAAAGTCGTGCTGAAGCATACCGTATGATCATCCGTCAAGGCGTGGACATCATAGAGTCTGACCGACCTATAGAGGTTGCTGAAGCGATCTCTAGCTTGATTCCGGTTAGCAGTTCCAAAGGAAAGTTTTTCTCTACACTATAAACATAATCAATATAAGACATGAACAAAGAACTAGAAATGACTCCCAACGTATTAGTGGAGTTTTTACAAAAGCCAGCGTCCGAGTTTACGAAAGAGGACATTATCCGTTATATCTATGAGAAAGATATCCAGATGGTTAATTTTATGTATCCTGCAGGCGACGGACGTTTGAAAACACTAAACTTTGTAATCAACAATGCGGCCTATCTGGATGCGATCTTGACTTGCGGTGAGCGTGTGGATGGCTCTAGTCTTTTCTCGTTTATCGAGGCGGGAAGTAGTGACCTGTATGTGGTGCCCCGTTTCCGTACGGCTTTCGAGGATCCGTTTGCGGAATTACCTACGCTTACCATGCTTTGCTCATTCTTCAATAAGGATGGAGAACCCTTAGAAAGTTCCCCGGAATATACCTTGCATAAAGCTTGTAAGGCTTTTCATGAGGTGACGGGAATGGAATTTGAGGCAATGGGTGAATTAGAATATTACGTAATCGCACCGGATGAAGGCGTTTTCCCTGCTACCGACCAAAAAGGTTATCATGAATCCGCTCCTTACGCTAAGTTCAATGAGTTCCGGACGGAGTGCATGCACTGCATAGCGCAAGCCGGGGGACAAATTAAATATGGTCATTCAGAAGTTGGTAACTTTACGTTAAATGGTTTGATCTATGAGCAAAATGAGATCGAGTTCTTACCATGTCCTGCGGAAAATGCAGCAGATCAATTGATGATCGCAAAATGGGCGATCCGCAATCTAGCGCATGAATATGGATATAACATCACTTTCGCTCCGAAAATTACGGTGGGAAAAGCAGGTTCCGGTCTGCATGTCCATATGCGTATCATGAAAGATGGCAAGAATCAGATGTTAGCGAATGGTATCTTATCCGAAACCGCCCGTAAGGCTATCGCTGGAATGATGTGCTTAGCTTCCTCTATTACGGCTTTTGGGAATACGAACCCAACCTCATATTTCCGCTTGGTTCCACACCAAGAAGCACCTACGAATATTTGTTGGGGAGATCGGAATCGTTCAGTTTTAGTTCGTGTTCCGCTAGGTTGGGTCGCAAAAACGGACATGTGTGCTTTGGCGAACCCATTGGAACCTGCCAGCCATTATGATACGAGCCAAAAGCAAACGGTCGAGATGCGCTCACCGGATGGCTCCGCTGATTTATACCAATTATTGGCAGGATTGGCAGTTGCGTGCCGCCATGGTTTTGAGATCAACGATGCTTTGGAGATCGCTGAGAAGACTTATGTAAACGTGAATATTCATAAGGAAGAGAATCAAGATCGCCTAAAGACATTGGATCAACTCCCAGACAGTTGCGCAGCCTCAGCCGCCCGTTTAAGACAACAGCGTGCTGTTTTTGAAAAATATAACGTATTTAGTCCGAGTATGATAGACGGCATCATCCATAAACTGGAATCTTATGATGACGCTTCTTTACGCAAGGACCTAGAGAATAATCCGGAAGAGATGTTGAAGCTGGTCAATACTTATTTCCATTGTGGCTGAAAATCCTTTTTATGGTTTCACAAGAGGGTGTGTCATGATGAAGTGCCCCCCGAAAGTTGGACGTTAAATTATAACTTTATAAATTCTCTTCATAATGAGCTCGGTATTGTACCGGGCTCATTCCATTTAGCTTCATTTTAATCCTTTTCTTATTGTACCAATCAATATATTTCTCAAGTTCCTCTTTGAACTCCTGCATGGATTTAAACTCCCTGGAGTATAAGAGTTCGGACTTCATAATCCCAAAGAAGTTTTCCATGACAGAGTTATCCAAACAATTCCCCTTTCTGGACATACTTTGTATTATCCCGTGTTGGGCCAATGCATTCTGATAGTCTTTATGTTGATACTGCCATCCTTGATCAGAGTGCAACAGGATTTTATTCCCTGCCGGTGCTTTGTCTGTAATAGCAAAAACATCCTTCAACATTTTGTTTATTTGTTCTAAATCTGCTCTGTCAGATACATTATAACTAAGTATTTCTCCATTAAACATATCTATTATAGGCGACAAAAAACTTTTTTGTTGACCAATTGATATTTGTGACACATCTGTGGCAAGTTTACTATAAGGGCAATCTGCCTTAAAATCCCTATTGAGGATATTTGGTGCAATTTTGCCGACAGTTCCTTTATAGGAGCGATACCGCTTTTTGCGTATCAGACACTTGATTCCCAAATCCTGCATCAGTTTCTCTACCGTCTTGTGATTTATAACATATCCATCATTACGTAATTGCAAGGTGATGCGGCGATAACCATAGCGTCCTTTGCTTTCCTGAAAGATTTCCTTTATACGTTTCTTTTCCTCTTTATATTTTGAGGTATTGCCAAGTCGTTTAAGGTGGTAATAAAACGTAGAACGAGCCATTCCTTTAATCTCTAACAATAGGTCGAGACCATATTCCGGCCTTAATGAATGGATGACTAGAGACCAGAGTCTTTCGTTTTGGCCCTTTTTTCTTCCATTAAGGCCTTTGCTTTTTTTAGCAAGGCGTTCTCTGCCCGCAGGCGTAAGTTTTCAGCCTGGAGCTTTTCTAATTCCGTTTGAGGTTCTTTCTTTTTTGGTCGTCCCATATTCTTGATTGGTCGCCCTCGCTGCTTATGACGGTACAATTCTTCATATCCTCCAGATTTGTATTGCTGTATCCAACGGCAAATACTGGAATGACTGACGTCATACTTCACGCAAAGCTGCCACAAAGGTAAGCAATCTTCCTCATACTCCTTGATTATTTGCAACTTCAATGCCAAACTTATAACGGTTTTCTTGTAATTTTCTAAACCGTCAATGCCATATTTCTTATATCTTCCAAAAAGAATATATAAATAATAATCGCTGACATGAAAACGAGTCATCAACTCAACCATGCTGGCTCCCTCTTCATGAAGACGGAGGATTTCTTGTTTTTCTGCTAATGTGTGATGTCTTGACATAAATAAACCCCGAAAGTTTTTTGTCCAACTTTCGGGGTTCACTTCATGACACACCCTTTTTATGTCCTGCTTTCATCTCTTGAACTTTCCATTGTGTTTTTTTGAATATCCGAGCACAAAAGAGACCATAAATTAAAACGAAAATATTCTAGAGAAGAAAAAAAGATATAATAGTAAAAAAAACATGATAAAAAATTGTTATTTACAAATAAAGGCTTACCTTTGCCAACATCAAAACAAAATGATGTTATAAATTCATTTTGAAGTTATATGTTTTTCGAGTTTAACCTTGACTGTGAGCACAAAAGATTATCGCGAAGATCTTTTGAACGGTTGGATAGAGACGTCTATTTAGCCGTTTTTTCTTTTAGCCCTATCCAATAAAGCTATTCAGCTATTTGACAAATACAGCTTTATTTGTCACGGAGATTTTATATCCTTTATTTTATGGATTACGAAATAACATACTGCATAAAAGCGGTATGTTGTATCGTACTATTATACAGTTGAGCAATGAATTATACATATAAACAAATATGGCTCATCAACTTTCCTGTAATGATGAGCATCTTAATGGAACAATTAATCAATATTACGGATGCTGTTTTCTTAGGCCACGTTGGAGAGATAGAATTAGGAGCGTCCGCTATCGCCGGAATTTATTATTTGGCGATTTTATATGCTTGGTTTGGATTTAGCATTGGGTTGCAAGTAATGGTAGCTCGAAGGAATGGAGAGCAAGATTACAAGGAAACCGGCAAGACTTTTTTTCAAGGCTTATTTTTCCTTTTGGGATTGGCTATCTTTCTTTACCTTCTCATTCATACGGTTTCCCCATTTATATTAAAGAAGCTGATCGTTTCCTCGGATATTTATCGAACGGTAATCCTATACTTGGATTGGCGTAGCTTTGGATTGTTGTTTTCATTCCCATTTTTAGCGATACGTTCTTTTTTAGTGGGGATAACGCATACAAAAGCTCTATCTTGGGCTGCTGCCATAGCGGTATTAATCAATATTCCTTTAAATTTTTATTTGATATTCACTAGGGAATTAGGAATCTCGGGGGCGGCAATTGCCTCTTCTTTGGCAGAGATGGGCTCCTTTATGATGCTTTCCTTCTATATGTGGAT
>ENA-OQJN01000533-OQJN01000533.1-human-gut-metagenome-genome-assembly--contig:-NODE-533-length-15339-cov-3.376808_pt1 | contig 15339 bp, 17 predicted proteins | sample MGYA00242610_ERZ504777 | MGnify/ENA primary metagenome ERZ504777 (study PRJEB26092, sample SAMD00036350) | human gut metagenome | host: Homo sapiens | study: EMG produced TPA metagenomics assembly of... | reverse complement strand
GGTTTACGGTAGAAAAATTGATGAAGATACATATGCAATTAGTGAATATCAGCACTGGGAAGAAACACATTGTTATCTGTTGTGTGGCACGAAAAGAGCACTTCTGATTGATACAGGTTTGGGAGTGGCTAATATCAAAGAAGTTGTTGATAAATTGACAATGCTTCCAATCTTTGTTGTAACGACTCATGTTCACTGGGATCATATAGGAGGATATCAATATTTTGAAAATATTGGCGTCCACATTTTGGAGAAAGATTGGATATCAGAGAAATTTCCGATATCGCTGGCAGCAGGTGAAAAGGAATCTGACCTGCCGGGAGTGTCAGTTTCCAGAAGAATTTGATTTGGAAAAGTATCAGTTATTTCAAGGAGATGTGCAGAGTACGTTTTCTGATGGGGAAATTTCAATCTGGGAGAACGAACGGTGCAAGTTGTTCATACCCCGGGACATTCACCGGGACATCACAGCTTTTCGATTTCAACAGATTTGGCAGACAGGATTGAAAGTGCATGCAGAAAATTAGACAAAGAAAAGAAGTGGAAACAGGGAAGCGGAATCTTTGATTTTGGAGATTTTAAAATTCATCTTTAATAAAATACAAAAAGGAGAAGCGTAGATGATCATTGAAGGAAATGAAAAAGAAAAGGCAGCCATGGCAGAATTTCATAAGGGCAACCGAAAGGAAGGGCTTCGATTACAGGAGGAGTTTGCTGCAGCCTTTCGAGAAGAATATAAAGAGAAAGATCACTGTCCGTGTAAAAAGGCCTGCCGTTATCATGGAAACTGTAAAGAGTGCGTGGCAATTCACAGGGCACACCAGGAGCATGTTCCCAATTGCATGAGAGAATTGATCAACAAGAAACTCAAAGGATTGTCAGAACTGACGGAGCATACGATCGCATATGAAATTGAACCTCCGAAAGAGATATTGAGGAAGGAAGCTCAATAAAACAAATTGATAGAGGCACTTTTACACTTTATCGAAAAAAAGCTTGACAACGGAAGTGCGCTTTGCTAATATAATAAAAAACAGAACGCACTCGGTTTTTAAAAGAAGGTGGGAAACAAAGTATGAGAAAACAGGTTTATTCTCTTTTGGTCGATAACAATCCGGGTGTTCTGAGCAGAATTGCAGGTCTGTTCAGCCGAAGAGGATACAGTATCGACAGTATTACAGCCGGAACGACGGCAGATCCGAGATTTACCAGAATTACAGTGGTGGCATCCGGAGACGAGCTGATTTTATCGCAGATTGAAAATCAGGTCAGAAAACTGGAAGATGTCATTGAGATCAAGCTGTTAAAGGATGGAGAATCTGTATTTCGCGAACTGATTATGATAAAGGTTCGCGTGACAGCAGCACAGAGAGGTGAGATCAATTCCATTGCGGATATTTTCCGTGCGAAGATCGTGGATGTACAGGAGGAGTCCATGATCATCGAACTGACAGGGACACAGTCCAAACTGGAAGGCTTTATGAACCTTCTGAAAGGGTATGAGATTCTGGAACTGGCAAGAACCGGTATCACAGGATTGTCCAGAGGCTGTGAAGATGTTACATATATTGGCTAGATGAAAACAGTATGCTAAAGGCAGGAGCCTTTAACTATAAAAACAGAAAACTGCGGCAGTGCAGAAAATTTAGGAGGAATGAAAAATGGCAGCAAAACTTTATTATCAGGAAGATTGTAACCTTTCCGTATTAGAGGGACAGACAATTGCGATTATCGGATATGGAAGTCAGGGACACGCACATGCATTGAATTTAAAGGAATCCGGATGCAACGTCATCATCGGACTTTACGAAGGCAGCAAATCCTGGGCAAAAGCAGAAGCACAGGGATTTGAAGTATTTACAGCAGCAGAGGCAGCGAAAAAAGCAGATGTGATCATGATTCTGATCAATGATGAAAAACAGGCTGCAATGTATAAAAATGATATTGAGCCGAACCTGGAAGAAGGAAACATGCTGATGTTTGCACATGGTTTTGCGATCCATTTCGGACAGATCGTACCTCCTGCAAATGTAGATGTTACGATGATCGCGCCAAAAGCACCGGGACATACAGTAAGAAGTGAATATCAGGCTGGTAAGGGAACTCCTTGTCTGGTAGCAGTAGAGCAGGATTACACAGGAAAAGCACTGGATCGTGCACTTGCATATGGTCTTGCGATCGGTGGAGCAAGAGCAGGACTTCTGGAGACAGATTTCAGAACAGAGACAGAGACAGACCTTTTCGGAGAGCAGGCAGTACTTTGCGGTGGTGTATGCGCATTGATGCAGGCAGGATTCGAGACACTGTGTGAAGCGGGATACGATCCAAGAAATGCATACTTTGAGTGTATCCATGAGATGAAACTGATCGTAGATCTGATCTATCAGTCCGGATTTGCAGGAATGAGATACTCTATTTCCAATACAGCAGAATATGGTGATTACATTACAGGACCAAAGATCATCACAGAAGATACAAAGAAAGCAATGAAAAAAATTCTTTCCGATATTCAGGATGGAACATTTGCAAAAGACTTCCTGCTTGATATGTCACCAGCCGGTGGTCAGGCACACTTCAGAGCAATGAGAAAACTGGCATCTGAACATCCATCAGAAAAAGTAGGAGCAGAAATCAGAAAACTCTACAGCTGGAGTGATGAAGATAAACTGATCAACAACTAAGGACAGTGAAAGGCGGAAAGCTGCTCACCCCAATAAGAACAGCCAGATATTGTGCTTGCACAAGTATCTGGCTGTTCTTGTTGAGCAGTCGGCGTGAGGAGGCGTGCAAAAGGAAATACTATGGAAAGAGAAAATGATTTCAGTCAGGGAAGCATTGCAAAGAATATTTTAAATCTTGCAGTTCCCATGACGCTGGCACAACTGATCAATGTCCTGTACAGTGTGGTAGACAGAGTCTATATCGGACACTTACAGGGCGTATCTGCGAATGCACTGACGGGAATTGGTCTGGCACTTCCGATTATTACAATCATCACGGCATTTGCTAATTTATTTGGAATGGGAGGAGCACCCCTTTGTTCCATTGCAAGAGGCAGCCATGAAGAAGAAAAGGCAGAGAAGGTGATGGGAAATTCGTGTTCGATGCTTCTTTTCACAGGGGGACTTCTGATGGGAATCCGTCTTATATTCCGAAAACCGCTGTTGTATCTGTTTGGAGCGAGCAGTGCGACATTTCCGTATGCAAACGCATACATCAGTATCTATCTGTGCGGAACCGTGTTTGTCATGATCAGTCTGGGGATGAATCAGTTCATCAATTCTCAGGGATTTGGGAAAATCGGAATGCTCACGGTAATGCTTGGCGCATTTACCAATATTGTGCTGGATCCGATCCTGATTTTCGGACTGGATATGGGAGTACAGGGAGCAGCCCTTGCAACGGTGATCTCCCAGGGCTTATCTGCAGCCTGGGTGATGAAGTTTCTGACAGGGAAGAAGGCGATTCTTCGACTCTCCAAAAGAGCAATGCATCTGGAGTGGAAGCTTGTAAAAGAAATCATCTTTCTGGGATCATCGGGATTTGTGATGTCTGTTACAAACGGGCTTGTGCAGATTGTGTGTAATGCAACGCTCCAGAGGTACGGGGGTGATATTTACGTTGGGATTATGACAGTGATCAACTCGGTGCGGGAAATTGTGACAATGCCGGTGACAGGACTGACGGCGGCATCGCAGCCTGTGATTGGATATAATTACGGGGCAGGGTGTTATCAGAGAGTAAAATCTGCAATCCGTTTTACTGCGGTCGGATGTATTGTTTTTACAACGGTTGTCTGGGCAGTGTTATTTTTAGAACCTCGTTTCTTTCTTCAGATGTTTACCAAAGAACCGGGAATTTTGCAGTACGGTGTTTCTGCCATGCGGATCTATTTTTGTGGAATCTTTATGATGGCGCTGCAGTTTGCGGGACAGTCTACAGCGGTTGCGTTAAACCGTGCGAAACAGGCCGTCTTTTTTTCTCTGTTTCGAAAGGTCATCATTGTCATTCCGTTGACCATGCTGCTTCCAATGATCGGAAATCTGGGGACAGATGGAGTGTTTTGGGCAGAACCGATTTCCAATGTTATTGGCGGTACGGCATGTTTTGTAACCATGTTGCTTACAATCTGGCCAAAGCTGAGAGAAGGAAGTTGCTGTTCGCAGTAACAGAAAAAATCGATAATATGGCAAAAAAAGAAATTGACAATCAAAGGGACACTGACTATAATGAATTTATATCAGGTGTGTAACTGTACGGCAGGCATTAACCTTACATGGACTTTATTTTAGATGTTTATGTGGGTTGGTGTCTTTTTTTCTGTTTTTCTCTGGAAATAGGATGCACGGGCATGAAATCTGAAATACTATCCATCAAGATCAAATGCATCAAAAACAGAGAAAAGGAGAAGTGGAAAATGAAAGACAAGATTTTTGGTGTTTTACAGAGAATCGGAAGATCTTTTATGCTTCCGATCGCGATTCTTCCGGTAGCAGGTCTGCTGCTGGGAATTGGAAGTTCTTTTACGAATGAGACAACCATTGCAACGTATGGACTTCAAAAGATATTGGGAGACGGTACAGTGCTCCATGCACTTCTTACGATCATGAACAAGGTCGGAAGTGCGGTGTTCGATAATCTGCCGTTGATTTTCGCGGTAGGTGTAGCGATCGGAATGGCGAAAAAGGAGAAAGAAGTATCTGCACTGTCTGCACTGATTGCATATTTTGTAATGAATGTAGCGATCAATGGTATGCTTGTAGTAAACGGAGAAATCACGGCAGACGGAGAAATCGCAAAAAATGTGCTGGAAGGAACCGTTGCTTCTGTCTGCGGGATACAGTCTCTTCAGATGGGAGTGTTCGGCGGTATTATCGTAGGGCTTGGTGTTGCGGCGCTGCATAATCGGTTTCACAAGATCGTGCTCCCGAACGCATTATCATTTTTCGGCGGTTCCCGGTTTGTACCGATCATTTCTACAATTGTATACATGTTTGTAGGTATCGGAATGTACTTTATCTGGCCTCCGGTCCAGAATGGAATTTACGCTTTGGGTGGTCTGGTCACAGGAAGCGGATATGTGGGAACGTTGATTTTCGGTATTATCAAACGTGCGCTGATCCCATTTGGACTGCATCATGTATTTTATATGCCGTTCTGGCAGACTGCCGTGGGAGGCAGCATGGAAGTTGCCGGACAGATGGTACAGGGGAGGTCAGAATATTTTCTTTGCCCAGCTGGCGGATTCAGCCAATGTAGTGCATTTCAGCGCAGATGCGACCAGATATTTTTCCGGTGAGTTTATCTTTATGATCTTTGGACTTCCGGGTGCAGCTCTTGCAATGTACCGCTGTGCAAAGCCGGAAAAGAAAAAAGCGGCAGGTGGATTGTTGCTTTCCGCAGCATTGGCTTGTATGCTTACAGGTATCACAGAGCCGTTAGAGTTTTCCTTCCTGTTTGTAGCACCGGCATTATTTGCGGTTCAGGTTGTACTGGCAGGTTCGGCTTATATGATCGCGCATATGCTGAATATCGCAGTAGGACTGACATTCTCCGGTGGATTTTTGGATTTCTTCCTGTTTGGTATTTTGCAGGGAAATGAGAAGACAAGCTGGATGCGGGTGATTCCGGTGGGAATTATTTACTTTATTTTGTATTATGTGATTTTTACGTTCCTGATCAAAAAATTTGATTTTAAGACACCGGGACGTGAAGACGATGATACAGCGACAAAGCTGTATACAAAAGCAGATGTCAATGCAAGAAAAGAAAGCAGTAAAAAAGGAGATGCAGGAGCAGCTGCAGATCCTGTCAGTGCTATGATTACAGAAGGTCTTGGTGGAAAGAGCAATATCAGTGATGTGGATTGCTGTGCCACAAGACTTCGTATCACAGTAAAGGATGCAGGAAAGGTAAAAGATGAGATCCTCAAGCAGACAGGATCCAGAGGAATTGTAAAAAAAGGCCAGGGAGTACAGGTAATCTATGGGCCGCATGTAACTGTGATCAAAGCGAATCTGGAGGACTATCTGGAAACCGCAGAAGATATGCCTCTGGGAGAAACAACTGCTTTCGCAGAAGAAGCAGCTTCTGAACCGGAAGAGGTGCAGACTACAAGTTCAAAAGAGCAGGATTCAGAGGAAAAAGTAAAGGAAACTGTGATCATATCCAGCCCGATTACGGGAAATGCAGTGGAGCTTTCAGAGGTTCCGGATGAGGGATTTGCCGGAAAAATGATGGGAGACGGAGCAGCAGTAATTCCGACAGACGGGATGATCCTTGCGCCGGAAGACGGTGAGGTTGTGTTTGTGTTTGAGACCAAGCATGCGCTGGGATTCCAGACAGATTCCCAAATGGCACTTCTGCTGCATATCGGAATCGATACAGTGGCACTGAACGGACAGGGATTTGAAGTTTTTGTGGAAAACGGACAGAAAGTGAAAAAAAGGGGAGCCGTTGATGAAAATCGATATTTCCTATCTGAAAGAACATGCACCGTCTCTTTGTTCACCGGTTCTGTGTACAGAATTAGGAGACAATCAGAAGGTTCGTCTTTTGAAAGAAGGAGAGATAAAGGCGGGAGAACCATTGTTTGCCGTGGATGTTTATGAAGCATAGTATTGATTGCGGAAAATGTTACTGTCCGCATCAATCACCAACCGAAAAATAAAAAAATAGAGCGGACCGTTCAGGTCCGCTTTACTTTTTGGCAATATTTTGATACCCTGTTATCAGAAAACAAAAACCGGGGGAATGTCATGTACAGAGTAAGTAAAGTGTTGAATAACAATGGCGTGATCGCGATTAATATGGAAGAAAATATAGAATATGTGCTGCTGGGAAAAGGAATTGGTTTTGGGAAAAAAATCAGCCAGAGATTTGAAGCGCCGGATAACTGCACCCGGTATTCTTTGAAAGAAGATACGGAACGGGGGATTACAAAAGAACTGGCAAAAAGCATTTCTCCGGAATATCTGGAGATCGCAGATGAAATTCTGCAAAAAGCAGAGATGAAATTTGGCACGATTGACAGGAGAATCCTGTTTCCGCTGGCAGATCATATTTCTTTTGCAGCAGATCGTATCTTAAGTGGGGAACAGATCAGTAATCCATTGACAGAGGACATCAGGGTATTGTTCCACAGCGAGTATGAGGTTGCATCCCAATTAAAAGAAATTCTTCAGAAAAGACTGGGAATTGAGATTGATGCACATGAAATCGGATATGTAGCGCTTCATATTCACTCAGCAATCGAGGATGAGAGTGTATCGGCAGCAATGCAGATGGCAGGAGCAATCCGGGAATGTGTGCAGGTTCTGGAGCGGGAAAGTGGAAAAAAGATCGATGTCATGTCTCTTGCATATAACCGTCTGATGAATCATGTGAAATACATGGTTATGCGGGCAGTGCGGGGAGAGAGCATCAAGTTGGATATGAATGAATATATGGAAGAAAAACATCCGGAGTCATTTGCGCTGGCAGCAGCGATCTGTGAAAAAATTGAACGCGGCTGCAAGATCAGGCTGGAAAAAATGGAAGTCGGTTACCTGGCAATGCATATTGAACGTGTCTACCTGGATACATTAGGCGCGCAGAATGAAGAATAAAACGAAATATTCAGAATTTAATGAAAAATCAAATGAAATATGCTAAAATAATGTCATAACTTACACGAAAATCTTTCAATGAGAGGAGTGGATACTATGACAGAAGAATTTGTAAACCTTCGTTCCAGAAAAAATCCGAAAGCACGTATCAAATTGATGGGTGGACATTTTGCGACGATGAATTCGCACGTGAACACGTATATTGATATGTCTACTGTCAAGACACGGCATAATAATGCAAGAGAGACGGCAGCTACATTGGCAGAAGAGTACAAAACCGGTACTATGGTAGAAACCATCGTATGTCTGAAAAATACAGAAGTGATCGGCGCATTTATGGCAGAACATCTGGCGGATACAGGCAGGATTTCCATGAGTGCAGGAAATAATATTTCGGTTGTGACACCGGAGTTTGATACCATGGGACAGATACTGTTTCGGGACAGTAACCAGCGTATGATCGAAGGGAAGCAGGTACTGATCCTGACAGATTCTGTGACGACCGGTGCTTTGCTTGCAAAAGCCGTGGAAGCAGTGCTGTATTACGGTGGACGTGTATGTGGTATCTGTGCAGTATTCAGTGCGGTCAACCGGGCAGCAGGTATGGATGTCAGGTCAATCTTTACGGTTTCTGATCTGCCGGATTATAAAGGATATGCAGCCAAAGACTGCCCGCTGTGCAGGGAGGGGCAGAAACTGGATGGAATTGTCAATACATTCGGTCTTGTAAAATTCTGATCTGCTTCAGAATGCGGGAGCATAAACAAAAAAGACATTCGCCATGACGGTAGCGGATGTCTTTTTATGATTCATATTTATATCAAAAATTAAGCAATTCCGTTTACAGCTTTTGTAAGACGGGAAATCTTTCTGGAAACAGTTTTTTTGTGGTAAACACCTTTGCTTCCTGCTTTGCTGATCTCTCCGATTGCTGCTTTGAGAGCTGTTTTTGCAGCTTCCATATCTTTCTGAGCAACTGCAGCTTCTACTTTCTTTACAGAAGTCTTTACTCTTGATTTGATTGCTTTGTTTTTAGCAGCTTTTGTTTCGTTAACTAAAATTCTTTTTTTAGCAGATTTAATGTTAGCCAATCTGTACACCTCCAAATAGTATGAAATATTTTCAAATAGTGAATTCATAATCCCGCCAGACTCGGACACGGACGTTCTAACGGAACATACTCATTTATTTTATTCCAACTGGTCAGGGTTGTCAATACATATTTCTCAAATTATTGGAAATATTATCGGCAAATGGAGAAAAAGCGAGGTTGAGCGAAAATGTTGGAAAAGTATAGTGTTCGTACAGATTTGGCACTGGAGGAAAAGGAGCGTTTTGAGTCGGATCATGTCGAGATACAGGGAGTGATTCTGGAGGAGGACTATGATAAGGAAAAAGAAATCCGGATCACCCGGGTAAAGATTGAGACGGAAAAAGGTGCAAAAGCAATGGGGAAACCGGTGGGTACCTACATTACATTAGAAGCGCCGAATATGGCAGTGCCGGACACAGACTACCATAGAGAGGTTTCAGAGAAAATTGCAGGATTTGTGCAGGAGCTCTTAAAAGCGCAGAATGTAAAAACAGAAGAACTTTCCGTTCTGATTGTAGGGCTCGGAAACCGTCAGGTGACACCGGATGCGCTTGGTCCTTATGTGACAGACAATCTGTGTGCGACAAGGCATATTGTCAAGGAGTACGGAAAATATGCGATGGGAATGCAGCATGTGAATCTGGTCAGCACACTGGCTCCGGGTGTGATGGGACAGACGGGAATGGAAACTGTAGAGGTGGTCCGTGGTGTGGTAAAAGAAACGAAACCGGATCTTGTGATTGCAGTGGATGCGCTGGCAGCAAGAAACAGTCGGAGATTAAACCGTACGATCCAGATCGCAGATACCGGAATCCATCCGGGTTCCGGAGTGGGAAATCACAGAAACGGAATTACCAGAGAATCCATCGGAGTTCCGGTGATCGGGATCGGAGTTCCGACAGTTGTGGATGCGGCAACCATTGTCAATGATACGATGGAGAACCTGATTTTGGCGCTGGAATCTTCTGAGGCATTAAAAAGTGTGGGGGAAGTGCTCCGTTCTTACAATGCGGCAGAAAAGTATGAACTGATCAAAGAACTGATCGCTCCGCATTTAAACGGGATGTTTGTGACGCCAAAAGACGTGGATGAAATGGTGAAACAGATCAGCTATACGATTTCGGAAGGTTTAAATCTGCTTTTTTCTAACGCAGAAGAGTCATAAAAGGAAAATTTGTCTCATATAAATACCCCAGGTGTGTTGGCAGAAATCGTGCAAAGGACTGGTGTGGATATGAAGAGAGAACAAAGCCGGGCATGGATGCTGATGGCAGCGCTTGTGCTTCTGGCGGCGCTGATCGGAGGAAAAGAATTTTGGAGGGCATTTAGATATGAAAGCAGGCAGGTGTTACAGGAGTATACAGAAAAATGTACATGCCCGGGGTGGCCTATCAGAGAGCGGATGAGACCAGAAGTTCGAAAGACTGGTTTCGGGAAAAAGCACTTTCCTGGCTGCCTTTAGTAAAATATGTTTCTGACAGGGAGAATCTGGAGCAGGAAGTGGAGGATGAGGAGACGCTGGCGAAAATACTGGAGAAGCAGGCCAACGATGAAAGCGTTGTGGATGCAGATGGGAATCTGGTGGGAGAGAGCAAGACTGCGGAAGTGCCGGCAAATCTGGGGGAGAGCAAATCTTCCATCGATATGTCGATTGAAAGACTGCGGGACTTTGACTATCTTTTGAGCAATTTTTATACGGTAGACAGTTCTACGATGATCGGACCGGAGCAGTTGAATGCAGATGATCTTCTTGGAAGGAGCATGAAGATCGACCGGAAGCAGAAGGGGCCGAAAATTTTAATTTTTCACACCCATTCCCAGGAAGAATTTGCAGATTCCATTCCCGGTGACCCCTCTACCAGTATTGTAGGAATCGGGGATTATCTGACAGAACTTTTGAATCAGAAAGGGATTGAAACGATCCATGATAAAGGTGTCTATGACATCATCAACGGACAGCTGGACAGAAGCAAACGCGTATGAGTATGCAGAGGCAGGTGTGCGCCCGATTCTGGAAGCAAATCCGACCATTGAGGTAGCCATTGATCTGCACAGAGATGGTGTGGGCAGAGGGGACACATCTTGTGACCGAGGTGAATGGAAAGCCGACAGCGAAGATCATGTATTTTAACGGACTGAGCAGAACACGGGCAAACGGAGATATCACCTATCTGCCAAATCCGTACATTCAGGATAATCTTGCCTTTTCTCTTCAGATGGAACTGGCATCTGAGAGGATGTTTCCCGGATTTGCCAGACACATTTATCTGCGTGCGTACCGCTATAATCTGCATCTGCTTCCAAAATCTCTTCTGATCGAGGCAGGGGCCCAGACCAATACGGTGCAGGAGATGAAAAATGCCATGGAAGTACTGGCGGAGACGTTGTGTCAGGTGATTGGATAAGAACGTACTTTCGAAAAAAGTGTTTGAAAAAAGAAGGAAAACATGATATTCTGAACGTTAGCGACAAATGGAAGAAGTTTGTATTAGGAGAGAAAATATGGGAAAAAGCAATACATATGATGCGGACAGTATTTCTGTTCTGGAAGGGTTGGAGGCTGTACGCAAAAGACCTGGAATGTATATTGGAAGTGTCTCGACAAAAGGACTCAACCATCTGATCTATGAGATTGTGGACAATGCAGTGGATGAGCATCTGGCGGGATTTTGTAAAAATATTCATGTGACACTGGAAAAGGACGGTTCTGCTACGGTGGAGGATGACGGACGAGGCGTTCCGGTGGGGATGCATCAGAAAGGAATCTCTGCGGCACGTCTTGTATATACGACATTGCATGCAGGCGGAAAATTTGACGATAGTGCCTATAAGACGAGCGGAGGACTGCACGGTGTTGGTTCTTCGGTTGTCAATGCGCTGTCCGTTTATATGGATGTGCAGATCAGCAGAGAGGGATATATTCACCACGACCGCTATGAGCGCGGAGTTCCAGTGGTGGAGTTGGAGGATGGACTGCTTCCAACCATCGGAAAGACAAGAAAGACCGGAACCAAGGTCAATTTTTTACCGGACGATACGATTTTTGAGAAGACAAAATTCCGGGCAGAGGAAGTGAAAAGTCGTCTTCATGAAACTGCTTATCTCAATCCCGAGCTGACGATTGTATTTGATGACAAACGTCCGGATTCGCAGGAACATATTGAATATTATGAACCGGATGGAATTCTGGGATTTATCCGGGATCTGAATCAGAAAAAGGAAGTGCTTCACGATCCGATCTACTTCAAGGGAACAGCAGAAGGAATCGAAGTCGAAGCGGCATTTCAGTATGTCAATGAGTTCCATGAGAACGTGCTGGGATTTTGCAACAATATTTACAATGCAGAAGGGGGAACCCATCTGACCGGATTTAAGACAACATTTACGACGGTCATGAATCAATATGCCAGAGAGCTTGGTATTTTAAAAGAGAAGGATTCGAATTTTACAGGAGCAGATATCCGAAACGGGATGACCGCGATTATTTCCATCAAGCATCCGGATCCGCGGTTTGAAGGGCAGACCAAGACAAAGCTGGACAACCCGGATGCAGCAAAAGCCACCGGAAAAGTGACCGGAGATGAGATTGTTCTGTATTTTGACCGGAACGTAGAGACGCTGAAAAAAGTATTGTCCTGTGCGGAGAAGGCTGCAAAGATCCGAAAGACGGAGGAAAAGGCGAAGACGAATCTTCTGACAAAGCAGAAATATTCGTTTGACAGCAATGGGAAACTGGCAAACTGTGAGAGCCGGGATGCAAAAAAATGTGAGATTTTTATCGTAGAGGGAGATTCTGCGGGCGGTTCGGCAAAGACAGCCAGAAACCGGAACTACCAGGCAATCCTGCCGATCAGAGGAAAGATCCTGAATGTGGAGAAGGCCAGCATTGACAAGGTGCTTGCCAACGCAGAGATCAAGACCATGATCAATGCATTTGGATGTGGATTTTCCGAAGGATACGGCAATGATTTTGACATTACAAAGCTTCGCTATGACAAGATCATCATTATGGCAGATGCGGATGTGGATGGAGCCCATATTTCGACATTGCTTCTGACGCTATTCTACCGGTTCATGCCGGAATTGATCTACGAGGGGCATGTCTATATTGCAATGCCGCCGCTTTATAAAGTGATGCCGAAAAAGGAGAGGAAGAGTACCTGTATGATGACAAAGCTCTGGAAAAGTACCGGAGGACACATGACGGTGGATTTACTCTTCAGAGATACAAAGGTCTTGGAGAGATGGATGCAGATCAGCTTTGGGAAACGACGCTGAATCCGGAAACCCGGATTTTGAAGCTGGTAGAGATCGAGGATGCCAGAATGGCCTCCGGTGTGACGGAGATGCTGATGGGTACGGAAGTCCCGCCGAGAAGGGCGTTTATTTACGAAAATGCAACAGAGGCAGAACTGGATATATAGCAGAAGTTCAGGCTTAGAGGAGAAAAGATATGAGCAGTGAATCACAGATAATCAGAACAGAATACTCGGATGTGATGCGCAAGTCCTATATTGATTATGCGATGAGTGTCATCATATCCCGTGCCCTTCCGGATGTGAGAGACGGACTGAAACCGGTACAGAGACGGACACTTTACGATATGTATGAATTAGGGATCCGCTATGACAAGCCATACCGGAAATGTGCCCGTATCGTGGGAGATACGATGGGTAAATATCATCCTCATGGTGATAGTTCCATTTATGAGTCTTTAGTGGTTATGGCACAGGAATTCAAAAAGGGAATGGTGCTGGTGGACGGACATGGAAATTTTGGTTCCATCGAAGGCGACGGAGCAGCTGCCATGCGTTATACAGAAGCACGTCTGACCAAGTTTACTCAGGAGGCATACCTTGCGGATCTGGACAAGGATATCATTGATTTCGGACCGAACTTTGATGAGACAGAAAAAGAACCTCTGGTACTTCCGGTGCGGGTTCCGAATCTTCTTATCAATGGAGCGGAAGGAATCGCAGTCGGAATGGCAACGAGTATCCCGACACACAATCTGGGAGAAGTCATTGATGCGGTAAAGGCTTATATGAAAAATGACGCCATTACGACAAAACAGCTGATGAAATACATCAAAGGACCGGATTTTCCGACAGGCGGTATTGTGGTCAATAAAGATGATCTTCCTGAAATCTATGAGACCGGACAGGGGAAGATCAAGATCCGCGGAAAGGTAGAAGTAGAAGATTTAAAAGGCGGTAAAAAACAGCTTGTCATTACAGAAATTCCATATACTATGATCGGAGCCGGAATCGGAAAGTTTTTGAATGACGTCTGCAATCTTGTAGAAACAAAAAAGACAACAGATATCGTGGATATTTCCAACCAGTCTTCCAAAGAAGGAATCCGGATCGTACTGGAACTGAAAAAAGGCGCGGATGTGGAAAATCTGAAAAATATGCTCTACAAAAAGACGCGTCTGGAGGATACATTCGGAGTCAATATGCTGGCCGTGGCAAACGGAAGGCCGGAAACGCTGGGATTAAAGGCGATCATTGAGCATCATGTGGATTTTCAGTTTGAGCTGACCACGAGAAAATACAAAACGCTTCTCGCAAAAGAACTGGATAAAAAAGAAGTGCAGGAAGGTTTGATCAAAGCCTGTGACGTGATCGATCTGATCATTGAGATTCTGCGGGGAAGCAAGTCTGTCAAAGATGCCAAAGCATGTCTGACGCAGGGAATCACAGAGAACATCAAGTTTAAATCTCAGATTTCGAAAAAGATGGCGGCTATGCTCCGTTTTACGGAAAGACAGGCATCTGCAATTCTGGAAATGCGGTTGTATAAACTGATTGGTCTGGAAATTGAAGCGCTGCAGAAAGAACACGAGACAACGCTGAAAAATAATTGCCCGCTATGAAGATATTTTGAATCATTATGATTCCATGGCAACGCTGATCATGGAAGAGCTGGATGCATTTAAAAAAGAGTATGGAAGAAAGCGCCGTACTGCGATTGAAAATGCAGAGGCGGCAGTGTTTGAAGAAAAGAAAGTAGAAGAGCAGGAAGTGATCTTTTTGATGGATCGCTTCGGGTATGCGAAAACAGTGGATGTGAGTGTGTATGAGCGAAACAAAGAGGCGGCAGACAGTGAGAATAAATATGTTGTAAATTGTCTGAATACCGGAAAAATCTGTCTGTTTACGGATACCGGAAAAATGCATCAGATCAAAGTGATGGATCTGCCATATGGAAGATTCCGGGATAAAGGCGTTCCGATTGACAATGTGAGCAATTACAGCAGCAGTGAAGAACAGATTGTGACGATCTGTGACGCACAGCAGATCGCGTTTGAGAAGCTTTTGTTTGCCACAAAGCAAGGAATGATCAAGCGAGTAGACGGTAGTGAGTTCCAGGTGGCAAAACGAACCATTGCAGCAACCAAGCTCCAGGAAGAGGATGCACTGATCCATGTTGGGATGGTTCAGGAGAATCAGAATATTGTGCTGCAGACAAGAGATGGATATTTCTTAAGATTTCTGACAGCAGAGATTCCGGAAAAGAAAAAAGGTGCAGTCGGCGTGCGCGGAATCAAGCTTCAGAAAAACGGATGAGCTGGAGCAGATCCATCTGTTTGAAGAGGGAACAGATACAAAAAGTGAAAATATGGAGAAAAAAGAA
>ENA-OQJN01000532-OQJN01000532.1-human-gut-metagenome-genome-assembly--contig:-NODE-532-length-15367-cov-3.536877_pt1 | contig 15367 bp, 10 predicted proteins | sample MGYA00242610_ERZ504777 | MGnify/ENA primary metagenome ERZ504777 (study PRJEB26092, sample SAMD00036350) | human gut metagenome | host: Homo sapiens | study: EMG produced TPA metagenomics assembly of... | reverse complement strand
TAATACGACTCTGTCCCTCAGTACCCGCTCTGGGAGCGGGCCCACAGGCGATTTTTTCAAACCTCGGGCTTTTTTCGCCTTTTTCGGGGACCCGGGTTCAAAACCAAAATCGGACAGTGTCGTTTTTCCCTTAGTTACGCCATTTTTAGCCCTTTTTGAAATTTTCAAACCTACCGGGTTTTTGACCCTGAAATAGGTTTTCCACAGGCTAACGTATTACCCTTATTTATAATCAGTATACTTTTTTTGACTTATCTTGTCAATTGGTCAAACTCTGACGTCGATGCATGATGGCCTTCCGCAACGACATAAAGAAATCCCTGAGATTTGCTTATCATCGCCTTTCTCAGGGATTTTATGTTTTCCATTCTACGGTGAGATATGGATCGCGAGGATCTCACGGCGGCAAAAAAAGATACTCATCGTTTTTATGTTCTATGGGGTGGGAGTTGAGCCACCGTTTCCTCATTGGCCTCTTTTAAAAATAATTGCAAGCGTTCCACCAGGTCTTTTAGCTCATCTACACGGCGGCCGTCAAAATTCTTTTCTACAAATTCCCGCTTTGCTTCTTCCCCGGTCTGAAGGCACAGTTGCTGAAGATGTTGTTCTAGGGACGGCAGCAATTCCCGCGACACCTGGCTGCGAATGCGGTCTAAGACTTCATTGGCCATCATGGTCTGATTGCTTTTTTTGCTTTTTTACTCCGTGCATAGCCGGACACGAGGCCCACCGCAGCTCCTGCCAGTAGTATCGGCGGCATAATAGCACCAACGGCAGAACCGATGGTTACCGACGAGGCCGCCGGCCCTAAAATGGCGGAATATACCGACAAGGCACCGCCGGCAGCTCCGGCAATCAGGACGGAATCTTTCATCGAATCCATACCGGTCTGACCGGCAAAGGCATGCTGCAGCTGGGAAATCTCTAAGTCATGTTTGATTTGATGTTCTTGGTAAAGCTGCGATAGCTCTGTATCTATCTGAGACAGCCTGCCATGCCATTCTCGATAGATATCCTGTTGTAATTGGCCTAGGAAGCCATTGATTTCCTGTTGAAGTCGGTCTTCGGCCAGCAGTTGTCCCATTTCGCGGTGGAGCACTTCTTTAGAAGTCGTATTAAAGAAACTTTGATCATTGATTCTGTTTCTTATCGTCTGTTCGGCATTTGATAAGAAATCGTGCTGTACCCACGTTTGGGCACGAGACATGATGGTTTGCAGCATGAGATTGCCATTGTATTGAATCTGCTCATCGAGTTCCAAATAAGTCCGCATCTTCATTTCAATCTGTTCCAGGGCCTGTTTGTGAAGCAGCCGGATCTGTTCTTCTAAGGCCTTGACCGAATTTATAATACTGTCCATTTGGACTTGATCGGCCTTGCGTTCAATATGCTCATCTAAATAACGGTACAAAGCCGAAAAACCGGAAGCTTCTACAGCCGCTTCATCTTGATTCATGATTCCGTCATATGCTTTTTGAGCCGACAGTGGGAAAATAGCCTGCACATAGATGCCCAACTGGTCATCCAAGTAGTCGACGAGTTCCTGGGGATCGCCATCGACTTGGTCGATGCGGTTAATAATGGCGACGATGGGTTTTCCCATACGAGATAGATGGCGCAGGTGCTCATTGACATCGGATTGCCCTAAATAGTTTCCGTTAAAGACCCATAAGACGACGTCGACGGATTGAAAATACTGTGTCGTCTTTTCTTCGTTCAAGGCGGTAATCGTTTCCAGCCCCGGCGTATCGATTAAATACATTTGTTTCAAGCCGGTCAAGTTCTTTTTGATGACGATATAGTCGATCTGACTGAAAAATTCAGGCTCCTGGCGATGTTCGGATAAGGTCTGGTAAACGGTATCGATCGACGCTGCGATCTGGGAACCGTCTTTATAATAAATGCAGCCTTCTTCTTCCGTTCCATAGGTTATCTTTAAAATACAAGCCGTCGTTTCCGTCGTATTAGTCGGAGAAATATTCCCGCCGGCAAAGGCGTTGAGCAGCGTCGACTTCCCGGCTTTGACCTCGCCCAAGATGGCCGCATGCAAAGGCTGATCTAACTTCGCATACAGTAAATCGAGCTCCTTACGAATTTCCGGAAGCCTGGTAAAATTCTTATCATGATACAAGGGTGATTGCTTTAATCGACCGCTGATTTGCGCGATATGCTGCTTAACGTCCATGGTCAGTCCTCCTGTCTGAAAATAGAATATCCTTTAACAACAAAGGCTTTATCGTGAGTTTGCTCGTTTCTTTCAGTTGTGACAGGTCTTTGATAATAGTCTCTTTCTGTTCTGATGGGCCATACAACTCGGCATAGGTATCTTCCCGTACTTTCTGAATGGATTCATCAGCCCGTTTCAGATACGCTTCATACTCTTGCGACAACTTTTGGATGGCCGTGCCGAGTTGACTGGAAAGTCGCTTTTTTACTTTTACGGACATGCTGTCGCCAAAGGTACGAGACAGCCATTTGGCCACGCTGCGCCCGATGTCGGTAACAGCAAAGCCGGCAAAGATCAAGCCGACAGGTCCCAATAAGGCCGCCGCCCCAATGGCCAAGGCTCCGCCTAAACAAAACTGCGCCGTTCCCTCATCGCTTAAGTCGCCCGATAAAGCCGCGTTGTCCACGGCATTTCTCGTAGAAGCCGAGGCCTTCAGCTGCCGCTCTTTCAACAAGGGAAATTCTCGGAAGGGAGCCAGGGACATATGACGAGCAGCCACCGTTGAAAGCTGACTGCAATGGTGTTGGACTAAGGCTTCCAACGTTTTTTCAATCTGACTGGGGCGAATGATGGTGGCCATGATATAGTGATTGCGAAGTTCGCTGTCCATATCCCAAAGACGGTCTTCCACTTTGCCCGTTTCCTGTAACACGCGCTCCGATTCCCGCTGCTCAAAGTTCTTTAAATCTTGTTGTAGGCGCTTCAGTACATCCGATTTGTCCTTTTCCCAATTTTTAATTTTATTCAGCCGTTCGTCGTCCATTTTCTTCAAGACGTCAATCGCTGTCATCGATGCTGCGCGTACGTTGGCATACAATTCCTGGCAATTTCGCGTCTTGCTTTGTACCTGTAGCTGCAAAGAATTGGCCAGGAAGGTCCGATTCAACAAGTCAAAGAGAGCCTTTAAATTACTCTGTTCCAAAAGCTTTTGTCCGCGATCGTATTCTTCTTGACTTACATTAGGCTGCTTTAAAATCGCTTCCGCTTCGCGGGCTTCTTTCGCGGAAATGGGAATGATATCGGGAATCATGCTGCCATATAGTTTTTGAGCCTCTCTTACGACTTCGTCGACGTCTTTGCCGGCTTGGCGAATGAGGTCGATGCGATTGACGACGGCGACGAGATTATTGGGCTGCTTTTCATACTTAGCATAAAGCTGCTTTAGTTCATTATAGTCACCGGAGCTGTTGATCTTATCGCCGGGCAAAATCCAAATGACGCCGTCGGCCTTCGAGAAATATTCGTTGGCACTGGCATAGACCATATCGTCCAGCTCCTGCCGCAATCCCGGCGTATCGACGAGGCGGTAATGCTCTAAAATAGGACTATCCGTTACCGGCCAGGAGGCTTCGATGACGGCCGACTTATACAGTTCGTACTTTTTCAATTCCTGCTGCTTTTCTTCCAATTCTTTGGGAGGTGCCCCACTGGCGGCAAAGTCCTTTAATTTTTTTGAAATAGCCTTACTCGACTCTTTGCATTTCTTTTCTTCGGTCGCTAAAAATTCCTGTGCCTCTTCATACTTCAATTCCTTTTTCGTCCCATCGCGAAAGGTAAGGGTACAGGTCGTCCCTTGGCGCTCCTGGAAAATATCGATCTTCCACGTTTTAGGGACAATGCCTTCAGCGGCCTGCTGTTGCCCCAGTAAGGCGTTAATCAGGGTAGACTTTCCGTTTTTGCCATTGCCCATGATGAACAGGGTAAAGGGATAGGTCAAATCCTCGGCTAACTGCTCTACAGCCGTACAATCCTCTTGTATCCGCCCGATATAATCATGGAGTTTGGCCGTCTTTTTATGATTGCAAAAATCGGCAACGGCATTCATATGGCGTTTGATATTTTCTAGCGGAGCCGTCATTTGCTGGGATAAGTATTCCTGTATCTGGCGGTTATACTCCGCTTCAATCTGCGCATAAAGGGATTGGACAGCGACCACGGTATTTTCGTAATCATAAGGCTCTCCTATAAAAAAAGTCCCCGGACCATATAAAGTAAGATGCCGATCACGATCAACAGCGTGAAGAACATCATATAGGACAATTTATCGATCTTCTTTTGTAAGTATTCAGTCTGGCTGATCAGATTCGACTGCAGGGTCTCTTTCGTTTCCTTCATTTGTTTCTGCATGTCTTGAAAATTCTGGCTTCTCGAAAGGGCCCGTTTGTTTTCTATGTTCTTTTGATCCATCTGCATCCGTTCGACATCGTCTAATCGCTGTTTCAACGCCGTACTGGACTGACTTTGCGTTCGTTCCAGCTGCTCAATTTGTCTCAGCATCGTTCGGTTGCGGTCGTCAATTTTATTTAATAGCTGATTTTGTTTCTCTAACCAAGTATCGAGCCAAGCGTCGACGTGTTGATTGAAGTTTTGCAGGGACTGTTGACTATGATTCGAGACGCTTTCATACATGCTCTTGGCTTTTTGAATGTCCGTTACCAACTGTCCCGATTCCGCCTTCAGAGATTTTAAGGTCCCATTGAGCTCGTTGACAGATACTAAGGCCGAATGCCGCACGACATCGTCGGTTACCTCTTTCGTCACTTGGGAGATCGTTTTAATAAACTCCGCCTCTAATTCATTCGCCATAAAAATCACCCTTTATCTTATATTTATATGCCCTTTTTCCAAGGATATGCTGGAATAGCTGCATATATCGCTTGCTTTTCTTATGAATAATTTGTGAAAAATAAACAATTTACTATGTTATAACTTCTACATTATCGTCACATAGTCCTGCTGCATCACTGATTTTCCTTATAAAAATATATTGCCCGTCTTCTGTTTTGAACCAACCGTTGAACTTTTTTATGAGGCGCCTTCTATGTTTAAGGCGTTTTTTAGTCGTTGTTCCCCCGCCAAGCGTATGGTATAATATAGATAGCATAAGGATAAGGCGTCAGACTCAGGATCCGACGCCCATCCCACCTGTTAAGCTACTCACTTCTTACGAAGCTTTCGCCAAACAAGCTTAGCAAGCAATACTAATAACGCCCAGAGGACATTAGTTAGCAAGCCAGCTAAAATGCTTTCTAGCATGAAGCACAATAAGACATCTAGGTGATAGACGATAGCCGTTTAAGAAGCGTCATGCTAACAGGACACAGGAATTGGAACATTGGAATCGGTATAATCTAAAATGCGATTAAGATAAGAAAGGACTCCGGGGAGCGGCTACTCCCCATCATCACCCAATCTTATCCTCCTAGTTGACTAGCCCAGGATTCGTGCCAGCGCCACTGCTGTGATAGCCAGTAACACTATAAACACGAAGAAATCGTATTTAGTCATACCTCTCACCTCCTTTCCTGGTAAGAGAAGAGAACCAGCGCCCACTGGTTCTCTTTTTTCTTTGAAGAACGAGTTTTTCAATGTTATCCTAGTAAACATTGAACCGGCTCTCTCCTATCGTCGAACGTAATAACTACGGTCGTCGATATTTTTTTGTTTTGCGATAAAAAAAGAAGAGCCGCCGAAGCGACTCTTCTGTAGACTAAGTTTATGTAGTTATTCGCTATCCATCGATAGCTTCTTTTTCTGGCAGCCCTGCTTGACATAGACAGGTGCATGCTGAGGCTTAACCCTTCTTGTTGGAGCGTGTCAGTGCAATTCTTCGATCCCTACTTCTTTGAGAATTTCATATACCGGCATGAGATTGGCTTGAGGCGGTACATAAATTAAGACGCCATCGCGACCTCGCGTTAGGAATACGCGATAGGTATTGATTCGGTAGCGATAATCCGGTGTACCTGGTATATATTTTTCCTCTTTGTAGCCAGAATATGTTTTCTTATAAGGGACCCAAGCTCCGTCTTCCCAGCGCAAATCATCTACCCAACCGATGATCGGTAGGTCTAGCTCAAGGCCTTCCACGTCAAATTCCGACCGAGCTTTTTTCATTTTGCAACAAGATTTTTCGCTCGACGGTGGATCATTAAACCATTTAGCCACATCGTTATCCTCTTTTTATCCTTAAAATTCTTGTAATTTTGGGAATTCTTGGGATTTTTGGACGAGGTGATACAGCCGTAGCGTTTATCGTCACGCCCTTCATACAACTTCTGACAGTAATTTTAATGGCTTGGAAATTTTGGCTAACGTACATTCGGAAATGCTTTTCTTTTATCTGTTGGTAAAGGGCTTTTGCCCCTTCGATATCATTATCCAGCAAGGTATTGACGAAATGGCTTACTTGTTCAGCGCCTTGAGAGCGGATGGAAACGTCGAGATGCAAGCTCGGTTCAATGGTCACTGTCTTGGCCTTACAAGCGGCAAAGGCCTCCTGGTATTTGGGTGAGCAGGCTACATTCCAATTCGGCGGCACAGCTTTTACCCAGGCCTCGATTCCCCCATCTTCTCCCTCATAGATTTCCTGTCCTTCGCCAATGAGGGCGATTAAAACGCCCCAATCCGGTTCGGACAAAATATCGATAATCTGTTGATTTTCCGAAAAGTCCCCTCGATTTCTTGATTTCATTCGTTCTTTAGACCACATGCGCTGTGCTTCATCGAATACGAGTAGTTTCGTAGCCTTTAATTGGCCTTGACGATGGGAATTGATCAAAGACGGTGCCGTCATCAAGAATGACGGGTATTTTAGTTGCCCTTTTAACACCTTAAGAAGGGGGGCATTCCCCGACACATAGGTTGCATTGTCTTCTTGATAGGTACTGTCGAGTTTGCGCATTTCGTAGATATACTGTACCCCTAATAGCGTTTTTCCGGCACCGGGAACGCCACTAATGACGCATAGCCAATGTTCTTTCTTGGCCTTTGCCGTAGCGGTCAAGTTTTTTAGAAAGGTTGAGGCCACGGGGATTTTAGGGCTTCTTGCCGTTTTTAAGTGAGGGAGTTCATTCTGTTCAAACATCTCGACCATGATCCGCAAGGAGTTTTTATCCGGCTCATAGAGGGATTTTTGCCAGGCATCAATATCTAAGGGGCGGCTAGGTGGCTTGATTCTTTCTTGCAACAACTTTTTCAAAGCCCTTTCAGAGACGAAGTGTAAGGAACCGTCCATCCGTTCTTCCTCAGCCGCTAACTTAGTCAAGACGAGGCAGGTAATGACTTCCTTGTCTCGCGAGGCTACATGGCAGGTACTCATAAATCGGCCATACATGTCGGCTTGGGCAATATCGGCCTCTGGCGCATACTCTTTATGTTTAAACTCCAGGACAAACACTTGATCACTGCTTACGAGGATGACGTCTGGCCGGCAGGCATTTTCCGCATGCAATATATATTCGAAGACAAGATAAAAATCCGGATACGGAAAATCGCTTAAGACGCGTTGAAGGACGTCAAAGCAATCGTCCCAGGCAAAGAGCTGCTCATGATGAAAGTCTCGATTGGGAAAGTCCCTTCCATATTGTTCATGAGCGGCTTTCATCGTTTCCATCCATTCCGATTTATGGAGTCCTTTGAAAGTCTCGATCGGATACGTACAAAAAGAAAGCATTGACTACACCTACCGTTTCGTTGTCATGGTGTATAGAATAAGCCTTTCGGCTTACGCCACCACTAATTATATGAAATTAAAACATCTATTCTATGCGTTTATTATATCACAAAAATAACAAAGATACTCCCTTTGCCGACTGCCGGAAATTCCGGTATTTATCGGGTTCAAAGGGAGTATCTTTATATTACGATGTTACAAAAGTTTTAGAAGCTATTTCCGTTTTGCCACGCGTACGCGTTCAATGGTCGGCTTGCCGTCTTTATCGGTACGGACGGTGTCGACGGTGAACCGTTCTAATTCAGGAGCAAATTCGGTGAGGATCTTGTCCGATAAGGTCGCACCGTTTAACATGGCCCGGTACAGCATGGCGGCGAATTCGTAGCGCGTCATGGGACGGTTGCCGTCAAAGGTGCCGTCGGGGTAGCCTTGAATCATGCCGTTGCCGGCCAAGGTTGCCACGTATTCATAAGCCCAGTGATTCTGCGGGACGTCCGGGAAGAGCTGGAGCTTAGACGTATCGATCTTGCGGCCGGCATTGGCATCGAGCATGGCCGACTTCATGGCTTCTAATTCGTGGCGAAGGTCCTTAATTTCCTTGGCCATGGCCAAACGGGACGTCGATACGCCGTTACTTTGACCGAATTTGAAGGAGACGCCGGCGTTGACCATGTTGTTGCCGTTGCCGACGGTTCCGCCGACGCTGAACAAGGTGTCTTCATTAGGACGGTAGAAGGCGCCGATGGCGACCGAGTTTTCCCCACGGTAATTGCCGTAACCGGCGGCGAAATCCCACTTGTCGTCGGGATCAAAATCGAGGGGATGAAGGGCGGCCAAGGCGGCGGCACCAGCACCGACTTTATCGACGCGGTTGTCCAGTTGGTTGACCTTGTTGCCCAAATTCGTAATGGCCAGGCTGTTATTGCTAACTTGCTGCTGGACGCCCTTGAGCTGGCTGACATTGACGGCGTCCGTATCGGCTTCACCGGCTTTGACATTGGTGATTTTCTGGTCGTTGGCATTGATGCCGTCCGTTGTGATATACGTATTTTCACCGACAGCAATGCTTTGAGACGCCGTGATGCTGCCGTCATTGGCGTTGATGTGAATCGTGTTGGTTCCGTCGTCACCGGTCAAGGTAATGTCGTTGGCCAGGGATACGTTATAATCTGCTTCCTTGTCGTCCGTGGCTTCCGTTTTTTCTACCTTAATGCCGTTACCGGCCGACACGGTGCGATGTTTTCCGGCCTCCGTCGCGGCGTTATCGACGGCCTTATCCAAGGCTTCAATCGCTTCGGTGATATTCATATCGTTATTGACGACATTGCCCTTACCGGTTTCATTATGGAAATACTGACCGTCACCGACGATCTCATCGAATTTCTTTTTCGAGGCCACGTCTTCAATGACGACATCGGAATATGTTGCATTCCCATCTTCATCAGGAGCCCCTTTTACTTTTAAGGTTACTTCGCCTTTATCGTCGACGACATAATTACCGCCATCGGGATTGGCCACGAGATGCTGGTCGCGAAGCTGTTGGTCTGCTTTCATATCGCCCATAGCGGCTTTAAGCTGTTCTTCCGTAGCGGCCCGACCCACCGTAGCAAAATTCTCAACATCGAGCGTCTTGTTGGTTAGGCCCGTAATTTGGCCTTTCGTACCGTCAATCGTAATCTTGCTTCCTTCCGTAGAACCGATGGTGACAATGTCTTTCAAGGCGATATGATAATCGGTGATATTCGTCGTGTCATTCGTCGTAGACGTTAAGGCGAAATTATCATCGACACTGACGCTGGCATTTTCCGCATTAACCGTATACTGTTTCGTGCCATCTGCATCCGTCCCTGAAACCACGGATGCAATGTTGGTCCCGGCGGCCACACTGCCGCCAGCGTTGGTAATTTGTTCCATTAAGTCGTTGGCTAAGTAGTAAATCTGACTGCCGTTGACGGCGTCTGTGGATTTTGCACTAATACGGCCCTTGGAAACATTGATGATGCGTCGTTGATCATCGGCATTGCCGACGGAAACGACGCCATTGTAGCTGTCGGCAGCCGAGATATTCCACTTTTCGTTATAGAAATCGCCAAGTCTTTGCTTAAAATTCTTTAATTTCTTACGAGTCATTAAATTACCTTTTTTGACTTTACTATAACTCCCTAAAGCTACGCTGTATTCGGTATCAGCCTCTACACTAGTCCATGCCCCAATCGCCGTTGTATAGTCATATTTTGCACTGGCCTTAGAGCCAACGACAGTCGCACCGTAAACATTATCCGGTACCGATGACTCATATCCGCCGATAAAAGAATAATTAGATTCTTTACCAATGGTAGACTTGGCCCCGATGACCGTAGCGCCTTCACTCCCGACCACAGCCCCATGGCCTAAGGCCGTTGCATAGGTGGTTCCATCGGTAATGGAAGATTCACCGCCTAAGGCTATACTATACGATCCGTTTGCGTTTGCTTTATAACCGATAGCCAAAGTCTCTTTCGCATTATCTGTGACAGAAGCTTCGCTCCCTATGGCAGTACTATAGGTACCGTTCACGTTTGCTTTATACCCGAGGGCTATTGCTTGTTCAACCTCTTCCGTATCATCGGTAACTTGTGACTGATAGCCTATCGCTATATTGTTAAAGCCCTTAATCTTTGAGGTTGCCCCCAATGCTACCGAACCATCAGACTCTTTCGCTAACACCGCCTTGGCCCCAATCGCGATACTCTCATCGGATGCCTCATTTATTGTAGTCGCATAGCCAATCGCAATACTATCATCGGACTCGGTCGCAATATGAGATGTACTGCCAATGGCCACGGTATTCTGGGCCGATTCTTCGATTATTGATTTAGAGCCAAGGGCTACTGAATTATTGGATGTTTTTTCTATGGTTGTATAATCCCCTAAGGCAATGGCATGCCAACTTTTAACTACTGATCCATAACCTATCGCTGCACTATAGGAGGTTTTATCCGTAACTTCTGAGAAGGAACCGATAGCCATACTATGTGAAGAATCGCTGCCAACTCTCGCTTTTACGCCCCCAATAGCAATAGCGTGATCCGATATAGCTCCAATCGTAACATTTTTACCGATTGCAATACCTTCATCAGCTTCATCATCAATTTTAGTGGAACCTGAACCTATTGCGATAGAATCTTCGGATTTATCTCCAATTTCAACTCCAGGCCCAATAACGATGCCTCTTCCAGAGCCATCACTGTCATTGCCCATCTTAGCCCACGGACCGATTACAATACTAGCCGGAGACTTATTACTAGCCTCAGATCCAATAACGATTGAATAGTTACTGCCTGGCGGTGTTTGAATTTGTTCGGCTTCTTCTAAGGACGGCCCATTTTTTGCCATATACCCAATAATAACCGACTCATTGGTGTTAAAACCAAGTTCCATGCCATTCCCGATTGCTACGGAGTCTGCTATATATGAAGCTACCTTGTTATCATTACCAATTAAAATCGTGCTATTGATTTCTTCCGCCGATGTATTTCTACTCCCCAGAATTAGTGATTTACTATAGCCCCAATACCCAAGGGGTTCATTGGTAAATACTTTATTGTCATTACCAATAATCCATGAGGATTGTAATGATGAAATCGTATTTCCATCACCGATGACGTAGTTACTTCCGGTATCTATACCTAATTCATTTTTATCACCGATAATATCATTATCAGCAGTATGGACTTCATTACCGTCACCGACAACGGTATTATTCTTCGCTCCACCACCCATGGTATTTTCCGTGTCGATATGAGCCGTAAAGTTTCCGTTGGAGTCCGTCGCCGTCGTCCAAGATCCGTTGGTGGCGGCTTCTGCTATGCCGCCGGCACCGGCTGTCAGGGCCAAGACGGCAAGAATGGCTGCCATTTTTTTGGTGACTTGGCCTCCCGACTGTTTGCTGCTGCTTCGGACCAATTCGGACACGACGACGTATCGATGTTTCACCTTACTCCAAATAACCTTATAAATCCGATTCATCATAAAACACTCCTCTCTCAGGATTATCGTACGCTGTGATTTTTAGCCTTCTTTCTTTTTACAACTGATTCTTTACTTGTCTACTGTCTGTCTTTTTCTTCCCGTCAGCAGGGGTTATAATTTGTCCTGTAATTCAAGAACCTTTCCGTCGGCAAAGGTCATCTTGTGAATGGTGAATTCCAGGGTATAGTTGTTGAGGCCATCGGTATAGACCTTCTTTTCTTTATCGATGAAGGGGTTCAGGGAGTCTTCGCTTTCGCTTTCAAAGGTCCAGATCTTATCCGTTGTATAGTCGGCGGCGGTGTAATTTTTATCGATATTATTGATTTGAACCGGCAGGGTGACCGCCGTCTTTCCGTCCTTATCCTTGACGTTCAGGTAGCCCATGACACTGCTGACCTTTTTGTCTGGTGTCGGCAGGGTATAACCGATCTGGAAGCGGATATAATGCGACGGGAAGAAGGAATTTTGACTGACAATGCTACCGGCGATCCGATTGGATACGTCGAAGGCGGCGTCCATTTCTTTTTGGACCGGGGCGTTGATTTCAGCGAGTTTTTCCTGTTCCGCTTTTTCTTGTTCCTGCATGAACTCAATTAAGTTGGTGACTTCGACGACTTGCCATTCGCCGTTGTCGATGGCTCGCATCTTGATTTTCAGGTCAAATTCTTTGTCGACTTTCGTATCGCGCAGGCTGAGGGTCACGATGGCGATGTTGCCGTCAATCTGAGTGCCTTTGACGCCGGCATACTCGAGGTTTGGCGCATCGAGCTTTTGGCTGACATCTTGAATCGAAGCCTGGCTCTTGCCGTCACTTTGAGCAGGCTTTTCAAAATTACCCGTTTCAACGTATTTCTCGGTCTCAGTGATCATGGTCTGAATGATGTTTTCTTTGAGCGCCGCGACGATTCCGGCCACAAACCCATTAGACGCATCTTCACCTAAGCTTTCCTGCATGAGGTCATCGAAGCCGCGACTGTACAGGGACTTCAAGTCGACATGGCGCTTAAAAGTCGGCAAATCGTGTTTTTCAATGGACTTTTGGACAAGACCCAAGGAATAGGCCGGCGTCTTGATCCAGTACAGGAAATAAAATAACAAGGCTCCGATGAGAATTACTAAGACGGCGGAAAGTCCGATGAGGACCTTACGATTCTTTTGCACTGAAAATGACATGATGACATCCTTCCCTTCTATCCGCCCGTATACATGCAATCGACAAAGTGACATAGAGCCACTATATTTTATGTTATTTGTGTAAATTGATAATAGATGGCGTCGTTTTATCGGTTTTGCCTTACATCGTGCTGTCCGATAATGGCGTACTTGTGGTATTTGTGAATAAGAGGCGGATTTTCACGCAATGCTTCTTTTTAGTATAACATATTAATTGTCCTATAACTGTCATAATTTACAGTTTTCATAATATTTTAATGACATATTTTGATATAGACAGCCTCGATCCATGCCTCACCGTCATGAAGTACGTCATCATAGATCGCTGACCGAATGATCCCCCGCCATTCTCATACGCCGCTAAAGCCCCGCTTTCTGAGGAATCAGGCACGCAAAAAAGCCCTGCTTACTCATTCAGACGATGAGCAAACAGGGCTGTTACGGCATAATCTGTAATTACGGAAGGCAACGGAAGATGTTACACTTCCGGTGTTATCGTCGCTGCCATGGAAACTTGGAACTCGTGGATTTCGTAGCTGGCCATGTCGTCTTTCGAATAGACATCTTCCGATAAGACGGCATCGAGTTCTTCTCGTGAAGGCAGGTTCGCCAAGAAGAGTCCCGAATCGGGAATGTCGACGTAAGGCCCGCCGAGGACAAAATGGCCTTGGTTGAAATGCCGGATGAACCAATCGGCGTGCTTTTGATACAAGGCTTCTGCCTGGTCTACAGGAATCTTGGCTACATTGATATGTTCGTGAACGATAAACATGGTATATTCCTCCTTTAAAGGTAATGCGCTGCTATGGGGTTCTTCATAGTATATCGAATGGGGTTCGAGTAAGGCAAGACATTTTGTGCCAAAGTTAATAGTTTTCGTTCCCTGACGAAAGCAGGATTTTTATAAGGCTTGTCGAATTTGTAACATATGGATTCTTTTTTTAATCTGAAAGATTATTCTCGCTAAGCAACAATGAACGGCGTAAGAACAAATGTTTTGCCAACACTTTTATGATATTGTCGAACGATTGTTCTTGTAGAGGTCATGAAATGAAGGGATTCGGTAAAGGAGGCGTTTTAATGAATTGGAAGAAAGTGCTTTGCAGCGGCCTTTTTACAGGCCTACTAACGGCGACGGCCATGACTGGTTTTGCCCTCGATTTGACCAAGGAAGCGGACATGATCAGCCGCAATCCGTCCAATGTCTACACGATGTATCTCGGCATGTCCGATCAGGAATTTAAGAAGAATTTTTCCGGCGTCACGGGTTGGAATTATAATAACTCGACGCAGACTAAGATGTGGAAACTGCCGAGCATCTTAGAAGGCTACGACAACGGGCAAATCGGCATTGTCCATACGTACGGCCGTTCGGAAAAGCACGATACGGTTCCTTACGTCATGAAGCGTGAAGCCCTGACAGCCGATTTCAAAAAAGGCCGCCCTTTGGGAAGTTATTCGGTGATCCTTAAGATGACCGTCAAATCGAACGACGTAAAAAATTGAAACCCGATGACACAGCAGCCATCTTGAAGGAAGGCCTGGATGATTTTAAGTTGGCCGCTGACAATATGACCAAAACCTTAGGCAAGGGGCCGACGGGATCGCAATATTTAGACGGCCAAGTCAACGGCAGCGAATTTGCCAAGACCATCATCTACTCCTGGTCTACGGGCGATCGTTCGGGCTATAGCCTCTCTATTTCGTACAAACTCCCTCAGCCGATTGACCGCAGCCGCCCGCGCCCCGTCGATTACTCGGAGCATCCTGAGTTTGACCCGGAAGACGTCGTCATTACCGAACTTCTCATGCAGCATCATGACTGGAATATAGAAGACAAATAGGAGGTTTTTATGTTCGATATCTTAAAGACCATCGGCGAAGTCCTCATCGCCCTCTTCATCATCCGCTACTTGATTCAACGCTACAATACCCTCGGCCGCATTCGCGAGCCCGTCCGTCGGGCTTTAGCCGATATTTCCACTTACAAGGCCCAGCGGGAAGCGACCCTGCATCACCTGTACATCATTGCCGAGCAGTTCAGCCAGCGGGAAAGCAACACCCTCACCCAGGCAAGCCTGGCCAATATGTCCCGGCAAAGCGCCAGTTTCCAGGCCTTGGCCGCGGCCTATCCCGAGCTGAAATCGAATCAGACCTACCTGTCCCTCATGGACGGCGTCGAGGCCTTGGAGGCCCGGATTCAGACCAGCCGCCAGGAGTATAACCAAGCCGTCAGTAATTATCAGACCCTGAGAAGCCAGATTCCCTACTGCTTCCTGGCTCCCCTCTTTTGGCTTTTAAACCTGCCGAATACAATCAAAAAGAAACGGATATCGACGTCAGTCCCGCTGTGATTGAAATGCCTCCGGCAGAGCCTGCCCCCAAACCGATTGAAGCACCGGTTACCCCGATGAAGGAGGTTTCACCGGCACCGATCTATCATTGCCCGAAGTGCCAGTCCGAAATCCATCAATTAAAGGGGAAATTCGGCCCTTATTGGC
>ENA-OQJN01000531-OQJN01000531.1-human-gut-metagenome-genome-assembly--contig:-NODE-531-length-15374-cov-3.812029_pt1 | contig 15374 bp, 16 predicted proteins | sample MGYA00242610_ERZ504777 | MGnify/ENA primary metagenome ERZ504777 (study PRJEB26092, sample SAMD00036350) | human gut metagenome | host: Homo sapiens | study: EMG produced TPA metagenomics assembly of... | reverse complement strand
GGAAAAGAAAGAGAAGAAAGAGAAGAAAGAAAAATCAGACAGGCAAGACAGGGAAAAAGTTCTTGTATGTATGCGATTTTTCATTGTTTGTTCTTGTATTGTTGATTCTTCATGCGTATACAATGCGTGAGAAAACGGCAGATATTGCAGGTGCATTGGGACTGATCGATATGATGTTTACAGTTTTTGGAATCCGGGCAGGTCTTAAGGGACGTCAGGAGCCGGAAAAAAGACATTTTACGTGCTGGCTCGGAATCGTACTTAACGGGCTGGTATTGCTGGTTCTGATCATGATATTTTTAGGAGGACTCTCATAGATGAAATTGGAAACATGGCAGCGGGATAGAAACGAGAGATGTATGGAACGCCACCAGCTCTCAATAGAAAGACTGCAGATGATCGAGCAGGAAGAGACTGTGCAGGACAGGTATCGGCCGTATTTCCGGATGTGTGCCGCTTTTTTGCTCAAACTGGAATCACTTCGCAGAACAATAGAAGACCACAGTTTTGAAACCTTCACTCTGGAAGAGAGGAAGAGATGGAATCAGGAGCTGTATGTAGATATTCTGGGGGAAAACTATAAGAAGAGTTTTAGCTGATCCGACATATGCGGTAAAGATGCTTTCAGAAGTCTATGGACAGACTCCTGAGTTTTTTAGATACAGTAATTGACGCAGCGGGATTCTGTATGCATTTTCGAACAGATTGGATTATCTGACGATCTTAAATGAGTGTTTCTGGAGATCTATCAGTGTTTTGAAGCGCAGGAACAGCCGGAATACAGGAATTTAAGAGAGTGTGTGTACTGGTATGCAAGCGATTACTGCGATGTATTTCTGGCAGATCATCTCAGAGAGTCCATAAATCCAGTGTACACAAAATCAGTCATTGACAGGATCAGGGAAATGGATCTTTCAGATAACCGGTATCTGTATTCTTACGGGGAATATGTGGGAGAGAAAGAACTGGAAACGGCAGAATATTTCAGAAATCTTTCCGAGGAGGCTCTTTGGAAAATAGCAGACACGTATACAAGAAGATATCGCAAAGAGGATTGCCAGGCTGAAAAGTCAGTGGTACAGATCTTTTATCGTCCGGGATTTGAGCGGCTTGTTTTGGCTGTGCTGGCAGATTTGGAAAAACAGGGAATCGAACCTGTCATCTGCATTCCGGCATCCGGTGTGATTGCAAGAGACGAACTGCATGGGAATGTAAATCCGCAGTATGAAGCAGATCATAAATGTGATGAGGCGCTGTTTCTGGATAAGAAATATATCGAGCGAAAACTGGATGTGATGAAGTACGGATATGAGCGTGAGAAGGAGTGGACAGCCAGAGTGACAGGAAGAATACGACTGGATCGGGCGGAAGAAGCGTTGTGCGGACAAGCCGGTCCTGATGCAGTTTCCTACATGGAGGAACAAAAGGAATGTCTGCGCATATTTGATGAAAAATCAGTTCAGCTTATGAATCAATACGGTTTAGATATAACCACACCTTATGAAGAGTTAGAAGAAATAAGTGTATTAACAAAAGAAGGAAAAAATATTATACTATTGGAGGACGGAAGATTCGTGACTGAGGGCAAAAAGATGCCGGACGGATCTTTTGAGAAATAGACAGGGAATACACAAAAGTTAAGAAAGGTGGACAAGATATGCCAAAAGTAGGAATTGTAATGGGCAGTGATTCAGACCTTAAGGTGATGAGCAAAGCTGCGGACATGCTGGAAAAACTGGGAATTGATTACGAGATGACGATCATTTCCGCACACCGTATGCCTGATGTGTTTTTTGACTGGGCAAAGGCGGCCGAAGGAAAGGGGATCAAAGTGATCATCGCAGGAGCAGGAATGGCAGCACATCTTCCGGGAATGTGTGCGGCACTTTTCCCGATGCCAGTAGTAGGAGTTCCGATGTCCGGAAAGAATCTGGATGGAATGGATGCACTCTATTCGATCGTTCAGATGCCGCCGGGAATTCCGGTTGCCACTGTTGCGATTGACGGAGGTATGAATGCGGCAATTCTGGCAGCAAAGATTCTTGCGACCTCAGATGAGGAAGTTTTGAAAAAACTCAAAGCATATTCAGAAGAGATGAAAGAGACAGTTCAGAAAAAAGCAGAAAAGCTGGACGAGATCGGATATCAGGCGTATCTGGAAAAATAGAGCACAGACGATGTAAGAAATGGAGAATAGTTATGGATTATAAGAATGCAGGTGTGGATATTGAGGCTGGTTACAAATCAGTGGAACTTATGAAAGAACACGTAAAGAAAACAATGCGTCCGGAAGTACTCGGTGGACTGGGTGGATTTTCCGGTGCGTTTTCTCTTGCAAAGATCAAAGAGATGGAAGAGCCGGTACTGCTTTCCGGAACAGACGGATGCGGTACAAAAGTCAAACTGGCAATGATCATGGACAAGCATGATACGATCGGAATCGATGCAGTTGCGATGTGTGTCAATGATATTGCATGTGCAGGAGGAGAACCATTATTTTTCCTGGATTACATCGCATGTGGAAAGAATTACCCGGAAAAGATCGCATCGATCGTAAGCGGTGTTGCAGAAGGATGTTTGCAGTCAGAAGCAGCGCTGATCGGTGGTGAGACAGCAGAGCATCCGGGACTGATGCCGGAGGAAGATTATGATCTGGCCGGATTTGCAGTAGGTGTCTGTGATAAAAAAGAGATGATCACAGGAGAAGACTTAAAAGCAGGAGATGTACTGATCGGGATGGCGTCTTCCGGTGTGCACAGCAACGGATTCTCTCTGGTGAGAAAAGTGTTTGAGATGACAAAAGAAAATCTGGAGACATATCATGAGAGTCTTGGATGTACATTGGGCGAAGCACTTTTAGCACCTACCAGAATTTATGTCAAAGCACTCAAGAGCATCAAAGCAGCGGGTGTGACAGTCAAAGCCTGCAGCCATATTACAGGCGGCGGATTCTATGAGAATATTCCACGTATGCTTAAAGAAGGAACGCATGCAGTGATCGAAAAGGACAGTTATCCGGTGCTTCCGATTTTTGATATGCTGGCAAAAGAAGGGGATATCGAAGAACAGATGATGTACAACACATTCAACATGGGACTTGGTATGGTTCTGGCAGTAGACGCCGCAGATGTGGAGAAGACAATGGAAGCAATCAAAGCGGCCGGAGATACTCCATATGTAGTAGGTAAGATCGAAGCCGGAGAAAAAGGAGTTACTTTATGCTAAGAGTAGTCGTGATGGTTTCCGGAGGCGGAACCAACCTTCAGGCGATCATAGATCGTGTGGCAGACGGTACGATCACTAATGCGGAAATTGTCGGTGTGATCAGTAATAACGCCAATGCATATGCGCTGGAACGTGCAAAAGAACACGGGATTTCGGCGTGTTGTATCTCGCCGAAGGAGTTTGAATCCAGAGAAATCTTTAATGAGAAGCTTCTGGAAGCAGTCGATGCATATGCGCCTGATCTGATCGTGCTTGCAGGATTCCTGGTGGTGATCCCGCCGGAGATGATTGCAAAATACCGCAACCGTATGATCAATATTCATCCGTCTTTGATCCCTTCCTTCTGTGGAAAAGGATTTTACGGACTGAAGGTACATGAGGCAGCTCTAGAGCGCGGTGTAAAGGTAGTCGGTGCAACGGTTCATTTTGTGGATGAGGGGACGGATACCGGTCCGATCCTGTTACAGAAAGCAGTAGAAACACAGCCGGATGATACTCCTGAGATTTTGCAGCGCCGGGTGATGGAGCAGGCAGAATGGAAGATTCTGCCGGAAGCGATCGATCTGATCGCCAATGGAAAAGTAACGGTAAAAGACGGAAGAACTGTGATCACACAGTAGAAGAGGAGACTGCCATGAAAGTTTTAATAGTCGGAAGCGGCGGAAGAGAACATGCGATCGCAGCCAGCGCCGCAAAGAGCAGCAAAGTAGAAAAGATGTACTGTGCACCGGGAAATGCAGGGATTGAAGAATTCGCAGAGTGTGTGCCGATCGGCGCCATGGAATTTGAAAAACTGGTCGCATTTGCAAAAGAAAAATCGATCGATCTTTGTATTGTGGGAATGGATGATCCTCTGGTGGGAGGTCTTGTGGATGAGATGGAAGCAGCCGGTATCCGCACATTCGGACCAAGAAAGAATGCAGCGATCCTGGAGGGATCCAAAGCGTTTTCAAAGGACCTGATGAAGAAATATCATATTCCGACAGCCGCATATGAGAATTTTACAGATCCGGATGCAGCAATCGCATATCTGGAGACTGCAAAATTCCCAATCGTGCTCAAAGCAGACGGACTGGCACTTGGAAAAGGTGTTTTAATCTGTCAGAATTTTGAAGAGGCAAAAGAAGGCGTGCGTACGATCATGCTGGATAAGAAGTTCGGAACAGCCGGAAATGAGATGGTCATCGAAGAATTTATGACAGGCCGGGAGGTTTCTGTTCTTTCTTTCGTAGACGGAAAGACCATTAAGACCATGACTTCTGCACAGGATCACAAGCGTGCGGGAGATGGAGATACAGGCCTGAACACAGGTGGAATGGGAACATTTTCACCAAGCCCGTTCTACACAAAAGAAGTGGAAGAATTTTGTAGCGAACACATTTATCAGGCAACGGTGGATGCTATGGCAGCAGAGGGTAGAGAGTTTAAAGGCGTGATCTTTTTTGGACTGATGCTGACAGAAGAGGGACCGAAGGTACTGGAATACAATGCACGCTTCGGGGATCCGGAAGCGCAGGTTGTACTGCCGCGTATGAAGAATGATTTGATTGAAGTTGTGGAAGCATGTATTGACGGAACACTGGATCAGGTAGATCTGCAGTTTGAAGACAATGCAGCAGTATGCGTGGTACTGGCATCCGAAGGATATCCGGTAAGTTATGAAAAAGGTTTCCCGATTCAGGGGTTGGAAGAATTTAACAAGCATGAAGGGTATTACTGTTTCCATGCCGGCACAAAGCTTCAGGACGGACAGATTGTGACAAACGGCGGGCGTGTGCTCGGTGTGACAGCAAAGGGAAAAGATCTCAAAGAAGCGAGAGCCAATGCCTATGCTGCAACAGAGTGGGTGCAGTTTGAAAACAAATATATGCGTCATGATATTGGAAAAGCAATTGACGAGGTATAAAACAATATAAAATGTATAAAGAAAGAAGCTGCCTGGCGGATTTGATTTAAATTTGATCTGCTGGGCTGTTTTTGTGCGAATTAAACGATAAAAAATTGAAATATAAAGAAAAATTGAGGGAAAATAAAAGTGTAATGCGAAAAAAGGACTCCAGTCCTTTTCTTGATTATAAAAAGTGTCTAAAATGTGAACTATAGAAAAGACGGAATTGGCAAATTTGAAAGGCGGATTAAAAATGGAAAAGAAACGAGTTTTTCTGATTGTTCTGGACAGTTATGGAATTGGAGAGATGACAGATGCAGCTGATTTTGGAGATGTCGGAGCAAACACATTGAAGACGATCACCAAAGTGAAGGAGTATGATACCCCGAACATGAAAAGGATCGGGCTTTTCAACATCGATGGCGTGGACTGGATGGAGAAAGAAGAGCACCCTATCGGTTCATATGCACGTATGAAGGAGCAGTCCAGAGGGAAAGATACGACGATTGGGCACTGGGAGATTGCCGGAGTGATCTCTCCAAAACCGCTTCCGACGTATCCGGATGGATTTCCGAAGGAAGTGCTGGATGCGTTTGAGCGTGAGACGGGAAGGAAGGTTCTGTGCAACAAGCCGTACTCCGGAACAGACGTGATCCGGGATTACGGGCAGGAGCATGTAGAGACAGGAGCGCTGATTGTATATACTTCTGCGGACAGTGTATTTCAGATTGCAGCACATGAAGATGTGGTTCCGATCGAAGAACTGTATCGGGACTGTGAGATCGCAAGAAGGATCCTTGTGGGAGAGCATGGGGTTGGACGTGTCATTGCAAGACCGTTTATCGGGACAGCACCGAATTTTACCAGAACTGCGAACCGGCATGATTTTTCCTTACTGCCGCCAAAAGACACGATGCTGGATGCACTTGTAAAAGCCGGATATGATACGTATGGTGTAGGAAAAATCTATGATATTTTTGCAGGACAAGGAATCCAGCATACACAGCGTATCCAGAATAATGTGGACGGAATGGAAAAAACCATCGAGACACAGGATGTAGATTTTAACGGAATCTGTTTTGTGAATCTGGTGGATTTTGACATGGTGTACGGACACAGGAACAATAGGAAAGGCTATGCAGAGGCGGCGACAACATTTGACCGTCAGCTGGGAACCTTTATGGAACGGATGAGAGATGACGATATTCTGATGATCACTGCCGATCACGGATGCGATCCGGGATTTCCGGGAACGGATCACACACGGGAGCACACACCGTTTCTTGTTTACGGCAAGAGCATCCGGGAAGATGTGAATCTCGGAACAAGAGAAAGTTTTGCAGATATTGCAGCAACGATCCTTGATATTTTCAATGTGGAAAATAATACGGACGGAACAAGTATGAAAGAATACATTTTAAAGAAATAAAAGAGAAAGGGAGGAAGCGAATGTGGAATATGTAATTGAAATGAACCACATCACCAAACAGTTTGGAAATTTCAAAGCAAACGATGATATCACCCTCCAGGTAAAAAAGGCGAGATCCACGCGCTGCTCGGTGAAAATGGAGCAGGAAAGTCAACACTGATGAGCGTTCTCTTCGGTCTGTACCAGCCGGAGGAAGGAGAGATCCGCATCAATGGGAAAACAGTGAACATCAACAACCCGAATGACGCCAATGATCTTGGAATCGGAATGGTACACCAGCACTTCAAGCTGGTACACAACTTCACAGTTCTGGAAAGTATTGTTCTGGGACGTGAGACAACAAAGATGGGTGTGCTCAAAATGGATGCAGCCCGTAAAAAAGTAATGGAGCTCAGTGAGAAGTACAAATTCAAGATCGATCCGGATGCGTATATTTCGGATATCACAGTTGGGATGCAGCAGAGAGTGGAGATCTTAAAGATGCTCTACTGCGACAATGATATCCTGATCTTTGACGAGCCGACAGCAGTTCTGACACCACAGGAAATCAGTGAACTGATGAAGGTGATGAAGCAGCTGATCGCAGAAGGAAAATCCATTATCTTTATCACACATAAGCTCAATGAGATCAAAGAAGCTGCAAATCGATGCAGTGTTCTGAGAAAAGGAAAATACATCGGAACTGTCGAGGTGGCAGAGACATCCAAAGAGCAGATGTCTGAGATGATGGTCGGACGCAAGGTCAACTTTATCGTAGACAAACCGGAGATGACACCGGGAGAACCGGTTCTGGAAGTGAAAAATCTGACTGTAAAATCCAGACATCATGGAAAAGCTGCGGTTGACAATGTATCTTTCCAGGTAAGAAAAGGCGAGATTCTCTGCGTGGCAGGTATTGACGGAAACGGACAGTCTGAGCTGGTATATGGAATCACAGGTCTGATACCGATCGAGCATGGACAGGTGATCTTAAATGGAAAGGATATCACCAAAGAGAGTATTCGTCAGAAATGTCTGGACGGAGTGGCGCATATTCCGGAAGATCGTCACAAAGACGGACTGGTTTTAGATTACACACTTCAGGAAAACCTGGTTCTGCAGTCTTACTATACCAGGAGATTCCAGAATCACGGCTTTTTAAAATTTGATGCGATTCGTCAGTATGCGAAAATGCTGATCGAGAAATTTGATATCCGTTCCAGTCAGGGGGAGAAGAGTATTGCCAGAGGCATGTCGGGAGGAAATCAGCAGAAAGCGATTATTGCCAGAGAGCTGGACCGTAATCCGGAAATTGTCATTGCAGTACAGCCGGTACGAGGTCTGGACGTAGGTGCGATCGAGTACATCCACAAACAGCTCATTGAGCAGCGGGACGCAGGAAAGGCAGTTCTTCTCGTTTCACTGGAACTGGATGAGGTGATGAATGTCAGTGACAGGATCATCGTCATGTACGAGGGTGAGATTGTTGCAGATCTGGATCCGAAGAAGATTACGACAGAAGAACTCGGACTTTACATGGCAGGAGCGAAAAGGAGTGTGAAGAATGAAGATTAAGAATTTGTTTAAAGGAGAAGGCTTTGTCAATTTCAGTTCCTCCATTCTTGCGATCGTCTGCGGTCTGTTGTTTGGTCTGATCATTCTTCTGATCAGTAATCCAAGCCAGGCATTCGGCGGATTTATGATGATCATTCAGGGTGGGTTTACGGATGGAATGCAGGGATTCGGACAGGTGCTGTATATGGCGACACCGCTGATCATGACAGGACTTTCCGTAGGATTTGCATTTAAGACCGGATTGTTTAATATCGGAGCGTCCGGACAGTTTACAGCCGGTGCGTTTGCAGCGGTATATGTGGGAGTCAAATTCACATTTCTCCCGCCGGGAGTTCATTGTCTGGCGGCACTTCTGGCAGCGATTCTGGCAGGAGCGCTCTGGGGCATGGTTCCTGGACTTTTAAAGCATTTTTCAATGTAAATGAAGTAATTTCATCCATTATGATGAACTATATCGGAATGTATCTGACCAATATGCTGATTCAGAATACCGTATATGATCAGGTAAAGAATCAGTCCATGGCAGTAGCAGAGGGAGCAAATCTTCCGAAAGGCGGACTGGATAAACTGTTCCCGGGAGCAAGCATCAATGTCGGAATTTTGATCGCCATTGGATGCGTGATCTTAATTTACATTCTGTTGAATAAGACGATTTTCGGATACGAACTGAAAGCCTGCGGAATGAATCCGGATGCCAGCCGGTATGCAGGTATCAATGAAAAGCGCAATATCGTACTTTCCATGGTGATCGCAGGTGCGCTCTCCGGACTCGGCGGAGCACTGTTATATCTGGCAAACTCCGGAAAATATATGCAGGTACTGGACGTGATCGCACCGGAAGGATTCTCCGGAATTTCCGTTGCACTGCTCGGACTTTCCAATCCGATCGGAATTTTATTTGCAGGACTTTTCATCGGATATATCACAGTAGGCGGAAACAATATGCAGCTGTTTGATTTCGCACCGGAAGTGATTGATATTATTATTGCAGCGATTATTTACTGCGGAGCGCTTTCCCTGTTATTTAAAAATACGATTTATAAATTTCAGATGAGAAAAGCGAAAAAGGCAGAGAAAAAATCAGGAACAGATCGTGCAGGGAAGGAGGGACAGTCATGAATGTAGCATATTTCGTTGTACAGCAGACGATGTATTTTGCCATTCCGCTTTTGATCGTTGCAATCGGAGCAATGTATTCGGAACGAAGCGGTGTGATCAATATCGCACTGGAAGGTATCATGGTCATGGGAGCCTTTGCGGGGATCTTCTTTATCAATATTTTCCAGGGGACATTAAGTGGTCAGGGATTGTTCCTGCTCGCCATGCTGGTAGCGGGACTGACCGGAGGACTGTTCAGTCTTCTGCATGCATTTGCTTCGATCAATATGAAAGCAGATCAGACCATCAGCGGTACGGCGCTGAACCTCTTTGCACCGGCTTTTGCGATTTTTACAGCACGTATGATCCAGGGAATGCAGCAGATCCAGTTTACGGACACATTCCATATCAATAAAGTGCCGGTACTGGGAGATATTCCGGTAATCGGAGATTTGTTCTTCCAGAATTGCTATATTTCTACTTATATTGGAATCCTGATTTTTGCGGTAGCCGCATTTGTGATCAAAAACACAAGATTCGGACTCCGACTGCGCGCCTGTGGAGAACATCCGGGAGCAGCAGATTCTGTGGGAGTCAACGTCTACAAAATTCGTTATGCCGGAGTGATTATTTCCGGTGTACTCGGAGGAATCGGAGGACTGATCTTTGTTGTTCCGACTTCTACAAACTTCAATGCAAGTGTAGCCGGATACGGATTTTTGGCAATCGCGGTTCTGATCTTCGGACAGTGGCGAAGCAACAAGATTTTAATGGCAGCATTCTTCTTTGGAATCATGAAAACACTCTCCAGTGCATACTCTACGATTCCATTCCTGAAATCACTGCCGATACCAAATGAGGTATACAAGATGATTCCTTATATTGCAACACTGGTTGTTCTGGCATTCTTCTCCAAGAATTCACAGGCTCCGAAAGCAGAGGGAATCCCATATGACAAGGGAAGCAGATAGTCGAGGAAAGGCAGGGATAAGACAATGAGAATGTATGACCTGATCATGAAAAAAAGAAACGGAGAAGCTTTAAACCACCAAGAGATTCAGTATCTGGTAGAAGAATACGTAGCGGGAAATATTCCTGATTATCAGATGTCTGCATTTTTGATGGCAGTGTATTTTCAGGGAATGACAGAGGAAGAGACACTTGCCATGACACTGGCAGTGGCTCATTCCGGGGATATGGTAGATCTTTCCGGGATTGAAGGAACTAAGGTGGATAAACATTCTACCGGTGGAGTCGGAGACAAGACTACACTGATCATTGCACCGATTGTAGCGGCATGTGGTGCAAAAGTGGCAAAAATGTCCGGTCGGGGTCTGGGACATACCGGAGGAACTGTAGATAAACTGGAATCGATTCCCGGACTTCGGACGACTCTGACAAGAGAAGAATTTTTTGAGGTAGTAAATAAGACGGGAGTCAGTGTAATCGGACAGTCCGGCAATCTGGCTCCGGCAGATAAAAAACTGTATGCGCTTCGGGATGTGACAGCGACTGTGGACAGTATTCCACTGATCGCAGTTTCCATTATGAGTAAAAAGCTGGACAGCCGGAAACGACTGTATCCTGTTGGATGTCAAGACTGGAAGCGGAGCTTTTATGAAGACACTGGAAGATTCCGTGGCACTTGCAAAAGAGATGGTCTCCATTGGGGAAAATGCAGGAAAACGTACGGTTGCCCTGATTACCAATATGGACATTCCGCTGGGACATAATATCGGAAACAGCCTGGAAGTGATCGAGGCAGTGGAGACACTCAAAGGAAACGGACCACAGGATCTGACAGTGGTTTGTATGCATCTTGCCTCTAATATGCTCTATCTGGCAGGAAAAGGAACGCTGGATGAGTGTAAGAGTATGGTAAAAGAAGTGATCGCAAACGGGAAGGCACTGGAGCATCTGGCAGCTATGGTGAGAGCCCAGGGCGGTGATGATGCGGTGATCTGGGATACGCAGAAGTTTGCAAAAGCTCCATATTCTTATGAAGTTTGCGCGAAGGAATCTGGATATATTACATTTATGGATACGGAGAGCTGTGGAATCGCTTCTGCAATGCTGGGAGCCGGAAGAGAGACGAAAGACAGTGGGATTGATTTCGCGGCAGGTATTATCATTCACAAAAAAGTGGGAGATTATGTGGAAAAAGGCGAGTCTCTGGCGACTATGTATGCTTCCAGAGAAGAATTATTTGAAGCGGCAGCGAAGCGTTATTTGTCAGCAGTGACACAAAAAAGTATACGTGCAGAAGAGGAAAAGCTTGTTTACGCACGTGTTACAAAAGAGCAGGTAGAGTATTTTTAAAAAGAAAGGCGGCGAACAAAAATGGATCAGAAAGAAATTTTGAAACATGTGGATCACACACAGCTGAGGGCATTTGCCACTTGGGAAGACATTCAGAAATTATGTGAGGAAGCGATCGAATACGAGACAGCTTCTGTATGTATCCCGCCATGCTACATCAAGCGGGTGCATGATACGTATGGAGAGAAGATCAATATTTGTACAGTAGTGGGATTTCCACTGGGGTACAGCGTTACAGAGGCAAAGGCGGCGGAGACAAAAAAAGCACTGGAAGACGGTGCATCTGAAGTAGATATGGTAGTGAATATTTCCGATGTGAAAAACGGAAATTACGATGCGGTACAGGCAGAAATTGCGGCACTCAAGAAGATTACAGGCGATAAGATCTTAAAAGTGATCATTGAGACCTGCTATCTGACAGAGGAAGAAAAGATCGCGATGTGTAAAGCTGTGACAGCGGCGGGAGCAGATTACATCAAGACTTCCACCGGATTTGGAACAGCCGGAGCAACACTGGAAGACATCCGTTTATTTAGAGAGAATATCGGACCGGACGTAAAAATGAAAGCAGCGGGCGGAGTCAAGACAGTGGCTGATATGGAAGCATTCCTGGAAGCAGGATGTGATAGAATTGGTACCAGCTCTGCAATTCAACTGATTCAGGGCGAACAGACCAGTGGATATTAAGGAGGAGAAGACATGAAAAAGAAAATCTTAAGTCTGCTTATGGCAGCAACACTCGTTGTCGGAATGACAGGATGTGTACAGAAACCAGGAAGTGAAGGATCTGATGCAAAAGATGGAGACAAAGGCGGAAAAGGCGGTTATGAGCTGGCACTGATCACAGACGTTGGAACCATTGATGACAAGTCATTTAACCAGGGAACATGGGAAGGACTTGAAAAATACGCAAAAGACAACAACCTGACACACAAATATTACAAACCAACAGAAAAATCTGATGAGGCTTGTATGAATGCCATTGATCTGGCAGTAAAAGGCGGGGCAAAAGTTATTGCAACACCGGGATTCTTGTTTGAGTATCCGATCATGGAGGCACAGACAAAATATCCGGATGTAAGCTTTATCCTTGTAGATGCAGAGCCAAAGGATAAGGACGGAAATGTACAGATCGAAGACAATGTAATGTCTATCATGTATGCGGAAGAGCAGGCCGGATATCTGGCTGGATATGCAGCGGTGACAGAAGGATACAAGAATCTTGGATTTATGGGTGGTATCGCGGTACCTGCGGTTATCCGCTATGGATATGGATTTATCCAGGGAGCAGATGCGGCAGCAAAAGATATGGGACTCAAAGCAGGGGACATCAAAATGAAATATACTTATGTAGGAAACTTTGATGCATCTCCGGAAAACAACGCAAAAGCAGCAGCATGGTACAATGAAGGAACAGAGTGTATCTTTGCATGTGGCGGCGGAGTTGGAAACTCTGTTATGAAAGCGGCAGAGACAGCAGACAAAGTTGTGATCGGTGTAGACGTTGACCAGTCTGTAGAGTCTGAGACAGTCATCACTTCCGCAATGAAGAACCTTGGAGATTCTATTTATGGAGCACTGGAAGATTACTATAATGACAGCTTCCAGGGAGGAAAAACAGTGACTCTGGACGCTTCTCAGGATGGTGTAAAACTTCCAATGGAAACTTCTAAATTTAAAGTATTCACACAGGAAAAATATGATGAACTGTATGCACAGTTAAAAGACGGTACAATTAAAGTTGGAAATGACCAGACAGCAGAGGATGCAACAGGTGTTCCGACAGAAGTTGTAAAAGTAGAGCTGATCAAATAAGAATGGCGTACATGTATCCGGCTGGCAGATTTTAAATGTCAGCCGGAAATTTTTTTCACGGAAATGTAAGAACTTCTGTTTTTTTCGGCGATTTGTTTTATAATAGTAAGGAGACTATTTACCAGATACAAAGGAAGGGGATGTATGGGAACAGATCGTCTATATCAAGTGCTCCCTATTATGCGGGAGCTGAAAAAAGAACGACGGGAAGAGGTTGAACAGTTTTTTCAGGATGCTCCAGATTGGCTGCTGGATTCTTTCCGTGTGGTGGAACTGGATAAAAATGTTGTATTTATCAGAGAAAATCAGCCAGTAGATACCGTACACATTATTGTGAGGGGGATGTTTAAAATCACAGACTACCGGGTATACGGCATTGCCTATGACTTTATGCAGTTTGACGGGATCAATGCCATGGGCGGGATGGAGCTGATCATGGATCTGGATACGTATCAGGCAACCCTGCAGACGATCACACCGTGTACGTCGATCCGCATTCCGGCCGATGTCTATGCAAGGTGGCTTCGCACAGATATCCGTGCGCTGAAGCAGGAAGCCAAGATCATGGGACATTATCTGTATGAGCAGGGAGTGACCAGCCGGACCTATATGTTTGTGCCGGGGACAGACCGGGTGGCGGTTCTTTTTGAACACAGATATAAAAAATATGCAAAAAACGGAAATTAACATTTACCAATACAAGACAGGAACTGGCAGAATATTCGGGCTTAAGTGTAAAGACCGTGAACCGTGCGGTAAAAAAGTTTGAAGAGCAGGGGCTGATCAGCCGTAGCGGAAAAACATTTTATATTGATGAAGGGCAATATGAGCAGCTTCATGCACTGGTATCCAAATTAATTGAGCCATTGATAGAAAGGGGTCGAAATGATGAACCAGATTTATGAAAAATTAGTAAAATGCGCAGATGCAGTGAAAAGTAAAATTAAATTTCAGCCGAAGGTGGCATTGATCTTAGGATCCGGTCTGGGAGACTATGCAGAGACCATGCAGGTGGAAGAGACGATGGAATACACTGAGATTGAAGGATTTCCGGTGTCTACCGTGGCCGGACACAAGGGAAGATTTTTATTTGGTTATGTAGAAGGTGTCCCGGTTGTGGCAATGCAGGGAAGAGTGCATTTCTATGAGGGATACCCGATGCAGGATGTGGTACTTCCGGTACGTCTGATGGGAATGCTGGGAGCAAAAATCGTGATGCTGACCAACGCAGCAGGAGGTGTGAATTTTGACTTTCATCCGGGAGATCTGATGCTGATCACAGATCAGATTACGACAGCGGTTCCGAGCCCTCTGATCGGACCGAATATCGAAGAACTGGGCGTTCGTTTTCCGGATATGAGTGAAGTGTATAACAAAGAATTGCAGGATGTGATCCGCAAAGCCGGGGCAAACACAGGTGTTGCTCTTAAGGAAGGTGTTTATATGCAGTTTACAGGTCCAAGCTATGAGACACCGGCAGAGATCAGAATGTGCAGAACACTGGGAGGAGATGCGGCCGGAATGAGCACAGCATGTGAAGCTATGGCAGCAAGACATATGGGAATGAAGGTGTGCGGAATTTCCTGTATCACGAATCTGGCAGCAGGAATGTCCACGCAGAAGCTGGATCACAAAGAAGTACAGGAGACTGCAGACAGAGTGGCAGAGGACTTTAAGCGTCTTGTCACAGAATCGATTCGTCTGATTGGAGAAACTCTGGCGTAGGATGTGCAGCAGTGCAAGGAGAGTGCGCAATGAAAAAAGAATTTAAATTTGGAACAGATCTGGATGGAAAAGCAAAAGAGGAATTGATCCGTCTGGCATATGAGGGAAAAGAGAGATCATACTCTCCTTACTCCGGATTTCAGGTAGGCGCTGCCCTTCTGGCAGAAAACGGAACGGTTTATCTAGGATGTAATATCGAAAATGCGGCATACAGTGCTACAAACTGTGCAGAAAGAACTGCGCTTTTTCAGGCAGTGTCAGAGGGCGTGAAAGAATTTCGGGCATTGCGATTGTCGGAGGTCCGAAAGGGAGTAAAAAAGG
>ENA-OQJN01000530-OQJN01000530.1-human-gut-metagenome-genome-assembly--contig:-NODE-530-length-15378-cov-3.946167_pt1 | contig 15378 bp, 16 predicted proteins | sample MGYA00242610_ERZ504777 | MGnify/ENA primary metagenome ERZ504777 (study PRJEB26092, sample SAMD00036350) | human gut metagenome | host: Homo sapiens | study: EMG produced TPA metagenomics assembly of... | reverse complement strand
TCATCCACTGCACGATACTTTCCTGACTGCAGATCCATATGCGTATGTACGTCCACACCCCCCGGGATCACATATCTGCCTGTGGCATCGATCACCTCGGCATCCTCCTCTTCCAAAACTGTTCCTATGGACTTTATTTTTTCATCTTCGATCAGAATATCCCCCTGAAATACCTGCGACTCTGTTGCGATCATACCATTTTTTACTAATAATTTCATAGGACTCCTCCTTTTTCCGGCATTTCTATCTGTTCATTTGATATTTATAGAATACTCTTATCAGCACATGAATTCAACCTGATTTCTGAAATATTTTCAGATGTCTAAATTTCTTTTAGCTTCTGTTTTCTTTTTATGATATAATGAGCGTTAACGAATCATGATATCATAGAAGACGATTACACATTTATCAGGAGAGGATGTAAACAATGGGATACTCTTTAGATCTATTAAAACAAATTGCGCACGGACTTGCACAGCAGTTCAGTGATTCCTGCGAAATCGTGATCCACGATGTACGCCATGGAATCGAAAACACAATCTTATATATTGAAAACGGACATGTCACTGACCGAAAATCCGGTGACAGTGCATCCAATGTCGTACTGGAAGCGATCAAAGCCGATCCGTCCACACTGCAGGATCAGTACGCTTATCTGACAAAAACAAATGACGGACGTCTGCTGAAGTCTTCGACCTTTTACATTAAGGACGAATCCGGAACGCTTGCCTATATTTTTTTCTATCAATTATGATATTACCGCACTGGCTGCAGCGGATCAGTTTCTGCAGTCCTTTATCCAGACACAGAATCCCGCCGAGCCATCCGCTTCCCGCAGTGCAACCCCTCAGATTACGCACAATGTCACCGAGCTTCTGGATACCCTGATCGAACAGGCTATCTCCAATATCGGGAAACCGGCAGCACTGATGACAAAAGACGAAAAAATCAAAGTGGTTCAGTATTTAAATGATGCCGGCGCTTTTCTGATCACGAAGTCCGGAGATAAGGTAGCTTCTATACTCGGCATCTCAAAATTCACATTATATAACTATATGGATGCCGGTAAATAAAAATACTGCTGAAAGTGCAACGTTGAAACACTTTCAGCGGATTCTGATTATACTTCCATCTTACTCTGCATCCATTCGTATAAATCCTGATATACCTGCTCCCGATCTGTTTCATTCAAAATCTCATGTCGGTCTCCGGCATACAGCCGCAAAGTCACATCCTGTATTCCGGCCGCCCGATACTTCTCATAGATCTTTCTGACACCTTTGCCGAATCCTCCGACCGGATCGTCCGAACCAGACACCATAAAAATCGGCAGCGTCTTCGGTATCATGTAGATGCTTTCCCGCTTCTGCGTCTGCTGAATTCCGCAGAACATCTGATAGTAGGCATTTACTGTAAATACAAACGAACACAGCGGATCGGAAACATACTGATCCAGCTTTTCCGTATCACTGGTCACCCAGTCTGCCCTCGTCCTTGCCGGCTTGAATTTTTTACAGAAAGGTCCATTCACCATCTTGTCTACCAGCTTGCTTCGATAATGCCATCCTTTTAAAACTGCCAGTATCCTGCACAGATCTTTTCCAATCTTGAGTTCCGTCTTATTCTGCTCTGACATGGTCCCCATGATGATTGCCCCACTGAGTCCATTGCCATACATCTGAATATATTGTCTCAGCAGAGACGATCCCATGCTGTGCCCAAGCATAAAATAAGGCACATCCGGATATTTTTTCATCGTTCGCTGTCTCAATGTATGTAAATCCCCAAGGACACATGCATTTCCATATTTTTCATTAAAAAATCCATACTCTGATTTGCTCTGTACTGACTTTCCATGCCCCAGATGATCGTTGCCGACTACATAAAATCCTTTTTCGCAGAGATATTCTGCAAACTCCGAATATCTGTCAACATACTCAACCATCCCGTGACTCAACTGCAAGACTGCCTTTACCTGTCCTTCCGGTTTCCATTCAATTGTATGAATCTCTGTATTTCCATCTTTGGATGGAAAGTAAAATTCATCTTTCATCTTTCTCTCTACCTGTCATCTAATTTTATATATTCCCGATGAGGAGCCAGCGGCTTATATGCCGGACGGATGATCTTATCCGCATTCTTCAGCTCTTCCAGACGGTGTGCACTCCATCCTACAATACGTGCAGCCGCAAAGATCGGTGTATACAGTGACGGAGGAAGATCCAGCATACTGTACACCAGACCACTGTAAAAGTCCACATTCGCACTGACACCTTTGTAAATCTTGCGCTTCTCGGCGATTACTTCCGGAGCCATATGCTCTACCTTCTCATAAAGCGCATACTCTGCCTCGCAGCCTTTCTCCTGTGCAAGCTGCTTTACAAACGCACGAAATACATCTGCACGAGGATCAGAAATGGAATAAACCGCATGTCCCATTCCGTAGATCAGACCTTTTTTATCAAAGGCTTTCTTATCCAACAGTGCTTCCAGATACTGACGGATCTGCTCTTCATCAGTCCAGTCTGTCAGTGTTGCCTTCATATCCTCAAACATCTGTGTCACTTTTACATTCGCACCGCCATGCTTCGGTCCTTTCAGGGAAGCCATCGCTGCTGTAATCGTAGAATACGTATCGGTACCGGAAGAAGTAACTACATGAGTCGTAAAGGTGGAGTTATTACCACCGCCATGATCCATATGAAGCACAAGTGCCATATCCAGGATCTCTGCCTCAAGCGCTGTATACTTTCTGTCTTCACGAAGCATCATCAGGATATTCTCCGCTGCGGAAAGCTCCGGATGAGGTGCATAAATATAAAGATCCTCACCTCTTCTGTAATTATATGCATGGTAGGCATATACCATAAACATTGGGAACTGACTGATCAGATTCAGACACTGACGAAGTACGTTCGGAATCGAAATATCATCCGCTTTGTCATCGTATGTATACATACTCAGGATATAGCGGGAAATGTTGTTCATCATATCACTGCTCGGCGCTTTCATGATTACATCCCGTACAAAGTTCGGCGGAAGTGTCCGGCGCTCTGCGATCATGGCACGAAATTCATCCAGCTGCACCTTTGTCGGAAGTTCTCCAAACAAAAGGAGATATGTTGTCTCTTCAAATCCCGGGTGCTCTGCTTTTAAAAATCCGCCGATCAGCTCTTTGATATTATATCCACGGTAGTAGAGGCTTCCTTCACACGGAACTTCTTTGCCGTCTACGACTTTGGTATTTACAATATCTGAAATGTTGGTCAGACCTGCAAGTACACCTTTTCCATTTAAATCACGAAGACCTCTCTTCACCTCATACTTGGTATACAGTTCTTTGTCAATCGCTGTATTCGTCTCACAAATATGTGCCAGCTCCTGAATCTTGGGTGTATTTTCAAAAATGATGTTCTCAATGTCTCTCTGCATATAGCCTCTCCTTCCGTCATTTGTTTTATATTTCTTTATTATACTAAAGATTTTGCTCCTATACAATTAACTGTGTATTAAATATTTATGAACTATTGCTGTTTATTCTGTTTGGACCTGCACAGAAATCATTATGCGATTTGATCACTTAAATAGTTCGCAAGCTCTGCAAATTCTTCCAGAGTCAGGGCTTCTCCACGGATACTCGCGCCTCTGCCGAGATGTCCGATCGCCGCTTCGATCTGCTCCTTCGTAAAATCCAGCTCCGGTGAATTCTTCAGGCCATTCGCAAGCGTTTTTCTTCTCTGATTGAACGAAGCCCGGATGATCCGAAACATCAGTTTTTCATCTTTTACCTGCACCGGTGGTTCTTCATATCTGTCAAGACGGATGACTGCAGAACCGACCTTCGGGCGCGGCATAAAACAGTTCGGCGGTACATTGGCTACAATATATGGTTTTGCGTAATACTGGACCGCAAGTGACAGCGCTCCGTAATCCTTCGTTCCCGGTCCTACCTGCATCCGATCTGCTACTTCTTTCTGAACCATGACTGTAATACTCTTCATTGGAACATGATTTTCAAACAATCCCATGATGATCGGAGTCGTAATATAATATGGAAGATTTGCCACAACTTTGATCGGCTTTCCTTCATTCTCCTGTTTTGCAAGCTCAGCAATATCCACTTTTAACACATCCTCATTGATGACCTGCACATTGTCATAGCCATCCAGAGTATCCTCCAGAATCGGAATCAATGCCTTATCGATCTCTACTGCCGCTACCTTTCCCGCAGCGCATGCCAGATACTGTGTCATCGTTCCGATTCCCGGTCCAATCTCCAGCACAAAATCATCCTTAGTAATCTCTGCAGATCCGATGATCTTATCCAGTACATGCGTATCTATCAGGAAATTCTGTCCGAATTTTTTCTGAAACACAAAGTTATACTTCTGAAGCACCGCGATCGTATTCTGCGGATTTCCAAGTGTTGGTTCTTTCATCTGCACACCTCTTTCTCTACTTTTTGAAACGATATAATTTTTTTGCATTTTCTGTTGTCTGTCTTACAACCTCTTCGTAAGAAATTCCCTTTAATCCTGCGATCTCTTCTGCAACATACACAAGATTCAGGGAACTGTTACGTTTTCCACGATTCGGAACAGGAGCCAGATACGGGCTGTCCGTCTCAAGAACCAGTGACTCCAAAGGGATCTCCTGCTACCTACTTCTTTTAATTTCTTGCATTTTTAAAGGTTACGACACCACCGATTCCAAGATAAAATCCCATCTTTACATACTCTTTCGCCTGCTCCGGGGAATAGGAAAACAATGGATCACACCGCTTAATTCTCCTGCATACTGCTTCATAATCTCCATCGTATCTGCGGCTGCTTCCCGGCTGTGAATGATCACCGGCAAATCCAGTTGTCTCGCAAGTTCCAGCTGCCGGATAAACCACATTTTCTGTAAATCCCGGTTCTCCTTATCCCAGTAATAATCCAGTCCGATCTCTCCGACAGCGACCATCTTTTCCCTGGCAAGCAGTTGTTCCATCCGCTTCATCTTCTCCTCGTCCAGTTCACCCACTTCGTCCGGATGTACCCCGATCGCACCGTAAATGAACGGATATCTGTCTGTCAGCTGCTCAATCTTGTCCCAGGACGCAATATCAGAACCTGCATCTACGATCAGCTCTACGCCATTTTCCCGCATAGAACCAAGCAATTCTTCTCTGTCTTCTTCAAACTGTCTGTCATCATAATGTGCATGTGTATCAAAAATCATCTGCATTTAACCTCTTTTCGCGGATATACGGAAAAAGGAGAGAATCTGTCTTGTTTTCTCTCCTCTTTCCTTACCGTTTTCTATTTAAAATAATACCATACTGCCTGAAAATGTTCAATGCAGGACTCTCAATTATCTCACATGATTTACGAAATCGGACGCACGTTTCTACAGATTATCAAAGATATCAAACTGAGTCAGGCATACTAGGCGCTACGTGAGACCACACTTAGTATCCCTGCAATCTGCGAACTGGTTTGACATGAAAGCCTGGAACATTTTATGTGGATATTCCCAGTCGCCCATTGACCCTACTTCCAATATTTTTCCACTTCCTGTGCTGCTTCCTGTGAAGAAATGTGAAACTTTTCCTGAACTTTTCCACATATCACTTCTTTTTCCAGTTCCATTTCCTGAAGCAGCTCCACAACAGCCTGTATGCCTTCTTGTCTACCTTCTTGTCTGCCTTCACGTCGTCCCTCTTTTAGACCGGTGTTTTTATAAACCGTGGAAAAATACTGGTGATCCCGAATCGCACGCTCTCTCTCCTCATATTCCAGACGCTTTTCCTCATCTGCGCTGATCCGATTCAGATCCTCATATGCCTTCTTAATGTATTCACTTTTTTCTGCTGCCATTTCAAATTCCTCCTCTGTCTCTGCATTGATGAACTGAAGCCATTTCAGCAGCTCTGTCTCGGGATAATCATGTTTTGCCAGCTTCGGAAGTTCCAGTGTATGAATCTCAAATTTATCACTATACAACTTCCTGCCCTTATCTGACCAGAAATGAAAACGGGAATAATATTCTTCATCATCAAACATTATAAAATTCAGAATCCCCAGCTTATCGTCTTTATCCTTCTGACGCAAATGGGACGGCAAAATCTTACTCTCATTGATTTCCTTCGGATTGATCCCAAGTACTGCTGCCAGAAATGCGTTACGCACCTCTTCGTCTTCCATCAGTTCTTTAAAACAGAAATCTACTTTTGGCTTCATTAAAAATTGTGTTGTTTTTTCCTTCTTCATACATGCTCCTCCTTTGTTCTGATGGAATTTAAAATATTTCGATGAGCATGTACTTGTATTTCTGATTTTATTATATCCTTTGACGCGATGTTTCACAATCGCAAATACAGACAAACTCCCGCTCTTTAGTTACTGTTCACCCCAATCAATAACTTCTTTTATCCATCTCTTTACTCTTTATCTGGGAATAATTTTTTGAATGGCAGTCTCTCTGCCATATTTGAAAACTGAAAGGGATTCCTTTCAAGATGAATTTTATTATACTTGAAATTTTTTGAGGATACAATTAAATTTTTATAAAGATCCTCTAAAAAATTTCATACATAAAAGACCAGATATCAAGTACAGCAAGTATACCTTGATATCTGGCCTTTGAAATTATCTCCTCTTACAACACCACATCATCCACTTTTTCAAAATTATCCAACCGATACGACTCCACTGTCGCCTCTGTCACCAGATAAAATCTGTCTCCCGCGTACAAGCCTCTCACTTCTGAATATCCGCTCAGCTTTTTCTCAAATACACAGGTAAATCCTTTTTCTTTATCATAGGAATAAATGTAGTATTCCTGCTGTTCTTTGTATCCCGGGAATCCAATCAGGTTCTTCTCCGTATCTACAAACGCTGCCCGGTAATTATAAGATACATCTGTTGAATAGCACTCCTCCAGCACTGTTTTCGCAACTTCTTTTACGTCTTTCGGATCCGAAATATCAAACATAGACAGTTTTACACCATTCACTGTTGTCCCATCTTCCTCCACATCCATTCCGATTCCAAGAAGCAACCCGTCTCCATACGGATGCAGATAATCAGAAAATCCCGGTATCTTCAGTTCGCCCAGTACTTTCGGCTTTTTCGGATCAGACAGATCTACGGAAAAGAGTGGATCAACTTGCTTGTAAGTTACAAAATAACAGGTATCTCCCATAAATCTTGCTGAATATACTCTTTCATCTTCTGCCAGATTATCCAGTTTTCCTGTTTCTTTCAAGTCTTTATCTAAAATATAAAGTGCATTTGTAGAATCTGCTCCCTGACTGCCTGTATTACTTGCACTATCCGTCCTCAGTAATGGATTCACACCGCCGGATGTATCATCATTTTTCCGGATTGTAGTCACAACCCGCAGATATCCGTTATATTCATCAATACTAAAAGAATCATTGACCATACCATCGATCACAACATCGCCCGTTCCATCCAGCTCTCCATTTTTATAAGAAACTTTTCGAATCTCTGTCTGTGTCACCTGAGAGATTTTTGCATCATAGATTGTGTCATACACATAAATATTATTCTCACTTACATAGCACTGACTACCATCTCCAAAGAATGCCAGGTGATCGATCTGCTCTGTCGGGTCTTTCAGACTGAATGAAGTCACTACTGTATAGACTCTTCCTTTTCCTGCTGCGGAAGTAAAATATAACTGCTGTCCATCACTTTCCCCTGCACTTCCGGTACATAACTGCTGACATCATTCTTTGACCCGGAAATATCGGCATAGAACGTACTAAGCAGATACACGTAATCTCCGGATACACGCATAGTATGGAAACTTCCGCTCTGTGACATCTCTCCCAAAGATTTTGGCTTTTCCGGATTGCTCACATCAAAAACTTCCGCCACAGTATGTGTCACACTTCTGACGACTCCCTGACTGTCTGTCTCATCGGTGGTTCTCGCATACACACAGACCAGTTTTTCATCTTTTAAATAAATCTCGATCAGATAATCATTTGCATCCATGGAAATGGTTCCTACTTGCTTCATCTCTTCAGATTCAATATTCAGGATCTGCACCTTATCCATGCTCATGATATACAGATACTTTCCGTCCGTCTTGACGACATCACCTTCACCGACCCCCTCTGTCCGCACATTCGTATCGGAATGTGATACAGCCTGATCAGCGACTGCTTTCTCCCCTGTATAAAGAGCCGCTCCATCAGCTCCCCCTGTGCCATACATGATCTCTTCCTCTTCTGCCGCTGCCTGAACGTACTTGTAAATCTGATCATAATCCTTCGCACTTGCCAACGCAGCAGTCGACTCAGCGACTGTATCGTCTGCAGCCTTTTCCGCTGCTTTTTGTGCTTCCTTATCCTGCATCATTCCACGTCCGGAAAGTGCAACTACCCCCACAACAAGACAACAACATGCCGCTGCTGCCACAATTCCATAAACTGGTGTCCGTTTTTTCTTTTTCTGTGCCAGTTTCTTTTCAATATTCTCAGGTTTTAAAGAATCAGGCACTTCCATCCCCTCTGCTGACTGCACAATCTTGTCTTTTATTTCCTCTTCTGTAAAATGTCTGTCTCTTTTATTTTCCATCCTTATACCTCCACTTCCTGAAGAACCACTCGCATCTTCTCCAGAGCTCTCTTTTTTCTGGAACGAACCGTAACCGGATTCATATCCAGCATCTGACCGATCTCATCACTTTGATATCCTCCAAATACTGAAAATGAAACAATCAGACGTTCTTCATCATCCAGTTTCCAGAATGCACTCTTTACATCCTGTGAGACAGCATAGTCTGACTCTTTTGATGGATAAGTCTCATCCAACTCATGTGTCTGGGCTCTCTTTCGAAACTGGTTCTTACAATGATTGCTCAATATGGTAAAGATCCAGCTTCTGAAAGACTCCTCCTTTTTGAGACTGGATATCTTTTCATAAGCTGTCACCACAGTATCACTGACTGCATCCTCCGCCTCCTGCGGATGCTTCAGAGTATAGAGTGCAAATTTATAAAGTTCCACATAGATTCTGGAATACAACTCCGAAAACGCTTTGACGTCCCCGCGCTTTGCACGTCGTATCAGAACTGCTTCCGCACTTTTTTGATAATCGTACATCCGCATCCCCTCTCTTTCTTTTTTGTTTGTGTTACTGTTCACAATAACTCTTTTGTCACACATAAGAGTCTTTCAAGTGAAGTTTTGTTGCATGGAAATAAAAAATCAGGGAGATTTTTTGTTTCTCCCTGATTTTTTCATCTGTTTAATCTCTAACCTCTATAGTAATTGATCAGACAGCCCTTCAAAATAATCTCTCTTTCGGCATCTGTCAGATCACCCAGACGGAACTCTACTTCTTTCAGTTCATCTCCTACAACATAGGCCTTGATCACATCTGCCTTTTCTTCTACTGCGTTTCTCACATCCGGAATGAAGATATAGTCATCATTCTTAAATGGAAGTGCTTTGTCATCCGCATCTGTCAGAAGCGGCAGCATTCCCCAGTTGATCAGGTTTGAACGATAACGTTTTGTAGCATACTCGTTGGCAATGTTTGCCCATCCGCCCAGTACTTTCTGGCAGGATGCAGCCTGTTCACGTGCAGAACCGTCTCCCGGTTTCACTGCAAAGATCGTACTTCCGACTCCTACATTTCCTTCTCCGACCTGTGGGAATTTCTCCTGAACCTTCGCCATGACCGGTTTTAATTCTTCCAGCACCTCAAGCGGACATTTTCCTGCTTCGATCGCCTTCTGTGCTGCCTGTACTTCTTTGGCGCGTCCTACATATGCAGGATCTTTTCTGGAAAGTGCAAATTCTGCCAGTCCCAGCGGATTCGAACGATAAGAAGAAGTCTCACCGGACGGAATCAGTTCATCTGTTGTCGTAACAGGATCGTGGATCTCAGATACAACCTTAAGAACCAGATTCTGTGGAAGTGCTGACATTTCCGGCCAGTCTTTGATATTCGGACCAAACTTGATCTCTACACTTGGATCTGCCACGCCCTTGCTGTCAAATACACGATTTGCATAAATGTTCTGATCAAAGTGATATTTCTGTCCCTTGTACTCGACATCCATTGCTGTCGCCGGTGTCAGGAATCCTTTGTTTGCCGCTGTTGCCGCAATCGAACGGGCATCCATCAATGCAACAGAAGAAATCTGACCGTTCTGCAGCTTGGAACCTTCTCTGTTCGGGAAGTTTCTTGTTGTATGACGGATTGAGAACGCATTGTTTGCAGGCGTATCTCCGGCACCAAAGCATGGTCCGCAGAATGCAGTCTTCACAACGGTTCCTGCCTCCATCAGATCTGCGATCGCTCCATTTTTCACAAGTTCCATATAAATCGGTGTACTTGCCGGATACACGCTGAATGTAAATTCATCCGCACCGATATTTCTTCCTTTGATGATGTCCGCTGCCGCACAGATGTTTTCAAATCCACCGCCTGCACAACCGGCAATAATTCCCTGATCTACATACAGTTTTCCATTCACGATCTTGCTCTGGAGAGAGTAATCTACTGCTCCATCCAGACTGATCAGCGCTTTCTTCTCAACTTCGTGAAGAATGTCTGCCAGGTTTGCATTTACTTCATCGATCGTATAGACATTGCTCGGATGGAACGGCATCGCGATCATTGGTTTGATCTCACTCATATTGACATAAACCATTCCATCATAGTAAGTCACTGCTCCTGGATTCAGTTCTTTGTATCCTTCGCTTCTTCCGTGGATCTCATAGAATTCCTGAATCTTCTCATCTGTTTTCCAGATAGAAGACAGACAAGTTGTCTCTGTTGTCATAACATCGATTCCGATTCGGTAATCTGCGCTCAGTTTTGAGACTCCAGGTCCGACAAACTCCATGACTTTATTGTTCACATATCCATTTGCAAATGTAGCTCCGATAATCGCCAGAGCAACATCCTGAGGTCCGACTCCTTTTGCCGGCTCTCCATCCAGATAGATTCCGATCACTTCTGGTTTCTTGATGTCATATGTCTTATTCAAAAGCTGTTTTACAAGCTCCGGTCCGCCTTCTCCCATTGCCATGGTTCCCAATGCTCCGTAGCGGGTATGGCTGTCAGAACCAAGGATCATCTTGCCGCACTCTGCAAGAACCTCTCTTGCAAACTGATGGATGACTGCCTGATGAGGCGGAACATACACACCACCGTACTTTTTCGCACAGGTAAGCCCAAACATATGGTCATCCTCATTGATCGTTCCACCAACTGCACAGAGACTGTTATGACAGTTTGTCAAAACATACGGTACCGGAAATTTTTCCAGTCCGGAAGCTCTTGCCGTCTGAATAATTCCCACAAACGTAATATCGTGGGATGTCAATTTATCAAATTTAATCTGCAGGCGTTCCATATTGCCTGAAGTATTATGACTGTCCAGGATTCCATAGGCAATCGTATTCTTTGCAGCCTCTTCTTTCGAGACAGGAAGTGACACATTTCCCGTATCTTCCAGGATTTCTGTGCCGTTTAACAAGTACACACCGTTATCATATAATTTAATCATGGTAACCTCCTTTGTCTTTCCAATAATTTCACTAACTGTTTATCATTTTAGCATGTTAAAGAGGGAATTGCAAAAAAATTCTGCGGGATTATCTTGTCTCCCGCAGAATTTTTACAACTTCCAGTCTGGTCTCCCCGACCGTGATCACATCTTCTTTCTGGATCACAATTGGCTTATGAATCTGTTTTCCATTCAAATATGTATGGTTTTTTGAACCTTCATCTCTCAAGTACAGCTTATCCCCACTTCGGATGATCGCGCAGTGTACCTTTGATACTCTTAAATCTTCCGGCAGGGACAAAAACTTGTCATACTCTGACGATGCACTGACCCTTCCGATTCCCAGCGAATCATAAAAAATAAAACTATACTGATCCTGCTGATCCACATCTTCCAGAATGATCTTCCAGCGTCTCTTCGCCGGGGCAGAAGATGTACGGCGTTCTGCCTGTTCTCTCACCGGACGACATCTCGGTTCTGGTTCATAATCATCCTCTTCCTCATCATCATCTTCTTCGTCATCATAGTCATCATCATAATCATCTTCAGAATGATATCTCCGTTCAAACTGATTATAATCTTTTTTTCTCTTTTTAATAATTTTGAAATCGTAAAGAAGATTACTGCTATGATCGCTGCGATCAATATTCCGATAATTACCCAATACAACATAATTCCTATCAACTCCTCTGAAGGTATCTTACTATACTTTCAGAATGAGGGCAAGCGAAAGACGAAGAAAATTTATCTTGTTCGATCCACTCTACTGCGCAAAAGGAACCCACGGACAGCGTTTTGCAATTTCCTGATTATATGCTTCCAGATTTTTCATCTGTTCTGCAATATGAGGCACATTCATCCGTTCCACAAGAACCTGAATTGTTTCTTTTCCTTCTTCCGCCAGTTCTTTGCGTCTTTCTTCTGTAGGAATTGACGGTGTACTCATGTGGTCTTTCGGATTTCCAAAATAATATCCGATGGAACCACTTTGATATGCCAATGCGAATACATCATCAAACTCCGCACAGCTCTGCTTCTCCTGATGCTCATATTTTGTAGTCAGCGGTACATCTTCCAATCTGCCCAGCATATCATAAGCGCCCACCGTAATTGCATGGAATGTATCTGCAGATTTAAAAACATCCTGTCCATTTCTCATCAGCTGCATGATCATATCCATATACAGGATCGGAGTTCCTGTTTTATCCATAAAATCTCTTACCATCGGACTCACTGTCATATGTGCCGGACCATGTGCACTGATATAAATCTGTCTTTTAAATCCCTGGCGTAAAAGACTTTCCGCAATTCCTGTCAGATAACGAATTCCTTCCTGAATGCTGACCTGAACCGTTCCTCTTCCACTTGCAGTCGCTCCTGCATAAAAATATGGAAGACCAGTTAATACAAGTCCGTCACATGCCTCCGCCATTTTGAGTGCAAAAGCTTCACTGACAACCGTTTCCGAATCCAGAGGAAATCCCCCGTGCATTTCCACAGTTCCGACCGGAACGATCACAATATCATTTCGTGTAAGATATTCTTCCACTTCATCATTCAACATCTTCGGTATAATTCTTGTTCTCATTTTTCACCTTTCCTCTTATAACTGAAATATCTTTTTGGCATTCTCAAAACAAATTTTCCGGTAGGCCTGTGCAGATAATTTTCCTTCCTGATACTGTCTGTCCAGCCATTCTCCCAATGGAAATACCATATCCGTATTTACCATATCTGTACCGAACATCAGACGATCCTGAAATTCCTCCAAAAATTGTAAACCAAACTTTTCATCTCTCATAATAGCACATCCACCACTGTTTGCAGACAGATCTGCGTATAAGTTTTTATAATTTCTCATAAGACAGACCAATCTGCCGCCTTCCCTGACAGGACCTCTGCCCCATTCCATTCGAGATTTCAAATCCGGCTTCGCATCCTGACTGATTTCATGCCAGAACGGCTGACTGTGCCCTATGAATTTTAATCCGGGATATTTTTCTAAAGCTTCTTCCAACATCGGCAGTCCCGGTTCATCGACAATGCCATATTCATATCCCTCCTGCGGACTCATATGAAACAGGATTGGCATTCCCAGTTTTTCCGCCGCCTGAAATACAGCCTGAACAAAAGGATGGTTTATTTTTCTACAGATCATAAACTCACCAATTCCTACAGTTCCCTGCCTTTGATATTCCCTGAGCCTCTCTTCAATGGTTTCTTCACAATTTTCATCCAGATTACACATCCATACATATTTTTCAGGAAATCTTCTGGCCAGTTCTCTGCATTTCTGGTTTCCGGAGACAGAAGCCATTGCTCCTTCTGTCTCTCCGGATGACATGACAATCGCTTTTTCAATCTGAAGCTCCTCTAAATGAGCAAGCATTTCTTCGCCTGTTGATATCTTGAATTTTTCTGTTCCCGGAACCGGATCTAGCGCTGCATGTAAATGAATATCTATTTTTTTCATAGCATACTCAGCCTCATTTTCTGTACTTTATTTTGCCTTTAATTCTGCATACATCTGTTCTGTAGTCTCTTTATTCAAATTAAAGATCAGCCCTACTCCAATCAACTCTAAAGCGCAAGTTACCACTGGAATGATATTGACCAGGAAATAAATTCCATTCACTGCTTCCGCTGTCTGCACGACATTAGAACCGGAAACAAATCCGATTGCTGCCAATCCGAAAGAAACTCCTGTAGAGGCAATGGTCGAACCTATTTTTCTACTAAATGTATATAAAGAATACATAGAACCATCGCTTCTTTCATTAAATTTCCATTCGCTGTAATCCAGACAGTCTGTAACAAGCGCCCAGATCAACATTGTAAATACTGTCTGTCCGATCGTTCCCAATACAACCAATGCCGAATACACATATACATTTTTAATTTCCATGACAACCGGGATGACACTAAAGATTGTACTGGAAACAATGGCTGCCATTAAAGTTGCTTTTTTTCCAAACTTTGCTACCAATTTCGGAACCAATGGGAAACAGATCACCAAAATCGGGATTGTCGCAAGACTGATAATAGACATTACATCTGTTCTTGCATAGTACTCTTTAAAAATGTAGCTTCTTACCTGGTTTGATCCAGTGATAAAGAGCATACTTCCTAATGTTGCCACCATAACTCCGATCAATGGTCTGTTGTGTACGGTTGCTTTTAATACTTTTCCATAATTAAATTTCTCTGCTTTTTCAGAATTCTGTCGAATACGCTCCTGTGTAAAATTCAGCAGAACAAAATAGCTGATAATACTTAAAACACCGAAGATTACCGCGATTAGTGTAAAACGTTCCGGAAGAATATTGCTCTGCTTGTCAAAGCAGACAACAGGAACGATGGAAAGTCCTACGATTCCTACGATCGTTCCACCGATACTTCTTGCTCTGGAAAGCTTACTTCTCTGGATCGGATCATCACTTACAACGCTGGCCATCGCACCAAATGGCATGGAAGTTCCTGTGTAGCTCATTCCATACAGAACATATGCAAATGCTACATAAGCATGAAGTGCAATCCCTTCCAATGGAACATTAAAAAGCAAAGCACACCAGATAATGCCAGTGGAAGCATAAAAATCTTAATCCATGGTTTGAATTTATCTCCGGACTTTCCAATCATCCAACGATCTGGGAAAGATCCCATAATCGGATCATTGATCGCATCCCATAATCTGGCCACTAAAAATAACGTTCCCATCCATCCTGCGCTGATTCCCAATACATTGGTACAAAAATCAGAAATAATGCATCTACAAATAAATTTACAAAGCTGCCGCCATGTCTCCAAATACATACCCGATTTCATCCTTCACCCGAA
>ENA-OQJN01000528-OQJN01000528.1-human-gut-metagenome-genome-assembly--contig:-NODE-528-length-15413-cov-3.639212_pt1 | contig 15413 bp, 17 predicted proteins | sample MGYA00242610_ERZ504777 | MGnify/ENA primary metagenome ERZ504777 (study PRJEB26092, sample SAMD00036350) | human gut metagenome | host: Homo sapiens | study: EMG produced TPA metagenomics assembly of... | reverse complement strand
ATTTTAGGAGGGTTTTATCGTGTCTACAGGATGGATCGTACTGATCGTTGTACTTGTGATTCTGATCGGTGTACTCGTCGGCCTTTATTTCTTCGGAAAAAAAGCAGAGAAGAAGCAGGCAGCACAGCAGGAACAGATGGATGCCATGGCGCAGACTGTCAACATGCTGATCATCGATAAAAAGAAAATGAAACTCAAAGAAGCCAATCTTCCTTCCGCAGTGCTGGAGAATACGCCAAAATATTTGAGACGTACCAAAGTACCTGTTGTAAAAGCAAAAGTCGGACCAAGAGTGATGACTTTGATGTGTGATGCTAAGATCTTTGACCTCATCCCAATCAAGAAAGAAGTCAAAGCCACCGTAAGCGGCATCTACATCACTGCTGTAAAAGGTGTTCGCGGACCACTCGAGGCTCCGGAAAAAGCAAAGAAAAAAGGCTTTTTTGCAAGATTCAAAAAAGACAACAAATAAGACAAAGAGCATTGCCGGCAGAAAATCTGCGCTGCAGTGCTCTTTTTTATACAGCAATCCCGCTGCCTTTGGATACAATATTCATTCGGATCTTACAATTCGCAAGCGGTTCATGATTCACATCCAGTTCATAATCCACCCGTACTTTAATCGTTTCATCCGAAACTTCAATTTCCATATTTCTGGTATTCAATCCTACCAGCATCTGACCATATAGTGTTTTGTAATATGTCAGATTCTTCTTGTTTTTCTCAAATATCATATGTGTATTCGATAATCCGCTTTTCATAATCTCAAGACTGTCTGTTCCTGATATTTTGATTTTATTCTTGATCGTGTCACTGACTCCTTCTACGATCTCATCATAGATGATATAATGTTTTCCATTTCTGTAGTAGTAAGTAGCCGGTGTCACAACTTCGATCACATCATCCTCATCCGGTCCCGGAATCTGGGCGTCCATATCCATATGCAGCCCTGAAATACTGACCAATACATCCTTTGTCATCTGTGTTCCCCTAATATTCTTCTATATTCACAATATTTGCTTTCGAAATATCAAACGGCATCACTGTATTTGCAAAATTTACAAACTTTTCCGCCGCATCGCTGACATAAAATTCATATTTGCTACTTGTGCCCTCTTCCCCGTCATTTTCCATATCTTCACTCTGAAGAAGCCGTTTGAGATCCATGGCGGTCTCATAGGCCGGATTGACGATCTGGATTCGTTCTCCCATATAAGAACGGATCTTGGAACGTAAAAGCGGATAATGGGTACATCCTAAGATCATCGCATCGATCTCTGTATGCTTTAACGATTCCAGATAATATTCAATAACCTCTTCTGTGACCACATGTTCTTTGAATCCTTCTTCCACAAGAGGGACAAACAGCGGGCAGGCTTTCTCCCTCACATGGATATTCGGATCCATCTGATGAATCACCTTTGTATAAGTACCGCTCTTCACCGTTGCATCCGTTCCTACCACACCGATCTCTCCGTTTGCCGTAGCTTCTACTGCCGCCCTTGCTCCCGGAACGATCACACCAATGATTGGAATATCAAATTCATCCCGAACAGCATCCAAAGCCAGTGCACTTGCCGTATTGCAGGCAATGACAATGGCTTTGACCTGTTTTGTTTTGAGAAAACGGATGATTTGCTCAGAAAAGCGAATAATATTGCTCTTAGATTTACTTCCGTATGGAACGCGGGCAGTGTCACCAAAATATACAATATTTTCATGCGGCAGCTGCCGTGTTATCTCCCGTACAACAGTAAGTCCCCCTACACCGGAATCAAATACTCCGATCGGAGCCTTTTTCTTCTCACATTCCATACTCATAATTTTTCTCTCCTAGATTGCAAATGATTTTGCGATTTTATACTGATACTCCGGAATTGTCTTCTTCATGGACAATGCCTGATCAATATCGAAATCTACATATTTTCCATCCTGATATCCAATGACACGGTTGGATTTTCCTTCGCGACAGTAAGTCAACTGCCAGTGCCCCCATTGTAGACGCATATACTCTGTCTTTACATGTCGGGCTTCCTCCTCGCTGCATGTGTCCGAGGATTGTTGCTCTTGTCTCGATTCCTGTTGCTTCTTCAATTCTCTTCGCCATATTGATGGAATCACCGATTCCCTCTGCATTGATGATGATGTAATTCTTTTTACCGCGTTTTTTGTTCTCCAAAATATCTTCGATCAACGCCTGCTCATCATAGTCTTTTTCTTCCGGAAGAAGAATCTTTTCTGCTCCGTTGGCAATACCGCACCACAACGCAAGGTATCCTGCATCACGTCCCATTACCTCAATGATACTGCATCTCTCGTGTGAAGTAGATGTATCACGGACCTTATCGATCGCTTCCATAGCTGTATTGACAGCTGTATCAAATCCAATCGTATAATCTGTACATGCAATGTCAAGATCGATCGTTCCCGGAAGAGCAATCGTATTTACTCCGAGGTTCGCCAGCTTCTGTGCTCCGGCAAAAGATCCGTCTCCTCCGATTACTACAAGACCGTCAATTCCGTATTTTTTACAAATTGCTGCTGCTTTCTGCTGTCCTTCTTCTGTACGCATTGTCTGGCAGCGTGCTGTCTGAAGAATTGTACCACCTCTCTGGATGATATCAGACACATCGCGTGCCGTCAAATCAATGATCTCTTCTTTTAAAAGTCCGTGATATCCTCTTCTGATTCCGCGTACCTTCAGTCCTTTTGCAAGAGCTCTTCTTACAACTGCACGGATCGCAGCGTTCATTCCCGGTGCATCTCCACCACTTGTAAGTACTCCAATGGTACGAACTCTATCTTCAATCTCTTCTAACATTTTTCTTTGTCTGCTTTGTTTGCCATAACTTTTCCACCTTTCTGAATTCTTCTACTCTTCAAAAGTAAAGTTTGCCTATTTTTTAACACTCCGGGTATATTCTACCTTATTTATATTCCTTTATCAATAGATTTTTCTACGACTTTTACTCGCTTTTCCCCGTAATGATTCATCAATCTGCTCAATACTTCCTGGCCGATCCGAATGTTTCTGTTTCTCGGAAGCCGCTTGATCGCCCGCTCTTTCTGACAATAGATCACAACCTCGTCATCTCCTTCCGAGTCTGCCAGGTATCCATATAAAATATGCTCATTTCGCAGAAAATCTTCTTTATCTGAAAACTGCACCCACAGCTCTTTTTTGGTCTGCTCAAACGGAATGATCGTCTCACAGATCAGCTTGCTCGGCCGCTCCTCTTCCTCGGATACTCTTCCCTTTACAAAGATTTTTTTATCAATCTCCAGATACTCTCTGTTTTTTTCATAGTCCCGCGGGAAGACGATCACCTCTACCGTTCCCACCAGGTCTTCCAGAGACAAAAATGCCATCATCTGATTTGTCTTTGTATGCTTGATCGTTTTTGCGGTAATCATGCCGCCTACGATCTCCCTCGTTCCGTCATGTACCTTTGCCCGGCCTGTCTCTTCATCCGGCTGGAAATCCAGTGTGGTGGCTGAAATGGATTTTCTCCATTTGTCCTCATACTCCTGCAATGGATGTCCGCTTAAGTAAACTCCCAGCACTTCCTTTTCAAACGCCAGCAGATTCTCTTTCGAATACTCCCCGACATCCGGCAGTTTGATTTCAAACTGCTCTTTTTCTTCCTCACCCACCATATCAAACAGTGTCATCTGACCGGTCATGGCATATTTCTTTTCCTGATTGACGTGATCGACGATCTGAACATAAATGCTCATAAACTGCTTTCTCGTGCCTCCCAGGCAGTCCAGCGCACCTGATTTGATCAAATGCTCAATTGCCCGTTTATTCAGTCCATCCTTGACTGACATCCGACTGATAAAATCTTCCAGATTTTTAAACGGCCCAAACTCATCCCGATCTTCTATGATCGCAGCAATCACCGGTCTTCCAATGCTCTTGATGGCCGCCAGTCCGTACCGAATGTTGTTGCCGTCTACCGAAAAGTTGCCGATCCCGCGGTTAATATCCGGTGACAGAATCTGAATATTCATCTGCCGGCAGGCATAAATATATTCTGCCACTTTGGACGGATTTTCAATCACAGAAGTCATCAGTGCTGCCATGTATTCCACCGGATAATAATATTTCAGGTATGCTGTCTGATAGGAAACAACCGCATAGGCCGCCGCATGGGATTTGTTGAATGCATACTTCGCAAAATCGATCATTTCATCATAGATCTTATTGGCTGTCTTTTCATCAATTCCATTTTTAATACAGCCCGGCACACCGTTCTCCTCATCTCCATAGACAAAGATCTGGCGCTCTTTCTGCATCACATCGCCCTTTTTCTTGGACATGGCACGGCGAAGAAGATCGCTTCGTCCCAGTGTGTATCCGGCAAGGTCACGCACGATCTGCATAACCTGCTCCTGATAGACAATACATCCGTAAGTAGGCGCCAGAATCGGCTCCAGCTGCGGACAGTCATAGGTGATCGATCCTGCATCATTTTTTCCCCGGATATACTGTGGGATAAAGTCCATCGGACCCGGACGGTACAGGGAAATACCGGCAATAATATCCTCCAGACTGTTTGGCTTGAGCTCTTTCATGAAGCCTTTCATTCCGCCGCTCTCCAGCTGGAAGATTCCATCGGTCTTACCGGTTCCGATATAAGAAAGTACCTGTTTGTCGTTATAGTCAATCTGATCCATATCAAGTTCCGGATTTTTGCTTTTTGCAAGCTGCACCGCATTCTGGATCACAGTCAGCGTCCGAAGTCCCAGGAAGTCCATTTTTAAAAGTCCCAGTTCTTCCAGAGTGGTCATTGTAAACTGAGTTGTGATCGAGCCGTCAGAAGCTCTTGAAAGGGGAACAAAATCATCAATTTCTCTCTGACCGATCACAACCCCTGCCGCATGCATGGAGCTGTGGCGCGGCAGTCCTTCCAGTCGTTTGCACATGTCGATCAACAGTTTTACCTGCGGATCATTTTCATATGTTTTACGTAATTCCGGATTCATCTGCAGTGCTTTATCAATCGTGATATTGAGTTCCTGCGGAATCATCTTGGCAATCGAATCCACAAATGCATACGGAAGATCCATCACGCGTCCCACATCACGGATCACACCTCTGGCAGCCAGCGTACCAAACGTCACAATCTGGACTACCCGGTCTTTTCCATACTTACGCACAACATAGTCGATCACCTCCTGCCGTCTCTCGAAGCAGAAATCCACGTCGATATCGGGCATGGTCACACGCTCCGGGTTGAGAAAACGCTCAAACAGAAGCTGATACCGGATCGGGTCGATATTTGTGATCTCCAGACAATAAGAAACAATACTTCCCGCTGCGGAGCCACGCCCCGGTCCTACTGCGATCCCGTGATCTTTGGCATATTTGATAAAATCCCATACAATGAGGAAATAATCTACATATCCCATGTTGCGGATCGTATCCAGCTCATAGCGCAGCCGTTCTTTCAGCTCCCTGGAAGGCTCTCCATAATGCTTTTCAAGTCCTTCCCAGCATAACTTGTTCAAATACTCCCAGGAAGTCATGCCGTCCGGCACATCATACTTTGGCAGCTTTGTGACTCCGAATTCAATCTCTACCTCACACCGGTTTGCAATCTTCTGCGTATTCTCCAGTGCCTGTTTTGCATATGGAAACAGCGCTTCCATCTCCTGAGGGGACTTTACATAATACTGGCCGCCCTCATACCGCATCCTGTTCTCATCGTCCAGCTTCTTCCCGGTCTGAATACAGAGCAGGATATCATGCGGCTTCGCATCTTCCGCGTACGTATAATGGATATCATTGGTCACAACAAGCTCGATCCCTGTCTCCTTAGAAAGCTGGATCTGTCTCTGGTTTACAAGCTGCTGCTCCGGGATCCCGTGATCCTGCATTTCCAGAAAGAAATTTCCTTTTCCGAAAATATCCTGATACTCCAGCGCCACCTTCTTCGCCTCTTCGGTAAGTCCCCGGCTCAGATACCGCTGTACCTCCCCCGCAAGACAGGCACTTAAGGCAATGATTCCCTCGTGATACTGACGCAGAAGATCCTTATCCACACGGGGCTTATAATAATACCCTTCTGTAAATCCTCTGGAAACGATCTTCATCAGATTGGCATATCCCGTATTGTTTTCTGCCAGAAGTACCAGATGATGATATCTGCTCTCTCCACCGGCAGTCTCACGGTCAAACCGGGAATTCGGCGCCACATAAACTTCACAGCCGAGAATCGGCTTGATTCCCTGCTTTCTGGCTTCCCTGTAAAAATCGATCACACCGTACATAACCCCGTGGTCCGTGATCGCAGCACTGTTCATGCCCAGTTCTTTAACTCTGGATACATATTCTTTTATTTTGTTGGAACCGTCCAAAAGACTGTACTCCGTATGGACGTGTAAATGCGCAAAACTCATAATTCACCTCTATATCCAGTATTGCTGTAAATCTAAAAAGGGCGTTCCCTTACAGAGAACTGCCCTTACATCTTCTCGTGTCTGTCAAAACCGGCGATTCAAAATCTGAGATATTCTTATTCACCGTTGATCATAAAATTGATCAGTCTTTCTGTATCTTCCGGCTCATAAGCAATGATCTCAAGCTCCGGAATCTCTCCGTTTGAGAAAATATTTGCCATAGATACATACTGGGAAAGTTTGGATTTCAGGTTCAGTCTGTCTCCCTCTCCTGTTACCAGTTCTACTCTTCCTTTGCAGTTGTCTACTACTTTAAAAAATGCGTCTATGTCTGTAATATTCTGTACTTTCATTTCTATCTGTCCCCTTTCTTCTCTATTTCTTTCTTCATTATAGCCTATTTACCATGGATTGCAAGGCTTTTTAGCGAATTCGGATACTGTCCGGAAAGATTTTTACGCGGTTTTCTTTCAGCAGTCTTCCGACGGCACGCTTAAATGCAGCCTTGCTCATACCAAACTCTGCCTTGATCGTATCCGGATCTGCCTTGTCATTAAACGGCAGTACTCCGTCATAAGACTGGATTCTTTTCAAGATCAGTTCTGCATCTGCATCCATCTGCTGCGGAATCTTCCCTCTGACACTTAAATCCAGCTTTCCATCCTCCTTTACATTTGTCACACGCGCTTCGATCTCATCACCGATGCGGATTTTTCCAAAAACATCCTTTTTCGGGATTCTTGCAGAAAACTGATGATCCACCGCAACAAAAACTCCAAACTCATCACTTCTGTCGTATACAATTCCTTTTACCTGATCGTCTTTCTGATACGGCGAGTCTGTACGCAGCATATGATAAACTTTCATGGTGGCGCAGAGTCTTCCGCTCTTGTCTACGTACAATGCAACAAGGCACTTATCTCCTTTCTGTACCTTTGCTGTCTGTTCTTTAAATGGAAGGAACAGATCTTTTTCCAGTCCCCATTCCAGAAAAGCTCCCATCTTTCCTGTATCTGCCACTTCCAGAACTGCCAGATGTCCCATAGTCAGCTTCGGCTCATTCGTCGTCGCGATCAGACGGTCAGATGAATCCCGGTACAAAAATACTTCCACCGGATCCCCCGGTTCAATTCCTTCCGGTACCTGCTTTTTCGGAAGAAGTACACGTTCTTCATCATTTCCCAGATACACACCAAAATCTACAATCTTTACAACAGTTAAAACCTGCTTTTCTCCTAATTTCATTTAAAATCTCCTCTTCACCGTTCTTTGAACAGTATAACATGGTCCCTTACTTGATTTCAATCACTGCATACGGTTTTCCGTTTTCATCGCACAATTCTGTCACAATACGATTTTCCTCTCTTGCCACTTTCGGAAAGATCACATCTCCAAGAACTGCTGATTTCTTGTATTCCACCCGAATCTGACGGACTCTTGTCTCTTCCGGCAAAACCTCCAGAGCCATCTGTACATACTGACAATTATTCACATGCTCGTTGGTATCAATGTGATACTTTCTCACCGGAAACGATGGTTTTTCCTCCAGATTCTCCGGAAGACGGATCTTTCTGTCTTCATACTCCATCTCAAGCGCAGGCTCTGATCCATATGGAAGTACATCTTCCGGCTCAGGTCTTGCCGGTCTTCCTTTTTCCATATCCATAAACACCCACACAGAATTGGCATACGCAAGCCGGTTTCCCCGGGCATCATCGAGCACAAAATTCCGGTTTCCATACAAGCCTTTAAATTCCGTCGCAAAGGTTCCTGCTGTAATACGCTCTCCCAATGCCGGCAGACGTTCGATCACGATCTGCCAGTAAGACAAAATCCATGCTTTTTCTTTGCCTTTAACACCTCTGTGCCCAACCCGATATCCTCAGACTGAAACGTACTGCAGTCCTGAAAATAATTAATCAGTGCCGGCAGGGTCATATTCCCGGTATGATCGATCTCACTGTATCTTACTCTGCTGTCAAATGTGTACATCTTTTCTTCCTTCCCGAACAGTTCCTGTTCCTTATACGTGTGCCTTATAGCTGTGTTCCATCGTAATGACACACTGATATCTTTTATCAATCTCCTGCAGCTTTTCCATCAATTGAAGCTGCAGATTATTTTTTTCTTCCTCATCATATTCAAATGGTACGACCATATCAAAGATCAGATTGATCTGCCCCATCCCGTTGACAACACGCAGATCATGAATGCTGCACTGAGAATCCAGTTCCTTTAATGCGGCTTCCACTTCTCCTCTCACCGTCATCACCTGTTCATCCCTCATCTCGATCGGATCCATATGAATCACCAGAAGAATTCCCAGCTCATCCACCGCATCCCGTTCGATCCGATCGATCAGCTCATGGGCTTCCTCAATATCCGCGTCGTTTGGCACTTCCGCATGAATGGATGCCATACTTTGATTCGGTCCGTAATTATGTATGATCAGATCATGAGTTCCCTCAATTCCCTGATAACGCTCTACAAAATGCTTGACTTTATCATATTCTTCCGGATCGATTGCTTCTCCGATCAGAGGCTCCAGCGTGTCTTTTGCAATTCCGACACCGGCCCACATAACTACCAGAGCGACTCCGATCCCCACAATCCCATCAATATTAAGCCCGGTCAGCCGGAAGATCACCAAAGACAAAATCGTTGCACTGGTCGTGATCACATCTCCCATAGAATCTGTAAAGACTGCCATCATCACCTTGGAATCAATCTTCTTTCCCAGCTTTTTATTAAATACACCGAGCCATAGCTTAACTCCGATGGATAAAATCAGGATCACTACCGAAATCAACTGAAAATTCAAGGTTTCCAGGGTTCTGATCTTGGAAACAGAATCCTTCAAAAAAGTAAATCCCACTTCCAGTACCAGAAATGATACAATCAAAGCCGCTATATATTCAATCCTTCCGTGTCCGAACGGATGCTCCTTGTCCGCCGGCTTGCCCGCCATCTTCACCCCGATAAAACTGATGATCGAAGATGCCGCATCTGACAGGTTGTTAAACGCATCTGCTGTGACAGAAACACTGTGCAGCAAAAGCCCCACAATAAACTTCACAAGAAACAGAAATACATTACAAACAATCCCCACCATACTCGCCAACACTCCATATGCAGTGCGGACCGCAGATTTTTCTACCGCTTCATAGTCTTTCACAAAATGTCTGACTAAAAATTCCGTCATACTTCTCTTTCGTCTCCTTCTGTTGTTTTATTTTTGAAATATCTCCTGCAGGTAAAAGCGAAATTTTACTTTCTCCGGCTTTTTTTCTTCCTCTGACAACAGGATCCCGTCTCTCTCACTTTTCGTCTCCTCATTTACCGTATGCACTGCATCCCAAAATGCCAGCTCCGGATAGAGCATTCCCCACCAGTTGTGACCTTTGGCACTTCCGATCTCCACACGGAGTGCTTCGTAATTTCCTGCCGGAAATGTCATATCCTGATACTTCTTTTCCGGAAAATAGGTGGTTGTCACAGCCGCGTTGACCGGATCATCGTATCCCTTTTCTGTAAGGCACTTTTCTGCAGTCTGCTCAATTTCATCACAGTGGGAACGCACCCACTCTTTTGTCGCTTCTGCGCCTGCACCTGTTGGCATCTCGGTCTGCAGAAATTCCAAAATCTCATTGCGTACACACAGCTTCATCTCCTGATCCAGGGTACTGTCACTGTTTGCCAGCACATGAAATCTGAGCACCTCATCTGCCAGTTCCTTTTGTACCTTTGCCTGTACTGTTCTCTCTGCTGTACTAAAGATCTGTCCGATCAGAATTCCCGCTGCCAGCATGGACAGCAATGCAATGATTCTGTTCCTGTTCCGATTTGAAAATTTCATATGTATCTCCTCCGGTTTCATTTTGATATCCGAAGTATGTACCAAAAACAGGAAGTTTATACAAATTTCCGTAATTTAAGACGTAGTGAAGAAATCCTTCACTACGCCCTTACTTATGTCTCAATGAATCTGTCACTGCAGTCACCTGATTCTCAATATGCTGTCCCATGATCTCAGATGCTGTCTCTTTATTACTCTTCTCGATCGCCTCGATGATCGCCTGATGCTCTCTCAAAAGCTGCGGATAACATTCTTTCTTCTTGAGATACTCTACTCTGTAGCGGTACATCTGTTCTCTGAAATTATTCAAAAGCTGCATCAGCCTCTGATTGTCTGTAGAACGACAGATAATATCATGATATGCCACATCAGCCTCTGCGATTCTGGTCACATCCTCACTTCCCAGAGATTCTTCAAACTCCTTCGCCGCTTTCTTCAACGCTTCGAGTCCTTCTTCATCCATCCGCTCACAAGCCAGCTGAACTGCAAGCTCTTCCAGTGCCTTTCTGACTTCCAGCACATCATTCAGACTTTTTCTCCGTGATCTCTGCGACTTCTGCTCCGCGTCTTGGGATCATCAGCACGAGACCTTCCAGCTCCAGCTTGCGGATCGCCTCCCGGATCGGTGTGCGGCTCACCCCCAGCTTATTGGCCAGCTTGATCTCCATCAAACGCTCTTCCCGGCCTTTAATTCTCCGCGCAGGATCGCCTGCCTGAGTGTCTTAAATACCACATCCCGAAGCGGAAGATATTCATCCATTGTCACTTCTAATTTCGGTTCCATCTTATGTCCTCCTTGCGCCATGCACATTTGTCACATATACCTGTTTTGCCAGTGCCTTCCTGCGGATCTGCTCCTGCGCTCTGCGCGCTGCCGCACGGCTTTCAAAAATCCCGAATACGGTAGGACCGCTCCCGCTCATCATCGCATTGAGCGCACCTGCTTTTTTCATCTCATCCTTGATCTTTTCAATGACCGGATACATCCCAATCGTGACATCCTCCAGCACATTGCCCATATGAGCGGCAATCTCGGAAAGAGACCCCGTCTCCAGCCCCCGGATGATCCCGTCTATGTCCGGATGATCCACGATCTCTTTTGCATCCAGTGCCTCATATACCACTTTGGTAGAAACACTGATCGGCGGTTTTGCGATCAGTACCGTACACGCCGGAAGTGCAGGAAGTGTAGTCAGCTCCTCTCCAATTCCCTCTGCCAGTACCGTTCCTCTCATAATACAATACGGAACATCTGCTCCCAGACGGACACCTCTCTCCATCAGAGATCTCTGACTTAAGCCCAAACGGAACATCTTGTTCATCCCAAACAAAACTGCCGCTGCATTGGAACTCCCCCCTGCCATACCTGCCGCTACGGGAATGTGCTTGTTCAAAACAATCCTGACGCCGCCCGGAAGCTTAAATTCTTCCATCAGCATGGCTGCCGCCTTATACGCGATATTATTTTCATCCGTCGGCAGAAAATGCAGATTCGTCTCCACTTCTATGCCCGGCAGATCCTTTCTCACGATCACAACATCATCATACAGATAAACGGACTGCATGATCATCCGCACATCATGATATCCATTTTCTCTTCTTCCCAGTACGTCCAGTCCCAGATTGATCTTGGCAAGTGCCTTTAATTCTATCTGTTTCATCCTGTGTCCTCCGTTTGTATCTTGTATACATTTGTGTTTATAGTATACCCATTTTGCCTTCAAAAATCAACGATATATCTCTACATTCCGATCTCTTTACAGATGATGAGCTTATCGCCCGGTTTGATTTTTCCATTTTCGAGATGGTTGATCTGACGGATACTCTCCTCGGTCGTCATATATTGTTTTGCCAGCGTCCACAGATCATCCCCGGATTTTACCATATACCCTACGATCCCCGGTTTTTTCGCCAGTTCCTCCCGGTCTGTTTCCTCCAGAGACACTTCTGTGATGACCTGCATCGGCACTTCTTTTCTTAAAAATACATCAAAATCCAGAACTGCCTTTACTTCTACTGAATCACTGCCAGTCATGGTCACTGAGATCTGTTCCACTCGGTTGGATAACTGATACCGCACGTCTTTTGGCATATCCGGACATTCCAGCAGATAAGAAAACGGAACCATTCCCTGCCAGTTTCCAAACGGAAGCGCATCATCCGCTTTCAGATACAAAAATGACACATGCAGGATTCCTTCAATCAGGATTCCCCCCTGTTTTTCCGCTCTTGTCTCCACATGTTCGATCTGCACACTTCCCGAGCTGTGACAGATCTGCAGAACATCGTCTTTCAGCTCCGGAAGCGACAGGTTTTCTACAATCTTGCATTTGGACTGATTCTGTAAAAGCAATTCTTCATAGACTGCCTCTCTTGTCTGATACGAAACTTTCTGTTCCAGAGAGTACAGATCTTCCAGAAGATTCAGCTCTTCCTCTTCATACAGATTGATCCGAAGACTTACGGTTCCCTCAATCCCGATGATGCGCATCTCTCCGTCCTCATCCATCCGTACATCTGCCAGTGTATCTTCCAGCGCGTGCTGCACATCATAATACATCCCTTCTGTCGCCCCGCTGCATTCGATTCGTCCCTCATAAGGAACACTCTGCTCCAGCCAGTCGGTCTTTCCTTCTTCTGAGAGATACATACAGAAAATCTGCAGTTCTCCCCGCAGAAGCAGTTCATCCTGTGCTGCCCGCACTTCCAGCTTGCGCCCTGTAATATCCGTCAGAAGCACCTGACCGATGCTCTCTTTTGTTCCGGGGATCGTAATTTCTTCTTTGATGCGGTATGTATCCTTTTTCGCAGTATGCAGCTTTAAGAGATTCACCGGTTTCTGCTTCTTGTAAATAGAAGCACTGCTCTCCAGATCCACCGCCGTCTCTTCTTCAATGAGATTTTCACATCTGACTTCCATCTCAATCATCGCGCGGATACTGATCTTTCTGGAGTGTACCAGGGTCGTACCGAACTCTACCCGGATATTCCGGACAAAATACTGGGTGCGCTCTTCTCCCTCCGTGTACACCATTTCTTCAAACGGAATCTTGCCATCCAGTACTGCCGGCATCGGCTCTCCCTGATCCGTCACATACAAAATCTGGAAATACAGCTTTCCGGAAATCCGCACATAATTTTCCACCAGCTTGACATCCTCGATCTTGACAGTTCCCTGTCCCTTGATGATACGCCGCACATCCTGCTTTGCATCCGGAACATTGTAATCTTCGTCCAGATAAAACTGGTCAAATGTTTTTTTCCTCCTGATTATAACGGATTGTTTTCTGTATCAGCTCCATAAACTCCTCCTACTCAAATAAAATTTCTTTTTCTGTCTTTTTTAATTTCACCACCACATACGGATAGGTTACGACATCCTTTGTTTTCTCTCCTTTTTCCGGTCCCAGAAGACTTGTCTGGATCCGCACCGTTTTTTCCCCCTCCAGGACGGCATCGACCTTGATCTGATATCCGGTCTTATTCTGCGGTCCGTAGCTTCTGGCAGCGTAAATATCCTGCTCCACGGCATATGTCAGCATAAAAGGATGGGCTTTCTCCTGTTCCATCCATTCCTTTAGTTCTTCCGGGATTTCTCTTTCACTCATCAGCTGAAATGCTGCACTTTTCTCCCCTGTGATCTCCGGCTTTTTGCGGATACAGCCGCAGGGCAGCCAGATCGCTGACAGAATCATCATCCACAAAACCACAATTTTTGTAATTGTTTTTATTTTTTTCTTTTTCTGTTCACCCTCTGCTCCGGAGTCCCTCTTTCCATTTATCTTATTAACATTTCTGTCTTTTTATGACCGCGAAACTTGTATTTCACAGGATGCTTTAGTATAATCTGTACTAGACTAAAAAGATGTCAGGCATCTTTGCCCCCAACGTCTAAAAAACTAAGAGAGAAGGTTTATAACATGATTCGTTTTATTTGTGTTGTTGTTTTCCTTATTCTGTTTCTTATTCTGACAATTCCGGTATTTTTCATTGAATGGCTGATCGGAAAGTTCAACCGCAATGCAAGAGACTACAGTTGTCTTCGAATCGTACAGTGGGGATTCAAAGCAATCTTAAAAGTAACCGGTGTACACACGACCGTAATCGGATTCGAAAATATTCCGGACGAGCCCGTGCTGTTTATCGGAAATCACCGCAGTTTCTTTGATATTCTTCTGACGTACTCCCGCTGTCCGAGACTGACCGGATATGTGGCGAAAAAGGAGATGGAAAAAATTCCGCTTTTATCTACCTGGATGCGCTTTGTATACTGTCTGTTTCTGGACCGTGAGAATCCAAAAGAGGGACTGAAAACCATCCTTCAGGCGATCGATTATGTGAAGCAGGGAATTTCCATCTGTATTTTCCCTGAGGGAACGAGAAACAAAGGCGAAGAGCTCAGTATGCTTCCTTTTAAAGAGGGCGCTTTTAAGATCGCCGCCAAAACAGGATGTGCGATCGTTCCGATTTCCATGAACAACACTGCCGCGATCTTTGAAAATCAGTTTCCAAGGATCAAAAAGGTCAATGTTGTCGTAGAATACGGAACACCAATCTATCCAAAAGATCTTGCACCGGAGGACAAAAAACACATCGGTGCTTATGTACAGAATATCATTCAGGAAACGATCAATAAAAATGCAGAATTAATCTGATTTAAAAAGGAGATTTTTTATGAGAGCAGATAATTTAACATTGCTCACAGATTTATATGAGCTGACCATGATGCAGGGCTATTTTGAAAAACAGTCTGCAAACGAAACCGTGATCTTTGATGTATTTTTCCGGGAGAATCCGGTAAAAAACGGCTACTCCATCATGGCCGGTCTGGAACAGGTCATCGAATACATCAAAAATCTGAATTTTTCTTACGAAGATGTAGATTACCTGCGGGGACTCGGCATTTTCAGTGAGGACTTTCTCCACTATCTGAGTGGATTTCATTTCAGCGGAAATATTTACGCGATTCCGGAAGGAAGTGTGATCTTCCCGAAGGAGCCGATCTTAAAAGTCATCGCTCCGATCATGGAGGCACAGCTTGTGGAGACTGCGATCTTGAATATCATCAATCATCAGAGCCTGATCGCGACAAAAACAGCCCGTGTTGTCCATGCGGCACAGGGGAGACGGGTGTCATGGAATTTGGTCTCCG
>ENA-OQJN01000527-OQJN01000527.1-human-gut-metagenome-genome-assembly--contig:-NODE-527-length-15414-cov-3.641395_pt1 | contig 15414 bp, 15 predicted proteins | sample MGYA00242610_ERZ504777 | MGnify/ENA primary metagenome ERZ504777 (study PRJEB26092, sample SAMD00036350) | human gut metagenome | host: Homo sapiens | study: EMG produced TPA metagenomics assembly of... | reverse complement strand
AAAAAGCATTGCCCGGAGGCAATGCTTCCTTTCATGATGCTTATAGCAGCCGTCTTAGTCTTCGTTTGGCGTGTCCGACAGAAACGGCTGGTCGGCTGCGGCATTTTGGATATCCGCGCTGGCATCTTTAAAGTAATCTTTAAAGGACTGTACCCAGGTCCGTGACGGATGGGAGAGGTAGCCCTTGCTTTTCCAGATCAAGGCTAATGTCCAGTACAGGTGCGGCTTGACCAGCGGGACGGATACGGCAAGATCCGGCGAGATGCGCTGACAAATCGTGTGCGGCATGAGCGAAATCCCCAGCTTGCCCGAGACCATTTGAGCCAGGAAGTCCCAGTTGCTGGAGCGGCAGACGATCTTCGGATGAGCCATGATTTCCTGAAAGGCCGAGCGCAGGTAAGGATTCAGGGAGAAGCCGTTAGGATAAAAGACGAAGGTTTCATCCTTGATATCGGATAAGGTCAGAGACGGACGAGAGGCCAGGGGATGATCCGGCCAGAGGACGACGTCGAGAGGCTCTTCATGGAAAATGAAGAATTCATAAGGAATTTCCGTCGTAATCGGCAAGGCGACGAAACCGACCTGAATGAGTCCGTCGTCGATGGCCGATACGACGTCCTGGGAGCCGACTTCCTTCATTTCCAATTCGATTTTAGGGTACGTATTGATGAAATGGGCGATGAACGGTGCGATGACGGAAGAGCCGATCATAGGCGGGACCCCGACGGACAGTTTGCCGGAATTGAGCAGTTGCGGCGATTCCATTTCTTCATTGAGCTGCGTAAAGCCCTTGATGAGTTCTTCAATTTTCGGCAGGAGGTAGGAACCGGTTTCCGTAAGCTCTACGTCTTACCCTTGCGGTCGAATAATTGAACTCCCCAATGTTCTTCCAGAGCCTTGATCCCTTTACTGATAGACGGCTGGCTGATGTGCAGCGATTTTGAAGCTTTGGTAAAGCTCTTTTTGTGAGCGACTTCGATGAAGTATGTCAATTGGAATAAATCCATAATATACGATTTCACCTCTCTTTGGTATTCTTATAGTTTACCATATTACGAACTTAAAATCCAATGATGTACGGTCTCCATAATCGGCGTAATGACGCCGTTTTTACAGAAACTTCTATTTCTGGGACGGTTCTAAAGGACTGCCGGGCAGGGAATGAGGGCCCCGTATTTACAAGACGGCGCCGGTGTATCATAATAGAGAGTATAAAGGAGGGAGCTTATGGCAACGCGATGGATTATGCACGTCGATATGGATGCCTTTTACGCGTCTATTGAACAAAGGGACAATCCGGCCTTGAAGGGACTGCCGGTCATTGTCGGCGGCCTGATGGACCGCGGTGTCGTGGCAACGGCCTCCTATGAAGCACGGCGCTATGGTATCCATTCGGCTATGAGCATGAAGGTGGCACGGAGGCGCTGTCCGAACGGTGTCTTCTTACCGGTACGCATGGCGGCTTATCGGCGGGTGTCGCATCAGATCCGCTTGATTTTGTCGCATTATTCCCCCTACATCGAGCCCTTGGCCCTGGATGAAGCCTTTTTGGATGTATCCGGCATGGAACGCCATTATCCGAATATCGTCGATATCGGAAAGGCCGTCAAAGACGAGATTTTTCGGACGACGGGCCTCGTTGCCTCAGCCGGGATTGCGCCCAATAAGTTTTTAGCGAAACTGGCTTCAGATTTGCGAAAACCGGATGGACTGGTCTGGATTCCTTACGGGACGGAACAGGCGGTGTTGGCACCGCTGCCCATCAGTCGGCTATGGGGCGTCGGCAAGGTGACGGAAGAAGCATTGAAGAAGGGCGGATATCATACGATAGGCGATATTTCGGCATCCAGTCCCGAAGCGTTGAAACCCCTGTTAGGGAATCAGGCAGAGCGCATTTACCGCTTATCCCTCGGTCAGGATAAGCGCCCATTGGAGGTGCGGCGGCGGCCGCAGTCGGTCGGCAATGAGCATACGTACAGCCGGGATTTGACCCTGCCGTCTGAAGTGGATGAACAGTTTCGCCTCTTGGCGAATGAAGTGGCTTGGCGGCTTCGTCAGAGTCGGCTCATGGGACGGACGATTACCATCAAGATTCGCTATGCTTCTTTTAAGACCGTTACCCGATCGCTGACATTGGGTGATATGGGGACGGCTTCGGAAGAACAGTTATATTTTTCGGCTAAAAGATTGTATAATAAGGATAAAGGGCATGAGCCAATCCGTCTGTTAGGCCTTACGGTGAGCCAGTTACAGCCGTATCAAGTTCAGGGCGATTTATTTTCTGAAGACGAGGAAACGAAGGAAAAAGTCATCGAAGCCATCGACAAGCTGCAGCAGCGGTTTGGCCGTACGGCCATTATGAAGGGTTTTTTTGTGGGAAATGTCCCATGAAAAGGATACGTAAAAAGGAGTTTTAGACATGGCAATTTTTAAAGTCGTCGCCCATACCGGTGACAATAACAATGGGTATATCGAGTATAATACGGAAACCAAGGAATTAGGCGTTCATCTAAATGATGAAGCTGTCAACGAACGGGCCAGAGAATATCTAACGACGGAGAAGGTGCTGCACCAGTATACCGACCTTTCCAAGTATAAGACGATCAGCGCCGTACCGACGTCGAGTTTGGAAACGCTGAAATTGGCCATGTGTTATATGTGGCGGGCGACAGGTGTCCACATCGATTGGAGTCGTCCTGTCGAATAAGACTGCTCTAAAAGCATTCACAATGTATCCACATTTTCTGTGTACAACAGTGACAGAAATGTGGATATTTTTTTGAATCCGCATAGTTGTGCTGATTTTTTCAGTGGATACTTAAATCAACATATGTTAATAAATGTGGATAACTCGCGTGGATAAATATATATCCCCAGAGGAAACACCTCGTTAACGGCATGGGTAAGCGATTGTACATGGGAGAACAAATGAACAAAGGGATGTGTATAATTCCTGTAGAAATGTGGATAAGTGGCTGGGAGGATTTACTCACAATATGTGGATGGATTGTGGAAAGATATCCACAGGAGGACAAAGCATAAAAACGCCATTTACGGACATATTCACAAGTTATCCACTTTAGATATCCACAATTTCCACAGATTTTACGTTTGTGGTATACTGGGAACAGTGAATACGATTTTAGGAGGAATTTATTATGAAAGCAATTTTCGACGGACTGATTGTCCTGCCGAATGAAATTGTCAACGGACATGTTCTTATGTATGAAAAGGATATATGGCGCATCGTCCCGCGTAAGCAGTTCAGAGCCGGTATGTGCTCGGAATTTATCGATGCTAACGGCGGTTTCGTCGTTCCCGGTTTTATTAATGAACACATCCACGGCTGCGCCGGCGTCGACGTCATGGATGACAATGAACAGGCCCTGCCGGCCATGCAGAAGGCCTTACCTGCGACGGGAGTTACATCCTTTGTGGCGACGACGATGACCATGGAACAGAGCGCCATTGAAAAAGCCTTGACGCGAATCGGAAAGGCAAGGGACAATGCTTCCGGTGGAGCTCAGGTTCTCGGCGCTCATCTGGAAGGGCCTTTCATCAGCCCTCGCTATAAGGGATCACAGTCTGAAAGTCATATACAGGCTCCGGATTTTTCCTGGTTGGAACCGTATAGCGACATCATTAAAATCATTACCCTGGCTCCGGAACAGGTAAAGAATAAGCAGTTTTTAAAGACTTGTCAGGAGAAGGGCATCGTCGTATCCCTCGGCCATTCGGGGGCATCTTTTGAACAGGCCATGGACTGCATGGAAACGCTGGGCAACTGCCATGTCACCCATCTGTATAATGCCATGACGCCCTTCCGCCATCGGGAACCGGGCCTCGTCGGAGCGGCCCTCCTTCATAAAAAGGCCTGCTGTGAACTGATTTGTGATGATCTCCACGTCCATCCGGCGGCTCAGAAACTGGCCTATCAGATGAAAGGGCGCGACGGCCTCATCCTGGTCACCGATTCGATGCGGGCCTGCCTCCAGGGCGACGGCGAATCGAGTCTGGGCGGTCAAAAGGTGTTTGTAAAGAATGGGGAAGCGCGTCTTTCTGACGGGACCTTGGCTGCCAGCATAGCGCCTATGAACGAAGTCGTCCTCCACTTCCTTATCAATTCGGGGGCTTCCATTCCCGACGTCATCGCCATGGCCACGGTCAACCCAGCTAAATCCCTCGGTGTATACGATCGCATCGGATCTCTCGAAGAAGGGAAACAGGCCGACATCGTCGTCTTGGACAGCAATGATTTCCATGTAAAATCGACGGTTGTTGCCGGCGAACTGGTATATAACGAACCGATACAATAAAAACTATTATATGCAATGAAAAGAAGGCCAAGGTGCTTTGTCACCTTGGCCTTCTTTTTGTCGGAGGGAATCTAGCCGAGAGGGATTCTTTTATTTTTTAGGACGTATAAGGCGCCTAACAAGCCGGCGTCGTTTTGGAGCTTGGCAAAGGCCAGTCCCTTCGGCGGGAGCATCCGCTCAGGGAGTCTTTCCGATAAGGCTCGTTCAAGGGGCGGGCGGAGGACGGCTTCGCGACTCATGATGCCGCCGCCGAGGACGATTCGTTCAGGATTGAAGAGGCTGATGATATTGGTGAGGCCGTCGGCCAGATTTTGGCAGAAGGTGTGGAAACTACGAAGGGCCGGCTCGTCGCCTCTTTCAATCAGTTGGAAAGCCCGGTAGCCGTCCATGTCTTGTTCGGGGACGCTTTTTTCCTTTGCGATTTCCCGACAGAGAAAGGCGGCTGAGGCGACGTCGTGGAATTGACCGGCCGGCAGGCGCATATAGGCGATTTCACCGGCCGCGTGAGTCGCTCCGTGAAGGACCTTACCGTCCTTGACAGCGGCTCCGCCGATGCTGGTGCCGACGGTTACGGCGAAAAAGGAAGAGACGCCTTGGCCGGCACCGAGCCAGTACTCCCCAAGGGCTGCGCAGTTGGTATCGTTTTCGACGCTGACCGGAAGGTGAAACTCTGATTCTAAGCGCTCTTTCCACGGTGTCCCCGTATAGCCCGGGATGGACAGGGCGTATTCTACGATGCCGGCTTCCTCGTTTACAATACCGGCTGTCGAGATGGCGATAGCCGGCAAGGGGGACCTTCTCCTGCTGCTGACGGACGATGCGGCAGAGGCTGTCGACGATGCCCGGACCGCCTTCGGCGGGCGTCGGGATGAGGTCTCTTTGTTGGAAGCTTCCTTTCTCATCGATGAGACCGACTTTGATGGCCGTTCCGCCGACGTCGAAACAACTATAAATCATTATAATTCACATCCTTTTTACGAGTAAAAATTAACTTATACAAATATTATACATGGATTTGACAATTTCTATGTAAAAGGTGCCTATACTATTCATATCAATGGAGTATTTTAGGAGGTCAATGATATGAAACGACAATGGTTAAAAAGAGCAATTCTTTACTATGGTAGCCTGCGGCTCACTGCTGGGCGTTGTTCCCGGTGTACAGGCAGCCGATGTCCGGATTTTACCGGTTAGATACGGCTAAGTTTGTAGCAGGCGCTAAATTCGATTTGATGTTGAAGTTCTAACGCTAAAGATTTGAAGAACGTCGATATTACAATTAACGGTCAGAACGCGAATCAATTTTTCGGACAGAAACTGGTAGCGAAAGAATTGGGCAATGGCGTCGTTTCGTATCGTGTCAATCAGGTCGATTTCCCCAAGACCGGCAACTATACGGTACGGGTTTCAGCTACCGATGCTGACGGCACGAATGCTGCCGATGCACGCTACAAAGTCGTTCAGGAAAAAGCCCAGAAACCGGCTAAAAACGTCATCCTCTTCATCGGTGACGGCATGTCCCTGCAGGCCAGAGAAATGGCTCGTATCATTTCCAAAGGCCTGACCAACGGCAAATACAACGATCTCTTGGCTATGGAAAAAATGCCCCATAACGCACTGATCACGACCAGCGGTTACGATTCCTTGACGACGGACAGCGCCAACTCGGCTTCGGCCTACGCTACGGGTCATAAATCGGTCGTCAACGCTCTCGGCGTTTATGAAGATTCGACCAAGGATCCCATGGATGATCCCCGCGTTGAAAACGTGGCTGAAATCCTGAAACGTACGCGCGGCATGTCCATCGGTGTCATTACCCAGGCTGAATCGACGGATGCTACGCCGGCTGCTATGATCGGTCATACGCGCCGTCGTGCCAACCAGGATCTGTTAGCTTCGCAGTACTTGGAAGACTATCATCGTCCGGACGTCATCATGGGCGGCGGTTCCAGCCGTTACATTCCCCAGACGGAAAAAGGCTCTAAACGCCATGACAATGAAAACGTCATCCAGGAATTTAAAGATAAAGGCTACACCTTCGTAACGACGTCGAAAGAAATGATGGCAGCCGACAGCAATAAACCGCTCTTGGGCCTCTTCCATCCCAGCACGATGAACGTCTATATCGACCGTGAAATGCTCAAGAACCCTGAAGTTTTAGGGAAATATACGGATCAGCCGAACCTCATTAACATGACGAAAAAATCCTTGGATATCCTTAGCAAGAATCCGAAGGGCTTCTTCGCTATGATCGAAGGCGCATCCATCGACAAACAGCTCCACGCCATGGATTGGCAGCGTGCTACCTACGATACGATTGAATTCGATAAGGCTATCGAATATGCTCAGAAATGGAATAAGGAACACGGTGACAATACCCTGATCATCGTCGTCGCCGACCATGCTCACGGTGCTTCCATTACCGGTACCTACCATGAACACGATGGCAAAAAAGGCATTGAAGCTGTCCGTACCTATGCTGACTCCATCTTCCCGACCTTCAAAAGATGCCGATCACGACGGCTTCCCCGACAATCCGGATCCCGATGTAACCTTGGCCGTCCAGTATGCTAACCATCCGGAATATTACGAAAACTACCACTTCCAGCAGAAACCGACCTTGCCGACGATTTCGCAGACGGTTACCAAACAGGAAGCTCAGGCTGCTGGCGATAAGACCGAATACCATCAGGTTTCGACGGTCGTTGCCAAAGGCAACCCGGCTCGTCACCACGCTGGCGATCCCATGGAACTCGTTCCGGCCAATATCCCCGATACCATCGGTGATGAAACTCATGCAGCCGACGATGTACCTTTGAATGCAGAAGGCCCGGGCTCTGAATACTTCAACGGCGTTATGGACAACACCGAAGTATTCTTCGGTATCATGCGTGCCCTCGGCGTCGATGCTACGAAAAACGCAAAATAATACGGTCTGCTCGATGGCTCCCTTGCACCGCATTTCATAAAAAAATGCTGCCGCAATTTGAATTGCGGCAGCGTTTTTTTTTGCTTACTGACCAAGAACGCTGTCGAGGTAGGCAGCGGTATCCGATAAATAGCTTGCCGGATAACCTTCGATATCGCCCTTATCGCAGTGGGCCGCGAATTCCGGATCGATAGGCAGTTTGGCCGTATGAGGAATCGAGTATTTCTGTGCCGATTCTTCAACGTGGCTGTGGCCGAAGATTTCGTGTTTTTCCTGGCAGCTGGGACATTTGAAGTAGCTCATGTTTTCAATCAGACCCAAGACAGGAACGTGCATCATTTCCGACATATTCAAGGCCTTTTCAACGATCATGGAAACGAGTTCCTGCGGAGATGTGATGACCAAGATACCGTCGATGGGCAGGGACTGGAAGACCGTCAAGGGAACGTCACCTGTTCCCGGCGGCATGTCGACGAACATGTAGTCGATATCGCCCCAGATGACGTCGGTCCAGAACTGTTTAACGGCGCCGGAAATGACCGGTCCGCGCCATACGACAGGAGCGGCGACATCTTCCAACAGCAGGTTCATAGACATGACTTTGATGCCAGTTTTGGTCGTAACCGGATTGATGCCATCGTCGTTGCCGGTGGCATGACCGGTCAGACCGAAGACTTTCGGAATCGACGGGCCGGTGATATCGGCGTCGAGAATCGCAGTTTTAAAGCCGCGGCGCTGCATTTCTACAGCCATCAGGGACGTAACCAAAGATTTACCTACGCCGCCTTTGCCGCTGACGACGGCAATGACGTGTTTGATGTGAGAGCCTTCATGGGGTGCAGCTTGGAGGCTCTGAGGCTGGTTGCGCTGTGCGCAGGAGCTGCCGCAGCTGGAACAGTCGTGTGTACAATTTTCACTCATTGGGATCATTCTCCTTTGAACTTTTCTTTCCGGCACGGCAGCAGTCGTGACGGCACGAGCCGGAATGTTCACAAACTTGGATATGGCCGCCTTCGATGACGAGGTCTTTGCCATGAATGAGGGCGTCGGCCAGTTTGTGGCGGGCCGAATTATAAATACCGGTCACCGTCGTGCGAGCTACATTGATCTGAGCTGCACACTCTTCCTGTGTCAGTCCGACCCAATCGATAAGGCGGATGACTTCATATTCATCGATTCCCATGGCAACCGTATCGTCCGACTGGCGTCGGTCGACGGGGCCGAAGGTCGATGAAACAGGCAGTGAACAAACACGTCGGCACCGCGGTGGTCTCGGCATAAAATCCCTCCTTTACGCTATTTATTATAGATAGATAGCTGACATATGTCAAATTATGTCAAGGAGGGATTTCTCGGCGCCCGATGTGGAAAATGGCCATAGAGCGAAGGTATTTACTATTGTATATAAAGACTGAATCAGCAGGCTGTGTTGCTTTCTAGCGAACGAGATATGCCCCGTCGACAGGGATGATGGCCCCGTTCAAATAGTTCGAAGCGGCGCTGGCCAGGAAGACGATAATGCCTTTCATGTCCTCTGGTGTACCCCATCGTTTAGCAGGGATTCGATCAAGGATTTCTTTGTTGCGGATGTTATCTTCAATCAGCTTTGAAGTCATTTCTGTTGCCATATATCCGGGAGCCACGGCGTTGACATTGAGTCCCTTACCGGCCCATTCATTGGCCAGCGCCTTGGTCAATTGAGCGACACCGCCCTTGCTGGCTGCGTAAGCCGGGACGGTGTATCCGCCGAAGAAACTTAGCATGGAGGCGACGTTAATGATTTTCCCCGATTTTCGGGGCAACATATTGCGTCCGGCAAGCTGGCACAGCTGAAATACCGTATTTAAATTGAGATTTATGACATCGTTCCAATCGGAGAGAGGAAAATCTTCGCAGAAATGACGGCGCTGTATTCCGGCATTGTTGACCAAGATGTCGATGCGGCCGTCTAAGGCATCTAAGGCCTTTTCGAATATGGCAGGAACTTGTTCTTGATCGAGTAAATCACCTTGCAGGGCCAGCATGGAAAGGCCTTTTTGCCGACATTCGGCGGCTGTTTTTTCGGCGCTGGCACTGGATCCGATAATTAATACTTTGGCTCCAGCTTCGGCTAATCCTTCTGCCATGCCTCGACCTAAACCGCGGCCGCCGCCGGTTACAATAGCTGTTTTCCCTGTTAATGCGAAATTATTTAATATCGACATAAGAAATTCCTCCCTTGATAGATCCAATAATAGGATGAGTAATGTGAAATAAAAACATCGTATGAATTTGTAGGAGTCACAACTATATTTTATAAGATAATCAGAAAAAACTCAATAGAAATTAGAATTCAGGGCGATGTAATTTGCCCCGAATATAGGAGTATAAATAGATAATAAGGATTATTACGCAGAATGTATGTAAGAGAGAGAATATTTAGTTATATATTGAAAGCTTTTCTGCATTTTTATTTATGAGAAAACGTCTGATGTATTTGCGCGTGGAAGCTTATCGAATTAACTATATTTTTTGAAAAAGGCCCCACTTTTTTTGCTGTCCTTTAGACGTCGCATCTGCTATTCTATAGATAGTAGTAAACTTTCGTGCTGGAAGGAGTTTCATATGGTTAATTCTAAATCCTCAATATCTAAAATTGAAGAAACTGCCAATAACATTATCGATTTTATTACGTCGAGAAAAATGCTTCCCGGGGATAAAATGCCGACAGAACCGGTATTAATGGAAACATTGAATGTCAGCCGTTCGACGTTGAGGGAGGCGATTCGGACGTTAAGTGCCCGCAACATCTTAGAAGTACATCAAGGATCGGGAACTTTCATTTCAAAACGATGCGGTGTTCCACTGGATCCATTGGGACTGACTTTTATCTATGATGATGACCGTCTGGCGATTGATCTCCTCGACGTTCGGTTAATGATTGAGCCCAAAACGGCCCTATTAGCGGCGCTTCATGCAACGGATGAACAGTGTCGGGAATTATTGGAACAGTGCGCTTTGGTTGAAAGCCTTATTCAGGCGGATAAAAATTATGAAGAAGAAGATATTGCTTTGCATATGATGATTGCTGAATCCAGTGGAAACCGAGTTTTGATTAACTTATCCTACATCCTTCATACGTCAGTCAAAAAGAATATCATATCTACAGAGGATGCTTTACGGGATAACAATACGCTGGTTTACCATCGTCGCATCATCGATGCCATCGTTCGCCATGATGCTCCCAGTGCCTATAATGCTATGATGATTCACGTAACGATGTTGTGGGAATTTATTTCGGCAAAGTTAAATTCAAATGGATAAATGATGAATGTACGTGTCCTATTGGGAAGAGATAATACGGTATAGGTAACGGGATATACTTATTCATGAGTTGAGTTTTATCCGCCTGTCCGTTATTATGAAAGATAAGGAGGGCAATGTTTTTTAGTTGCCTGTTTTCGAGCGGCGCCGGTCCGGTTACCGGCATATCACATGTGTAGGAGAAACGAGATGAAAACAGTAAACGAGATTAAACGGATTTGTAACTTAGGCTGTGGTACCATGGGTTTTGGCACGGCCATTGCTTTTGCCCAGCATGGCTATGAGGTCAATATGTTTGGCCGAAAGGATGCCAGTATTGACCGGGCTATGGGCAATATTCGGGCGACGCTGGCCATTATGAAAGCCAACGAACTACTGACGGATGAAGGCGAAATCGCTTTGTTAAAACGAATTCATGGTGTCACGACGATCGAAGAAGCCGCAAAAGACGCCGACTTTGTCCTTGAATCGGTGGCTGAGGATATGGCTGTGAAACAACAGGTATATCGGGAGCTTGAAGGATATCTTGCGCCGGACATCATTTTGCAACCGATTCATCGGGGTTCTTGCCGACGGAAGCTTCGGCACACATGGCGTATCCGGAACGGTTTGTCGTCGCCCATTTTTGGAATCCGCCCCACCTCATCCCCTTGGTAGAAGTCGTTCCCGGTGAAAAGACGAGTCGGGAAACGGTGGAGATTACGTGGCAGCTCATGGAAAAGATCGGTAAAAAGCCGGCAGCCCTTTTAAAAGAAGCACCGGGCTTTGTCGGCAATCGCCTGCAGTTCGCCTTGCTTCGCGAAGCCCTTCATTGTGTGCAGGACGGCATTGCTACGGCGGAGGTCGTCGACTTCATCTGTAAATACGGCATCGGACGCAGGCTCGGCGTTACGGGTCCCCTTGAAACGGCTGACTTAGGCGGCCTCGATGTTTTCTACAATATCTCTGCCTATCTCAATGCTGACTTGGCCGACAATAAGGAGGGAGCCGCCCTCCTGAAGCAGTGCGTCGACGAAGGTCGCCTCGGCACCAAAACGGGTACCGGCCTGTATCCCTGGACGCCGGAAGAACTGAAGCGCATCGAGACGACGCGGGAAGAAGTCTTGATTGAATGGCTGAAAAAAGACAAGGCCGGTCAAAAGTTTTAACCGCTGCCATATAAGGGTTTGAAAACAGCCCCTTCTGGGATTCGGAAGGGGCTGGCTGTCATTGCTGTGGACATCGTTTATTTTGAATGGGTAAGGTATTTTTATGATGGCGGGAAAGCGTGGGAATCGAACCCACCTGAGAAGCTATTCACCCCTCACGCTGGTTTTGAAGACCAGAGGGAACACCAGAACCCGTCCTTTCCCATAACGTATTTATTATAGCACGGATGGCATCGGGCCGGTACTATTGAAAAACGCTGTATTTTTGCTACACTGTACATAATAGTATTGCTGTTTTAGAAGGGAGACTTTTGGATGATTGAATTACAGCTTAAACCTACGATTTATTCTTACGATACGTGCCGGGACTTTGCCGCTGAGCTTCAATTGGGGGCGAAGGACCTGATTATTACCAATCAGTATATTTTCGATCCGAATTTCAAGGAATTGGATTTGCCCTGCCACGTCCTTTTCCAAGAAAAATACGGCAGCGGGGAACCGTCTGATGAGATGGCTGAAGCCATTTATCGGGACATGCCTGGCGATGTAAACCGAATTATCGGCATCGGCGGCGGTACGGTCATGGATTTGTGCAAACTGTTTGTTTTGAAAAGGGTCAGCCCGATTCTCGATCTCTTCGACGGCAAGACGGCCATTGAAAAGGATAAAGAACTGATCCTGGTTCCGACGACGTGTGGTACGGGCAGTGAAGTAACCAATGTTTCGGTCATGGCCCTCATCAGCCGCCATACGAAGAAAGGCATTGCCCATGAAGCTCTCTATGCCGATAAAGCCGTCCTCATTTCGCAGTTACTGAAGACACTGCCCTTTACCGTCTTTGCCACGAGCTCCATCGATGCCCTGGTCCATGCGGTAGAATCGGCCCTATCACCCGATTCCAGCGCCAGCTTCCGCGTCTTCAGCTATCAGGCTATCGAACGCATTCTCAGCGGCTACTTGCAGATCCGCGACCACGGTCCAGAAGCCCGCATTCCACTGATGAAAGACTTCCTCTTGGCCAGCACCTGGGCCGGCATCGCCTTCAGCGTTCCCGGATGCGCTGCCGTCCATGCCATGAGTTATCCCTTGGGGGCCAATTATCACGTGCCTCACGGTGAATCGAATTATGCCATGTTTACCGGCGTCATGAAACATTATATGACGATCAAATCGGACGGGGAAATCGCCCGTCTCAACGCCTTTATTGCTGGCATCTTGGGCTGCGATGCAAAGGCTGTGTATGATGAGCTGGAAAAGCTGCTCAACGTCGTCCTGCCCAAGAAAGCGCTTCATGAATACGGCGTCAAGGAAGAAGAACTGGCTGAATTTGCCAAATCGGTCATGGAAAACCAAGGTCGTCTGATGGCTCATAACTTTGTGCCTTTGACGTATGATGATGTTTACGAAATCTATAAATCTCTCTATTGATTGTACAAAAAAGGATGCTCCCAAAGGGGCATCCTTTTTTATATCCTATAATTTAGCTTAGAAGTAAACAGCCTGTTCGCCGGCTTTTACGTTTCCTGTCTTAACGAGGGATACGTCCGAAACTTGGTCGGTGTCGGTGAAGATGCACAGGCAAGCGTCAGAAGGCGCGTTGGCTTTGATGTATTCATCATCGAATTCCATCAGTTTGTCGCCTTTCTTGACTTCCTGGCCGTTTTCGACGAAGACTTTGAAGCCCTGGCCATTGAGATTGACCGTGTCGATGCCGATGTGCAGGAGGTATTCAACGCCGTCGGCGGTGGTCATGCCGATGGCATGTTTCGTTTCGAAGACGAAGGTAACCGTACTGTCTTCCGGCGCATAGACGACGCCGTCTTTCGGATAGACGAAGAATCCGTCACCGGTCATCTTGCTGGCAAAGGCTTCATCCGGAGCTTCCGTGATCGGATGGAGGGCGCCCGTGAAGGGAGAGTTGAAGTAGCGTTTTTCGGCGTCTGTTTTGGCCGGAGCGGCTGCTTCTTTTTTCGGTTCTTCTGCAGGAGCTGCTTCTGGAACGGCTTCGATGGGGCCGTCTTGAGGATTGGTCGCCAGGTAGTTTTCAAGATTGGACTTGATGACGGCGACTTGGGGACCGTAAACGACCTGGACGCCGGTACCGCGTTTGATGACGCCGACGGCGCCGGTAGCTTTCAGGGCTGCGTCATTTACCAGGCTGGCATCGGCAACGGAGCAGCGCAGACGTGTGGCGCAGGCGTCGACAGAGGTGATGTTCTGGCTGCCGCCGAGGGCCTGGGTGATCGTCTGGCTGATGGTATCGCTGGAAGCCTTGCCGTCAGCGCCGCCTTTACCGGCAGCATCGCGGGCCTTGACGTCGGCTTTTGTATAGAGCTTCGTTTCCGTATCATCGTCTTCACGACCCGGCGTCTTCAGGTTGAAGCGCTTGATGAGGAAGGTGAAGATGAAGTAATAGAGGAAGAAGTAGATGATGCCGACGGGGATGATGTACATCCAGCTCGTCTTGGCTTCCCCTTGGAGGATACCGAAGATGAAGAGGTCCAGTAAGCCGCCCGAGAAGGTAAGGCCTACGGCGATGTTCAGGATATGGGCGATCATGTAGGCTGCACCGGCCAGGATGACCTGGACGTAGAACAGCATCGGTGCGACGAAGAGGAAGGAGAATTCAATCGGTTCGGTAATACCGGTGAACATGGAGGTCAAGGCTGCGGACAAGAGCAGGCCGCCGGCAACCTTTTTCTTTCCGGTTTTGCCGTGCGGTACATGGCAAGGGCAGCGCCGGGGAGACCGAAGATCATGAAGATGAATTCACCCGAGAAGTAGCGAGTAGCATCGGCACTGAAGTGAGCGACGTTCGGCGAGGCCAGCTGAGCAAAGAAGATGTTCTGGCCGCCCTGGATGAGCTTGCCGTCGATCATCATCGAGCCGCCGACGCCGGTCTGCCAGAAGGGCAGGTAGAAGACGTGGTGCAGGCCGAAAGGAATGAGGGCACGTTTAATGATACCGAAGATGAGGGTCCCGATATAGCCCGTACCGGTTACGAGTCCGCCGAGGGCAAAGATGCCGTTCTGGACGACAGGCCAGATGAAGTACATGGCAATGCCGACGAACATGTAGACGACGGTCGAGATGATAGGCACGAAACGGGAGCCGCCGAAGAACGATAAGGCATCGGGCAGGACAATCTTATGAAAGCGGTTGTGCAGGTAAGCGACGCCGATACCGACGATGATGCCGCCGAAAACGCCTTCCTGAAGGGACATGATGCCGTTGATGTTGGCAATGGTACCTTCGAGGACGTCCGGGGAGACGGTGTTGTCGGCGAGGACCTTACCAGTCAACTTCAAGACGGAACTCGTCGATGCGTGCATGACTAAAAACGCAATCATGGCCGACAAGGCGGCGACTTCTTTTTCTTGTTTTGCCATGCCGATGGCGACGCCGACGGCAAAGATGATCGGTAAGTTGCCGAAGATGATGTTGCCGGCATCACTCATGATGGTGAGCAGGGAATGAAGAATGGTCCCGTTACCAAGAATGTTTTCCAATCCATAAGTCTGGATGGTTGTGGCATTTGTGAAAGACGCGCCGATACCGAGGAGCAGACCGGCGATAGGTAGTATGGCTACAGGCAACATGAAGCTGCGACCGATAGCCTGTAAAATAGTAAAGACCTGGTCTCTCATGCAATAAAGCCTCCTTTAAAAATAAAAATAAGAATGAATGTAATACGTTATTATTGTAGCATAGCCAGCAG